>Ga0210387_10000288_pt1 | contig 36598 bp, 35 predicted proteins | sample IncBWC7OmetaG_FD_160108 | JGI IMG/M metagenome (GOLD analysis project Ga0210387, IMG submission 160108) | Forest soil microbial communities from Barre Woods Harvard Forest LTER site, Petersham, Massachusetts, United States - Inc-BW-C-7-O ... | reverse complement strand
CCGGTCTTATCTCTCTGCTGGAGCAACGCAGAACGAACGGTACGATGAACGCACACCCTCCAATTCCCGCCGTGGCCGACCAGCCATCCCGCGCGGCTGCACCACAGGCCAACCGTCGCAACCACGGAGAAGACTGATGCAAGAGGCCCTCGTCGTCCGCCGCGAGACGCACGTCGCGGCGCCGCCCGCCGCGGTGTTCGCGCTGCTGACCGATCCGGAGAAGATCCTGCGCTGGATGGGAACGGAGGCGCAGGTCGAGCCGCGGCCGGGCGGGCTCTATCTCGTCAATGTCACCGGCGCACGCGTCGCCCGCGGCGCGTTCCGCGAGGTCGTGCCGGTGCACCGCCTGGCCTACAGCTTCGGCTGGGACGGCAGCGAGGCGGTGCCGCCGGGGTCGGGCCTGATCGAGATCGACCTGGTCGAGCGGCCGGATGGGACGCTGCTGCGCTTCACCCACTCCGGGCTGCCGACGGCCGAGCAATGCGCCGGCCATGCGGAAGGCTGGGCCCACTATCTCGGCCGGCTGGCCGAGGTTGCCGCCGGGCGGGATCCAGGCCCGGATCCCTGGCGCGGCCGCACTGGCAAGGAGTGACGGGCCGCGACTGACGGCCTGCGCCTCTTTCGGACGGCGCGCGCGTCTCGCGGGGCGCAGGTGACAGGCGAGGGGCCCCAGCCACATGATCGCGGCATGGATCTGCCCGCGCCGCTTGCCTGGCTGGTGGACGAGGCAGGCGCCTCGCCCGGCCCTGACAGGTTCCTGGCCGAGCTCGGCAGCCGGCTGGTGGCCGACGGCCTGCCGCTGGCTGGCGGCGCGCTCACGCTTGCGGTGCCGCATCCGATCATCGCCCGTCGCACCTGGCTGTGGCGAGTGGAGACCGGGGCGGTGATCGAAGCGCTGGGCTTTGCCGTCGGCGGTCCGCTCGGCCAGGCCGGACGCGACTGGCTGGCCGGGCTCGGCCCGGTGCACGAGGACACGATCGGTCCGCCTTGCATTGCGGTGCCAGATGGGCCCGTGCTGGGCTGGGCCGGCACCCGGCCGTTCGCTGCCGCCGAGGCCGACCGGCTGCGTCAGGCCGCGCGCTTCGTCGCGGCGCCGCTCGCCGCGCTCGCCGCGCGGGCGGCGCTGGCCGCGCTGCTCGAAGCCTATCTCGGTCGGCGCAGTGCCGCGCGGGTGCAGGCCGGCGCGCTGCGCCGCGGCACCGGCGAGACCATCCGCGCCGCGCTGCTCTATGCCGATTTGCGCGGCTTCACCGCGCTCTCCGAGGCGACGGCGCCCGCGGCGATGATCGCCGCCCTCGACGCCTGGTTCGACCGCGTCGCCGGGGCGGTGCAGGCCTTCGGCGGCGAGGTACTGAAGTTCATCGGTGACGGCGTGCTGGCGATCTTCCCGGTCACCGGCACGCCGGCCGAGGCCTGCGACAGGGCGCTGCGCGCTGTCGCCGCCGCCCGCGCCGGCATGGCCCATCTCGATGCGGTGCGGCAGGCGCAGGGGCTGCCGCCGCTTCCCTTCGGCGCGGCGCTGCATCTCGGCGAGATGCTGTGGGGCAATGTCGGCGCGGCCGACCGGCTGGACTTCACCGCCATCGGCCCCGCGGTCAACCTGGTCAGCCGGCTGGAGGGGCTGTGCCGGCCGCTCGGCCGGTCGGTGCTGATCTCGGGCGCCGTCGCCGCCGAGACCGCCACGGCGCTGCTGCCACTGGGCGAGCACGTGCTGCGCGGCATCGCGGCGCCCTGCGCCGTCTTCACGTTGCCGGATGTGTGAGCGGCTGGTCGCACAGCCCGTGAGCAAGGCCGCGTGGTTGTTCGCCTGCTCGATCTCGTGGCGAGGACTTTTTCACGATCGCTTTGCGGCGCAGTCCATTGCGGTCCGGCTACTTTTTCAGAGAACCGATCCCCAGTGAGCCATTGGGCGCCGATGGTTGCGGCTCGGATGGAGCCGCACTCTCGCCTTCGCTGGGGGGCGCAGCCGCTGCTTCGGCCGCGACGTCCTCGAGGAACGTCGCGGTCGGCACGAAGAACAGCGTGCCGGTGACGGCCCGGCTGAAATCCAGCAGCCGGTCATAGTTGCCGGGTGGCTTGCCGACGAACATGTTCTCCAGCATCTGCTCGATCCGGCGCGGCGAGCGGGCATAGCCGATGAAATAGGTGCCGAAGTCGCCCTTGCCGACCTCGCCGAACGGCGTGCCGGCGCGCACGATCTTCAGCTCTTCGCCCCCTTCCTCGATCGTCGTCAGGACGTTGTGTGCCGAGGTCGGCTTCACGGCGTCGTCGAGCTCGATACCGCTGAGCTTGGCCCTGCCGATGATCTTTTCCTGGTCCTCGACGGGCACTGCGTTCCATCGCTTCAGGTCATGCAGGTACTTCTGAACGATCGCGTAGCTTCCGCCGGCGAAGGCTGCGTCCTCCTCGCCGATGAGGGCGGCGTCGACGGCCGCCTGGTCGACGGGATTCTCCATGCCATCGACGAACCCGAGCAGGTCGCGATCGTCGAAGTACTGGAAGCCGTGCACCTCGTCCGCCGTGGAGACGGCGCCGCCCAGCCGCGACATGATCTGGGTCGCCAGCTCGAAGCACAGATGCATGCGCAGGGAGCGGATATGAAAGAGAATGTCCCCGGGCGTTGCGACAGCGTGATGCACGCCGCGAATTTCCTTGAACGGATGCAGTTCCTTCGGCCGCGGCGCGCCGAACAGTCGGTCCCAGGCGGCGGAGCCGAACCCCATGATGCAGGACAGCCGGCCCTCGAGGTCCCGAAAGCCGACCGCGCGCAGGAGGCCCGCCAGATCGCCGCAGAGGGCGCGCACGGCGGCGTCACAGGCCGGCCCCGCGCTCATCGTCACCACGAGGGACATGACGGCGGGTGTGGGCGGCGCGGCGACAGGTTGGGGAATCATGGATGGCACGCGTCGCTCCTACGAGTCTGTCCGGGGGAGAGTTTATCTTGCGGTTGTCGAGGGCGAAGAGAAATTTGCATGTCATGGCCATCGGGCGTTCGCCGCGCGCGCATCGGCACGCAAGGTCGTCGACTTCCTTGGCCGACAGGGAGGAGCGTCCTGCGGTGCAGGCTATTCCGGTCCGGCTTCCTTTTTCAGGGAACCGATGCCGAGCGAGCCATCGGGCTTGGACGGTGACGACTCGGATGGGGCCGCGCTCTCGCCTTCGGTGGAAGCCGCTGCCTCGGGCGCGACGTCCTCCAGGAACGTCGCGGTCGGCACGAAGAACAGCGTGCCGGTGACGGCGCGGCTGACATCCAGCAGCCGGTCATAGTTGCCGGGCGGCTTGCCGACAAACATGTTCTCGAGCATCTGCTCGATCCGTGTCGGGGTCCGGCAATAGCCGATGAAATAGGTGCCGAACTCGCCTTTGCCGACTTCGCCGAATGGCATGTTGGCGCGCATGATCTTGAGCTCGACGCCTCCTTCCTCGATGATGGTCAGGGCGTTGTGCGCATAGCTGGGCTTCGTGGCATCGTCGAGTTCGATGTCGCCGAGCTTGGTCCGGCCGACGATCTTCTCCTGCTGCTCGACGGGCACCGCATTCCACGCCGCGAGGTCGTGAAGGTACTTCTGGACGATCACGTAGCTCCCGCCGGCGAAGGCCGCGTCCTCCTCGCCAATGAGGGTGGCGTCGACGGCCGCCTGGTCCACGGGATTCTCCGTGCCATCGACGAACCCGAGCAGGTCGCGATCGTCAAAGTACTGGAAGCCGTGCACTTCGTCCGCCGTGGAGACGGCGCCATCGAGCCGCGACATGATCTGTGCCGCCAGCTCGAAGCACAGGTCCATGCGCGTAGCGCGGATATGGAAAAGGATGTCGCCCGGCGTCGCGACGGCGTGATGCACGCCGCGGATTTCCTTGAACGGGTGCAGTTCCTTCGGCCGCGGCGCGCCGAACAGGCGGTCCCAGGCGTCGGAACCGAACCCCATGATGCAGGACAACCGGCCCTCGAGGTCGCGGAACCCGATGGCGCGCAGAAGCCCGGCCAGATCGCCGCATAAGCCGCGCACGGCGGCTTCGGCCGCCGATCCCGCATTCACGGTCACCACGAGAAACATGGCGGCGCGCGTGAGCGGGGCGACGACCGGCTGCGGAATCGTGGATGGCACGCGTCGCTCCTGGGCTGATTTGTCCGGGGAAGAGTTTATCCTGTGGTTGTCGAGGGCGAAGAAAAATTTGCGTGTCGACAGCAACGCGGGAGGATCAGGATGGCGCGTATCTTCATCTCGGGCTCATCCACCGGGCTCGGCCTGATGGCCGCGGAGCTTCTCGCCGAGCAGGGGCATCGGGTGGTCCTGCACGCGCGCGACGGAACGCGCGCCGGCGATGCAGGGCGGGCGCTGCCGCAGGCCGACGCCGTCGTCGTCGGCGACCTCGAGACGATCGCCGGCGCCCGCGAGGTCGCCGCGCAGGTGAACGCGCTCGGCCGTTTCGATGCGGTCATTCACAACGCCGCCGTCGGCTACCGGGAAGGGCACCGCGTCACCGCCGACGGCCTGCCGCATGTCTTCGCGATCAATACGCTCGCCGCCTATATCCTGACGGCCGCCATCGGAAGGCCGAAGCGGCTGGTCTATCTGAGCTCGGGCCTGCACCATGGCGCACAGGCTAACCTTGACGACATCCTCTGGCGCAGGCGGCGCTGGAATGGATCGACGGCCTATGGCGAAAGCAAGCTGCACGATGTCCTGCTGGCCTTCGCCGTCGCCCGCCTGTGGCCCGACGTGCAGTCGAACGCGCTGGAGCCCGGCTGGGTGCCGACCCGGATGGGCGGCCCGGGAGCACCCGACGATATGGACCAGGCGCATCGCACGCAGGCCTGGCTGGCGGCGAGCGACGATGAAGCAGCCCGGACGACCGCCGGCTATTTCTATCACCTCAGGCCGCGCGAGCCGAACCCCGAGGCCCGCGACGTCGCGCTGCAGGACCGGCTGCTCGACATCTGCCGGGAGGTCTCGGGTGTCGAGCTGACGGCGTAGGGCTGGCGCACGCAAGAGTCATTTGTCAGCCGCACGTGCGCGGCCGAAAATGGGTCCGTCATCCGCAACCATGAAGGAGTACGCGATGGTTGGTGCAGTTCGATGGGTGGCTACGGCAGCCGTGTTGATGAATGTTCTCGCGGGCGCCACGGGCGTCGGCGCGCAAACGGTGGCGGCGCCGCAGGCCGGCAGCGCCACGGCGACGCCGGACAACGCCATCCTGATCACGGTGTTCCTCAAGCACGACCAGTCCCGCCCGCTGGGCGAGCTCAACGCACAGCTTGCCAAGCAGGGATTCTACAAGGCCTTTCCGCCGACTGGGATGGACGTGGTGAGCTGGTATGTCGCGATGGGGATCGGCCAGGTGATCACGCTGCGTCTCCCAGCGTCGCGCATCCGCGAGCTCAACCGCGTTCTCGAAGACACCGCCTGGGGGGCCTACCGGACCGAGTTCTACCCGACCTACGACTTCAAAGCCGTCGGCGTGGCAGAGCACGAGAAGGCGATAAAGATACAATAAGATCGGCTCGGCTGTTCCCGCTACGCGGGCACCTCGCCGGCAATCAGGTCAGCCAAGGTTGAAAGAGAACGCGATGTCCGACAATCGACAGGTCGTGGCGCCGGACAGTACGGCGGTACGGGTGGCCTTGTGGCGGGCGATGCACGTCCAGATCGACCCGCCGCCGCCCGTGCTCGAGGATGAAATCGGCCTCGAGCTGGTGGCGCCGGAAGACAGCTGGCGCGACCGGCCCGACATGGACCCGCGCTTCACGCGCCCCTTCCGCGCTTCCATCGTGGCGCGGGCGCGCTTCATCGAGGATCTGGTCGCGGAAAACGTCGGTCGCCGCGTCGGTCAATACGTCATCCTGGGCGCCGGTCTCGATACCTTCGCCCAACGCCGGCCGGAGATTGCCTCCCGCCTGAAAGTGTTCGAGGTCGACCCGCCGGGTCCGCAGGCGTGGAAGCGGCGGCGTCTGGTCGAACTGGGCTTCGGCGTTCCGGACTGGCTGCGGCTGGTGCCGGCCGATTTCGAAGCGGGCGACACGTGGTGGCAACGGTTGGTCGTCGCCGGTTTCGACACGGGCCAGCCGGCCGTGGTGGCCGCGAGCGGCGTCAGCATGTATCTCGCGCAGGATGCGATCACGGCCATGCTGCGCCGGGTGGCGGCGCTCGCCGCGGGCTCCACGTTCGCCATGACATTCCTGCTGCCGCTGGAATGCGCGGACCCCGAGGTGCGTCCCGGGCTCGAGCTGGCAGCCAAGGGTGCGCGCGCCAGCGGAACGCCTTTCGTCAGTTTCTTCATGCCGGCCGAGATGCTGGCCCTGGCCCGCGCAGCCGGCTTCGGAGACGCCCGGCACGTGTCGGTAGACGCGCTTGCCCGGCGCTACTTCGCGGGGCGAGCCGATGGCCTTCGACCGCCGAACAATGCCGAGGAACTGCTGGTCGCGACGACGGGGGGATGACGGCTCCTGTCCCGCTGTCATCCTGGGCGCCCCGCGAACCACAGCTTCGGATCGGCCGCCCGCACGCGCGCTTCGGGCAGGCCGAGCTCGCGGCGGACGATGTTGGTGCCCTCGACCAGCGCGACGCACTTGTAGAAGGCGATGCGCCGCGACAGGCCCTCGCGGCCGAAGCCGCAATCGGTGCTGATGACCAGCTGCTCCTGGGGGATGTATTGCAGCGCCTTGCGGATCAGCGCCGCCACGTGCTCGGCCGGTTCGACCACCGTGTTGCAATGGTTGACCACGCCGATGGCGATCTTCTTGTCGGTCTTGACGTGCTTGAAGAGCGGCAGGTCCTGGCCGTCCGAGCTGGCGCATTCGATGGTCAGGACATCGCAGGTGAGGCGCAGCAGATGGGGCAGGGCGCGCTCGTAACTCGGCACCTTCCAGTGCACGCGCTGCTGGTTGGGATTGCCCCAGCAGGTATGCACCCAGATCTCGGCGTTGACGCCGGCGAGCTGTCGGTTGAAGGCCTCGGTCTGGAATTCGAGATCGGCATCGGTGGTGCCCTCCTGCAGGGCGCGGCTGTGGTGCGGCGGCTCCTCGACCTGGATCAGCGGGCAGCCGGCATCGGCCAGCTCGCGGAACTCGGCGTTCATGATGTCGCAGAGATCGAGGATCATCGCCTTGTCGTCGGCGTAGAACTCGTTCCACAGCATCGAGGCGAGCGCCGGCGCGCAGATGGCGCCGAACTTGAGCGGCCGGTCGGTCAGGCGCTGCGCCACTTTCCAGAGCTCGGTGTATTCCAGCGGGCCGCGCGAGAGCTTCTTGCGCACCACGCCGGGCTGGTAGGCCTCCTGTACCTCCCACAGGATCTTGCCGGGGCGCAGGCCGTGGCGCGACATCCAGCCGCGCGAGGTGTCGCGGTGGCCGTCGATGCCGCCCAGCCGTTCGATGGGGTAGAAGAACCACGACTTGCCGCCCACGGTGAGATCGAAACGGCTGTCGCCGTCGGTCACGATGTCGAGCCCGGCAGCTTCCTGCTCGGCGATGATGCTGGCAACCGCGTCGAGATACTGCTCGCGGAACAGCGAATCGCCCAGCGCCGACTTGAACGACCGCCCGGCCAGGCTGCGGTCGAACCACAGCGGGCGCGGGTAGGAGCCGGTGACGGTGGTGGGCAGGATCATGTCGCGCGTGACGGTGAGCACGGAGGGCCTCCCGGGGTTGGAGGCGAATGATAGGGCGGCGGTCTCTTCGCTGAAAGTGATCTTCCCCGAAGCATGGCTTTGCGCTGCCGGAGATGATCCGGAACACCCTCGACGTGCCTGGCGTCGCGCCAAGACGAATTGGCAGGGATATCCCTAGCAGCAGACCAGGCGCTTTCCTTTAGGCGCGCGCGGACGGCAGCAGCAGGGCGCCTTGCAGCAGCATTCGCACAGGGGCGGCGGACGCTGCGGCCAGAACGAGCCCGGCGGCAGGGTGAAGTTATATGGCGGCGGGGACGGATGCGGATTGACCAGCGGATCGAGGTAGACGAACTGCACGGTGACATCGCTGTCCTGGGGCGGCACGACCGAATCGTCGCCATAGAGGGTGACCGTCCATCCGTTCTGCGGCGTCACGGTGGGAATGCGCTGGACGAGGTTCTCCTGCCAGGTGGCGCCGCCGTCACCGCTGCGCTCGAGGAATACCTGCCAGGCGGCGCCGTCTATCTCGGCGATCTGCGCGCCGACCGAAGCGGCGAGATCGCCGTCGGCGTTGAGCGAGCCCTGGATGCGAACGCGCTGGGCGAACTCGAGAATATTCCCGGTGACGTCCAGAGACCATTTTCCATAGAAGGTGGTCGGCATGTCTGCGTTCTCCTCGACAGGTTCTCAGACGCCCGCAATCTGCAGGGCCTGGGTCGCATGGCGCGTCTCGCCATTACGAGTGAGGCTGGCCCGCAACACCGCGACATAGGTGCCAGGTTGCGACGCGGAGAAGGTGTGCGTGCCCTGCAGCGCCAACCCCGGCGCCGAGGTCACGCCGGCGGCGGGCGAGACGATTTCGAGGCTGACGATGGTGCCGGCCGGGTTGTTGCGACAGTCCCAGGCGAGCGTGCAGTTGGGGTTGCCGGCCGAGGGCGCGCTCGCAACGCTGAACGCGTCGATCAGCGGCTGGACCACCTCCAGGCCGGCGCGGCGGGTGAACTGGCTGCTGAAGCCGTCCAGCCGGCCGTTGTCGGTCAGCGCGCCGAGGACGGCGCGCCAGTCATGCAGCGGTCCGTCGGGCGAGGCGGGCAAGTCGCCGAAGCGGAACTCGATCTCCGCTTGGCTGCTGTTGTTCTGCTGCCCCCAGTGCAGAACACCCTTGATGTTGGGGTCCTGGGCAAGAGCGACCGCGAAGTCGACGAATTCGGTACTGCCGGCTTCGTCGGCCAGGCCCGAGCATTCGACCGCGACGGTGCGCGGAAAGGCTTCGGGCGCGATCAGGCCCTGGGACGGCTGGCAGAAGCGCAAGGAGATGTAACCGACGACGGACTTGCCGGACTGGAACTCCTGGTCGATCTCGAATTGCAGCAGGCGGTCGACAAAGGCGATCAGGTTGGGATCGGCCGCGTCGAAGAAGACTTCGACCGAGCGGACGTTCACGGTGCAGCTTATGTCGTCGTAGTTGTGACCGTCCATGATGGCGTAGCTGATCGCATTGTAGTCGTGCGGCGACTGCTGCGACTTGAACGCCTCGGCGGCAATGGCCCGCCAGACGAGGATGCCCGCCGCCCTCTGGCTCGGGTCGCTGGAGCCGAGCAGGCCGTTGCGCAGGTTGTTCAGCGCCTGTCCCATGGTGGAGCCCGAATTCCTGAGCGCGTTCAGGAACAACGCCAGGAAGGCAAGGAGCGCCAGCAGGAAGGGGGCGAGTGCAAGAATGCCAGGGCCGAGTCCGGCGGCAATGGCGCCGGCCAGGCCGCCGCCGATGGCGACGGCGTTGTTGCCGAGAAAATTCTCGATCTCGGTGTAGATGCCGCTCACCACGCCGTCCATGAAGTTGCCGTCAGCGCAGGCCGAGTCGAGGAGACTGAACGAGGTGATCCCGCTGTCGTCCGGCGACCACGGCACCCCGGTCCCCGCCATCGAAAATCTGGGCGCGTTCAGGGTCGGATCGAGTGGAACCACGATATCGCCTACCCGCTCGGGCCTGCCCGCGACGTTGCGCCCGCCACCCCAGCCGACCGGCGGCATCGGCGAGAGCTGGACCTGATCGACCGGCAGCGTCCAGCGTTTCATGATGCCGGCCAGGTGGGTCGTGCCATTCGTCGAGGGGATGGGATTGATGGCGATCTGCAGGAAGCGATGAGGCGTCTCCTGGCCCAAGGGCGTGAAGAGGTCGGACGTCGGATCGGCGATCTTGCCGCGCACGCTCTCCCAGTCGCTCAGCACCAGCTGCTCGCGCAGCCCGTACTGCGGCACCACCCGGAGCACGGCCGAGTAGACGACGCCGAAGCGGCCGACCTGCATGATGGCGGCCCGCCAGACCGCGTCGTTGTAGATGACCTCGAAATTCTTTGGACCGCCGAATCTGGCCTGGCCATAGAAGGCGCGAAGCTTCGCCTCGTCGGTGAAGGGCGTGCCGTCGCGATGCGAGCGCTCGATCCAGAAGTGCTTGCCGCCGTCGGCCACCACGTGCAGCGCCATCACCTCGTCGGCGACCGGCGGTCGGTCGAAATCGCCGCCATGGGTGCCGGTGGACAGCGCACCGACCACGGTCTGGCCGCCCGCGCCGCCCAGGGTCGCGAACCCCCACGAGCCGGTGAAGGCGTTGTTGCCGAACCGGTTCTGCATCAGAACGCACAGGCTTTGCGGGTTCTGCGAATCGCCCACGTCCAGCTCGGCGTAGAGCTGATAGATCCGCTTGCCCGACTCGAAGTGCACGAAGTAGCCCGGCGTCCCCGCGGCGAGCGACGGCGCATTCAACGAGACCAGGAACGCGTCGGAGAGGCAGCCCGGGACGACGTCGAAGAGCGTGCGGCCCATCGCGGGGAAGACTTCGTTGAAGTCGTGCGTCTCGATGAAGGCGTGGTCGCTCACCGCCGCGGTCGACAGCGCCCAGTGGCTGCCGGCGGCGTGCAGGCGCTGCCCGGCCGGCCGCGTCGCGCAGAGCTGGATCAGGTCTTCCAGCGATTGCGGGAAGAGGATGACCGGGGCTTGCGCGACCAACGGAACCCCGGGCTTGTCGTGCTTGCGCGTCCACGGCGCGAGCTGGGACTGAGGGATGGTCATGGGCGCGATCCTCCTGTCGCGGTCCGGCGAAACGGGCCGCTGCGGGCCAGGGCGGCCGCATCACGGGCGTCCATCGCGTGACGGGGCTCGGCGCTCGAAAAGTCGTAAGGCCGGCCGGTGGCGGGACCCCATACGCGGATCGGCGCGGCTTCCAGGTACTCGAGCATGACGGCATGGGCCGGCGCTTGGGCCGACATGCCTTGCGTCGGCGCAACGCGGCGCCCGACGGAGGCGTCGGAGGTGGCCGGCGCAACGGATCGTGGAGCCCGCAGCAGCGCTGAAGCGGCGCTCCAGGCCGATCGCCTTCTACCGCAACACATCGCTGTCTCCTTCCATGTGATGGGGATCGCGTTCGATGGTGAGGGGGGCGCCGAGCTTGCCGCCGAGCCGCTCCAGCAGACACGCCGCACCCGAGAGCGCCAGCCAAGAAAGCACCCAGGTGAGAGGGTCGGCTGCCAGGAGGAAGGCGGCCGGCGCCGCGATCCAAAGGCTCAGGCAGTTGAAGCAGTCCATCAGGCTTCCGGCCAGGCCATCGCCCAGCCGGCGACGCAGCCGGAAGATGATGTCCGCGGGGCCGTCCTCGCTCGCCAGCAGGTGACTCACCCGCCAGGTCGCGAGGACGGCCAGAACGAACAGCATCCAGGCGTTCATGGCGTCGTCAGGAGGCTGTGAGGCAGAAGGCGATCTGGTCGACCAGCGGCGGTCCGAAGTCGAGATCGCCTGTCGTCAGCAGAAGGTCGACCGAGAGCTGGACGATGTAGGCGCAGGGCGTGAGGCTGGCCAGCGCCCAGCCGTTTGGCGTGGCCGTGCCGTACCAATCGCCGGTCTCGGGCACGGGCGTCGGCAAGGTGAAGGGGTACGGCCCGCCTGGTCCGATCATGTTGATGCTGACCGCACCCAGATTGGGATGCGACGCGGTGAACAGGACCGTCAGCGACTTGGTGATGTGGGCGCAGCCCGCCGCCTGCAGTTCCTTGATGTCGACCATTGCCACGGCGTATTCGGGCGAGGCCGGGATGCCGCCGTCCCACTCGGGATGGTGGTTCACGTTCTTGTACAGGGCGTTGCCGATGGCCACGACAGCGCAGGTCCCGCCGTCGTTTTCGGTCAACGAACCCTGCGCACGCCATCGCATGCGCAGGCCGAAACGCAGGTCGACCGGCAGGGGGGGCTTCGCGGGATTGCTGGCCGACACGCCGGTTTCGTCGGCGGCAGGGAACGAGGGCAGCATCGTCGAGATGAGATTGATCATGTTGCCGTTCAGGAAGATGTTCGAGCCCTGTGGCACCTGGATCCAGCCGTCCGCTGTGAACGGCGCCGGAATATCCCCCGGGTTCGGATTCACCGCGACATCCGGGAACTCAAACGGCGGCGGGGGCGAGGGATTGGGGACTTCGGCATAGCCAATCACCGTCCGGGCGATCCAGGCGGGCGGTATCTTCGTCCAGCCCGCCGGCGAGGATGCACCGGTGACGAGCGTTGCTCCCGCGACGGCCGGGACGGCCGTCGTCGCTTTCTGGCCGCGCGCGACCGTCCAGGTGGTCGCGGAGACTGCGGTCACGGTCATGATCTCATAGCCGCCGGCCGTACCGCCGATCACGACGTTGAACGGGGCGGTCGGGAAGCCGGCGCTGCTTGCGACGGTGATGGAGGTCTGGGCCGCCGTGATATTCGCCGCCAGTGTTGTGGAGGCGAGCGTGATCGGCGTGTACTCGAAGACGTACTCCAGCGGCTGCGCGCTCGGCGTCTGCTGGGTCAGGATGCCGTTCAGCCTCATGGTGCTGAAGAAGGCGCGCGTGTCGCCATCGGTCAGGCCGGTCGCCGGAAGGGCGCTGTCGATCTGCGTCATGTAGTTGTAGCCGCCGATCTTGAAGAACTCCGGGAAGAGGTGCGGCGGGCAGACGCAGATGCAGAACCGGTGGCAGACGGCCGAGCACACCCAGGCGCAGACCTGCCAGCAATAGGGGCCTAAGCCGAAGCGCTCGACGATGTCCTCGTAGGCCTTGGCGTCGCCGGCCTCGACGGCGCTCACCAGGTCGCCCAACGCGCGGGGCTGGCCCGCCAGCTGGCGGGCGGCCAGGGCGAAGGCGCGCGCCTCCTCGATGGCGTACGCCCCGGCGAGAACGACCGGCGCCCGCACGCAGAGCTGGCGGCACACCCAGCCGCAGCGCCAGCTGCAGATCACGAAGCAGATCACCTCGCAGTCGACGGCAAAGCCCGCCTGCTCGATGGCCGCGCGCAGCGGGTCGCAGCGGAACGCCTGCGCGGCCTTGCCGATCTCGGCGAAGGCCTTCTCGTTGGCGACAAGGCGGGCCATCACCGCGGCCTCGGCGCGGATTTCGGCCACCGGGTCCGCCGGCGGCATGCGCAGCGGCGTGCACACGATTTCGCAGACCCGGCGATAGAGGATCGAGCACACCCAGCGGCACAGCAGATAGCAGAATGGCTCGAGCTTGAGCTCGGCGATGGCGGCCCGGTAGTCCTCGCCATTGCCGCAGGCAACGGCGTCGACGACACGGCGCAAGAGCGTTTCGTTGGCGGCGAGCTGCACGATGGCGCGCACGAACTGCGGCAGATCGGGCACGGCAACACCTTCGCGCGGCGGCCCGCAGACTTCGAAGCAGCGCAGCACGCAGAGCTTGATCTGGATCCATTCGCAGATCAGCTCGCAATGTGGCAGCAGTTCAAGGCGTTGCAGAACCCAGCGCAGCGCATCCGGATCGCGTGACTCGAACGCCGCAACCGCGGCGGCGAACGCGCCGCTGTCCTGGGCGAGGCGGCCGATGGCATCGGCTTGCGCGGCCAATTCACTGACGGAATCGTCGAACGGAGTCGCGGTAGTCATGGCGTTTCTCCTCTGTGTTGACGTTTCTCCCCTTGACGGGCGTTCAAGTCGCTCAGGCGAACTCCGGCTGCACCACAGTGCTGCCTTTCCCGACAGCTGTCATAAAGCTGTGTCCGCACCGATCACGTCGAGCAATGTCATCGCCGCAGCAAGCGTCGCGCCGACTTCACGCTGATCTTGTCTCGGGCTATTCGAGCACGATGCTCCCGGGGACCGGCGACCGCCGCTGCGTCCCCTCTAAAACATCGTGCTAATTGTCAGGCACACCGCCAACAAGCTCATTAACCATGGCAAACCCCTCGCTAGGAGAGTACCGACTGCCTTGATGGAAGATGCTAGAGGCTCGTTTACATCTATACCTCAACTCGACTCAAAATGCGAGAGTATTTTCGCATTTCTCAACCGAGGCGCGTGTAGCTTAACAACGATTAGATGTAACAACGATCAGATGACATCGAATTCGCCGCGAAGCGAAGGCAACCACGAGGTGAACCGGCACGACGGAAGGATGCACCAGGTTGCTCGATCGAACGGCTACCTGGGATAGACGAACGGCATGATCGCCTTCCGCCGACTGACGCTCGCCTGCGCCGGGCTGCTGTTGCTGCCGGCCACCTTGGCGCGCGCCCAGGAGATCAAGCCGCCGATCCGCGGGCTGGTCTCGATGGGCGCCTATCGCTTCGTCGGCTACGGCGGCGATCCGGTCAATACGCTGGAGCCACTCGATGCCAAGCCCGGCATCTTCGGCGGGCTGGTCGTGATCGCCAGTTGGAAACAGTTGCAGCCCACGCCTGACTCGGAAATCGGTCCCAACAACGTCATCGACCGGGCGCTCGGCGAGGTCCGCGCCTACAACGACAGAAATCCCGACAAGCCGCTGGCGGTCAAGCTCAGGGTATGGGGCGGCTTCGAGGCGCCGGACTGGGCGAAGGCGCTGGGCGGTCCGCCGATCGAGACGATCTTCAACGAGAAGCCGCGCAGCGTCGGCCGTTTCTGGAGTCCGCCCTATCGGCAGGCGTGGGCCCAGCTGCAGCAGCAGCTGGCCGCGCGCTTCGACCGGCGGCCGCTGATCCGGGAGGTGGCGGTCACCGCATGCATGTCGTACACGGCCGAGCCGTTCGTCGTGCCGATGCAGGAGGGCGTGCTGACGCCGCTGCGCGCCGCGGGCTTCACCGACGCCGCCTACAGGGATTGCCTCGCGCACGCCGTTGCCGACTACGCTCCCTGGCAGCAATCGCGGCTGGTGCTGTCGGTCAATCCCCTGCGCACCGCGTTCGGGCAGGGCAACGGCGACCAGGCTTTCACCGAAGGCCTGATGCGCGGCTGCCGCCGGACGATCGGACGGCGCTGCGTGTTCGACAACCACGATCTCGACACCGACCTGCCGGGGCCGCTTTACCGGATCTACGCCACGATGAAACAGCTCGGCCCGGAGATCGAATTCCAGACCTGGCGGACGACGCCCAAGGACTTCGACGGCACGATCCGGATGGGCGTTGCCTACGGCGCGAGCTCGATCGAGCTCTACCAGGACTATGGCGGCTTCCCGCTGGTGCCGGCCGCCAGGCTCCGGCAATGGGCGGCGCTGCTCGAGCGCAACGCCGGCGTGCCGGCGCGCTGAGCGATCGTGCGCGCCGCCCGGCCCGTCGGTACCGTCACGCCGGCAGACGCCGGTCGTATTCCGTCCGCAGGCGGCTCCAGCCGTCCCAGAAGGGAGGGGGCTCCTGGCCCGACGCGCGGGCGACCAGGATGTCGAGGTGCATGTGCCAGCCGGCGCCGACCATCAGCATGGTGGTGCGGTCGGGCAGGCGGCGATGGATCAGGGTGAGCAGCACCTGGTCGCCCTTGGGCTCCAGCTCGATGGAAACCTCGCCGCTGTCGCCCCAGGTGATGACAAGCTTGCGGGGCGGATCGAGCGCGGTGATCCGGCTCTGCCTGCGGTGCTCCTCGCCGAAGCCGGGCGGCCGCTGGCCGGGCGGGTTGGTCAGCTCGTCGTTGCGCCAGACCAGCTCGAAGGATGCGCCGACCTTCATCTCCATCTGGCCCGCCGCCAGCCATTTGCGGCGCAGCTCGCTCTCCGTGAGATACGCCCAGATACGCTCGATGGGGCCGGGCATCAGCCGCTGGAGCTTCAAGGTGGTGGGCTCGGTCAGCACGCCGTAGGCGTCCCGGGTCGCGAGGTCGGTCATCGGTCGTCTCCTTTGCGGGTCGGGGATTTGGCGGCGTCCTCGTCGCGGAGGAGCCGTTCGAGCACATCCAGACGGTCGGTCCAGAAGCGCTCGTAGAAGCCCAGCCACTGGTGGGCGCTGGCGAGCGGGCCGGGGTCGAGGCGGCAGAGATGGGTGCGGCCGCGCACCTCGCGACGGATCAGTCCGGCGCTCTCCAGCGCCTTGATGTGCTTCGAGGCGGCCGCCAGCGAGATTGCGAAAGGCTGCGCCAGCTGGCCGACCGTTCGCTCGCCGCGGCTGAGGTCGCGCAGCATTTGCCGGCGCGTGGCGTCGCCCAAGGCATGAAAGACCGAATCCAGCTGAGGTGCCTGTAATTCAACCATGTGGTTGAATATAAGCACGTGGCCCTGAATTGTCAACCAGTCGGTTGAATGATCGGGCAGGCGGCCGGTCTAGGTGCCTTGATTGGCCAGCGGTGCGAGATCGCCGAGGATCGTCGGAATGAACTCGGCGACCGTGGGATGGATATGCACGGCGCGCTGCAAGACCGTGTAGGGCGCCTTGGCGTACATGGTGTCGAGCACGCAATGGATCGCTTCGTCACCGCTCGTGCCCAGGAACGACGCACCGAGGATCTGCTTCGTCTCCGCGTCGACGAGCACCTTCATGAAACCGACGGTCTCGCCCTTCTCGAAGGCGCGCGAGACATCCTCCATGGCGATCTTGCCGACAAGCGCTGGACGGCCGCTCCGTCGGACCTCCGCCTCCGTCATCCCAGCCCGGCCGAGAGGCGGGTCGGTATAGAGCGCATAGGCGACGATGCGATCGCTGACGCGCCGCCGATCACCGTCGACGAGATTAGCCGCCACGATCTCGTAGTCGTTGTAGGACGTATGGGTGAAGGCGCCACGCCCGTTGCAATCGCCCAGCGCCCAGATGCCGGGCACATTGGTCCTGAGCTCGTCATCGACCTCGATGTAACCGCGCGCATCCCGCCTTATCCCGGCGCGGTCGAGTCCCAGATCGTCCGTGTTGGGTCGCCGTCCCGTCGCCACGAGCAGGTGGGACCCTCTGACCTCGGGAGGCCCCTGCTCGCAATCGAGCCCCATGACGATCTCGCCGTCCCGTTGCGAGACGCTGATGCATTTCGCGTTCAGGCGGAGATCGACGCCCTCGCGGGCGAGGAACGCCCCAACCGCCTGCGAAACATCCTCGTCCTCGCGCGCGATGAGGCGCGGTCCCATCTCCGCGATCGTGACGTCGCTGCCGAAGCGGCGATACATCTGGCCGAACTCGAGTCCGATGTAACTGCCGCCCACCACCAGCAGATGCCGCGGCAGGAAATCGAGGTCCACCATCGAGCTGTTGGTGAGATAGTTGACGCGGTCCAGGCCGGCGATCTCGGGCACCGCGGCGCGGCCGCCGACATTGATGAAGATCCGGTCGGCACTCAGGATTTCCGTGCCGACCGCGACCTCGCGCGGCGAGGCGAAGCGTGCGTGGCCGCGGTAGACGCGGCCGTTCTCGAGGGTCGTCATCGAGCGCTCGACGCCGCGGTTGGACAAACCGACGACGTCGTCCTTGCGCGCCTTGACGCGCTTCATGTCGACTGTAACCGCACCACCGGTACTGAACCCGTAGTCGGCGCCGCGCCGCGCCATGTGCACGGCGTAGGCGCTGGCGACCAGGGTCTTGGTGGGCGTGCATCCGGTGTTGACGCAGGTGCCGCCAAAGCGATCGCGCTCGACGATCGCGACTTTCATGCCCGCGCCCGCCAGCCGCCGCGCGAGCGACGGTCCGGCCTGTCCGGTCCCGATGATGATCGCGTCGTAGCTCGTCATCCCGTTCTCCTGTCCGCGCGTTCTGCGGCGACTTCCTGGCGCGCTCAGATCATGTAGTCGCCGCCGTTCATGTTCAGGGTGGCACCGACATAGTACGAGCCCGCGTCCGAGGCGAGCAGGACGACGGTCGGGGCGACCTCCTCGACATTGCCGAACCGGCCGATCGCCAGCTCGGCCCGCTTGGCGTCGCGCCAGGCCTGCGGGATGGCTTGCGCCAGCGGCGTGTCGATCGGGCCGGGACAGATCGCGTTCACCGTGATGCCGTCGCGCGCGACCTCGTAGGCGAGCGCCCGGGTAAAGCCGATGACGCCCGCCTTGGCGGCGCAATAATGGACCATCTGCGGCGCGCCCTTGTGGCCCAGCTGGGAGGCGGTGTTGATGATGCGTCCCCACTTCTTGCGCCGCATGGCCGGCAGGACCAGGCGGGTGCCGAGGAACACGCTGCGCAGATTGACCCGCATCATCTCGTCCCACAGGGCGATCGGCATGTCGTCGAGGAAGCTGATCGTGTCTATGCCGGCGTTGTTGCACAGGATGTCGACATCGCCCAGCGCGGCCGTGACGGCGCCGAAGGCCCCGGCCATCTCGACCTCGTCGCCGACGTCGGCAGGGGCGGCGAGGGCGCGCACGCCCAGCCGGGCCGTCTCCTCGGCCGCCGTCCGGGCGCCGGCGGCGTTGCGATCGACGATGCCGATATCGGCGCCTTCAGCCGCCAGCGCGCCCACGATCGCCCGCCCGATCCCGCTCGCCCCGCCGGTGACGAGCGCCACCTTGCCGCTCAGCTTGCCCATGGTCGTGATCCTTTCGCGTTGTGCGGCAACGTCGGCGAGACCATCCGCTTGCCGTGACGGTCTGCGCGCGAGATGCTACGATTTATGCCATCGGCAGGTTCAGCGGGGAACTCATGTCGGGCAAGCTCACGCGCATCTTGCATATGGCGGTTGCCGCCTTGCTTGCTTCGGCCGGCGCGGCGCGGGCCGATTCCGGCCTGGGGCCGGCCGACGCGGAAAAGACGCTCGGCAACTTGAAGTACATATGCGTGCTGCAGTCGCTGTGTCCGCTCAGCGCCGTGAATTACGACACGCTGAAGCGCGCCATCGCCGGCCAGCGCGACAACCAGTTCCTGCTCGGCTTGAACCTGATCAATGGTTCGGGCGTGCCGACGGATCGCATGGCCGGCATGGCATGGGTCGTGAAAGCGGCGGAGGCCGGCGCACCGCTGGCCGTGAGCTACGTCGAGAACAAGCTGCAGAACGGCGAGAACATCGAGATCGACGAGACCAAGGCCGCGACGATCCTGAAGAGGCAGGCGGACTCGGGCGACATCGAGTCGATGCGGGTGCTGGCGCCGATGATGATCCGCGGCCGCGGCACGGCGCAGGACCCGAAGGCCGGCATCGCGCTGCTGCTCAAGGCCGCCGGGCGGGGCAAGGGCGGCGACATAGAATACCAGATCGCCGATCTCTACCTCATCGGCACCAATGGGCTGGCGGCGGACCATGAAGAAGGCATGAAGTGGTATGGGATCGCCGCCGGCCACGGCAACGTCCGGGCGATGGCGACGCTGGCCGGCCTGTGGGAGAACGAGCCGCTGATGGACATGCGCAAGCTCCTGGAGACCGGGCGGATCCCCGAGCAGACTTTCAAGCGCGATATCGTGCAGAGCTATTGCTGGCGTATGCGCGCGGCCCTGATGGGCGATTCGCTGGCGCACTACGAACTCGCCCTGATGCGCAGCCGCCGCAATTCTGACAGTCGCGGCAATGTCATCGAGCCCGACCTGATCCAGGCGGATTTCTGGTTCCGTCTCGGGGCGCGCGATCGCGAATACGACAATTCGCAGGTCCGCGGCGCGATCGAGCCGAAGCTGACGACGGCCCAGCTCGATCAGGTCAAGAAAATGGTGGCCGACTGGCACAAGCTCGATTTCGAGCAGATGAAGGCGACCCCGATCGCGATTCCCGGCGACGAGCGGCGGACCTGCCCGCCGATGACGTAGGCCGCCGATGGCGTCGGCGATCGTCGGCTACGCGACCGGCGGCACATCGTGCCTGGCGACCATGCCCTCGAGCGCCTTCGAGGGCGCCGGATAGCGCGCCATCACCAGGGGATCGTGGCCTGGAATGATGTGCTGCGGCGATTCGGCCAAGGCGCGCAGCCTATCGTAGCCTTCGACCATCTCGCCGACATGGAACGCCGTCGGGAAGACCCGGCCGGTCTCCATATGCTCGTAGTAGTGACTGGTGTCGGATGCCAGCACGACCCAGCCGCGTTCCGTCGCGACCCGCACGCATTGCCGGGCGCGCCACGAGGGGTCGATGGTTCTTTACGGTCGCCGTCCCTGGGCGCGCCGCTTCGGGGACTTCGCCAGCTCCGAAATGCGCGACGGGCTGATCGTTATCGACGGGAACTGATCTTCGGTCGAGAGCTTGGCCGCCAAGGCCGGTTTGCCCTTCGAGGCGAAATAGTGCTCGAGGTGCTTGGAAATCTGCGTGCGCATGAACGCCGTGGCCTGCGCCGGGTCCTGGATGTCCTTGGTGCGCAGCGTGTTGCGTTGGCTGGGATGGGGATCGAGATTGACCGATCCGTTGAGAAGCTCGCGCTGCATCGCATCCAGATTGTCGGGCTGCGGCGGCACGGAAAGGTCGGGCGTCGTCGTCCGCCAGCTGTGCTTGCCGTTGTCGACCAGGTACTGCTTGGTGAGCTTGTTGGCCTTGGCGTCACGCTGGGTCAGGAAGCCGCCGGGCAAATTCAGGGCTTCGATGACCGAGCCGACGATCGTCGAATGGCTGTAGACGGTCGAGTCGACGGCCGGCTCGAACCAGGGCGAGACCAGGATCGCGGGCACCCGGAGGCCCAGCCGCTTGAAGTCGAAGGGCACCAGGAAGCTCTGGTCGGTGCGTCCGGCGATGCCGTCCGGCGACACCGTCGCGGGCGGCGGCACGTGGTCGTAGTAGCCGCCGTGCTCGTCGAACAGGACGATGAGCAACGTCTTCTTCCAGACATCGGGGTTCGCGCGCAGGGCGCCGTAGACGTCGGCCACCAGCTTCTCGGCCGGTCGCACATCGGCGGGGGCGTGCATGCTGTTCACCGGTTGCTGCGCCGATCCGAGAAATGCCGGCGTGATGAAGGAGTAGGTCGGCAGGCTGTCGCCGGCGACGTCGCCCACGAAGTTGGCGCCGAACAGCACGTGGTTGGTCGCATCCTTCTTGAGGTAGGGGTAGAGCTCGACGATGTCGTCCTGGTCATGATAGTAGCTGCGCCACGACAGGTTCGGCTTGGCATTGATGCGGTCGTACAGCGTCTTGCAGGTGAAGTCCGGCTTCCAGTTGGCGTTGTAGGTGTAGCCCTGCGACGTGGCCGCATGCATGAAGGCGCGATTGGGCATGGTCGGGCCCGGCACGTCGGCGAACCAGCGGTCGCACAGCACGAAGTTCTTCGCCAAGGTCGACAGCACCGGGAGCTGCACTGGATCGAAGCAGTTCATCGCCTGCTGCAATTCGCTGTTCGTGGGCGCGCGCTTGAGGTCGTACTGCAGCGCCGTGCGGAACGACGCGACGAAGCCGTTGAGCGGCGGCGTTTGGGCGGCGACGGCAGGCGTCGGCTTGGTGACGCCGAACAGCTGCATGTTGGTTTCCTTGAGGCTGTGCGAGGGTCCTTGGCCGATCGCGGTGTAGTCGCCGCCCTCGCGCGAGGAGAATGCCGGGCTGGTCTTGTCGCCGGGCTTCAGATAGTTGATCGCGCCGCCCTTCAGCCCGTCGCCGATGCCGAGATAGCCGAACAAATGGTCGAAGGACCGGTTCTCAAGCATGAGAACGACAAAGTGATCGAACAGTAATTTGGCCATGGTCCGCCCCCCTTGAGATCGCATCGTCCCGAACGAATCGCTGCGTGATTGCGAGTCTCGATACTCTACGCGCCAGACTTGCATATCTCAATAGTAGAACAATCGGTGATGGACGATCGGGCGGGCGTGAGGAACGTTGCAAAATTTTGACTGCGCGTCTTTCTGACGCCTACCAACGGCACCTACCCGGATCCCTGGGATCCGACGGTCTTCCATTTGATCCTGAGGGTCGAATTTCCCGTTGGCGCTCCAAGCGTTGCCCGCGTCGTGGAGGCCTTCTGACGATCGCCGACGACGAACCCGAAGGGTCGAGCCTATGCTGCGATTCTCCCCGCCCAGGCAGCGGCAGCCCGCGCGGCAGTCTCGAGATGATCGGCCGCCGAAAAGCCCGATATGCTCTTGCGCGGCTTCAGGTCGTGATCGCCATCCTCCAGCCAGAGGATTTTTATGGTTTTAGACAGCGCGTAAGTCGAAACCTCCGCGCGGCTGCCGAAGGGGTCGCGCGTTCCCTGCACGATGAGAGCCGGTGTCTTCAGCTTCACAAGATGAGCGGTTCGCAGCTGCTCGGGCCTGCCGGGCGGGTGGAAGGGATAGCCGAGGCACAACAGGCCGGCGATGCGGCCGGCGGCATGAAGATCGTCGGCGATCATGCTGGCGATCCGCCCGCCCATCGACTTACCGCCGATGATCAGCGGGCCTTTGGCTTTGAGCGCGTCGATCGCGGCGAGGTATTCCGGACCGAGCTTTTCGGCGCGGGGTGGGGGCTTGCGGACGACCGAGTGGCGGCGGGCGGCCATGTACTCGAATTCGAAGCGCGCGACGCGGAAGCCCACTTCCGCCAACGCCTTCGCGGCAGCCGTCATCGTCGGGGTATCCATCGGGCCGCCGGCGCCGTGCGCCAGCAGGATCGTGCATTCCGCCCGGGCCGGGCCATCGACGAGGAATTTGGTCGCCATCGGACTCAATGCGCGTGCTGATGGCCGCGACCGTGTGAGGCCGCCCTGGCTTTCAGCTCGGCGTGAAAACGACCCATCTCGCCAAACAGCTGCAGAACGTTGAGCGGCTCCGTTGCCCCGAACTCGCGGTAGAGCGAGGCGACGTTGACCACGATGCGCTCGGGATCGCCCCAGCCGGCGAAGCGGTCGAGCGCGATGTCGCGCGCGGCGGCCGCGACCGGCATGCCGGCATCGAAGCGCTTGCGCGCCTCTTGCTTGACGTAGAGGAGGTAGTCCTTCATCGCCTGCACGCCGCGCTTGTCGGTGATGGGGCCGTGGCCCGGCACCACGGTCTCGACGTCCCAGGCGAGGATGCGGTCGCAGGCGGCCACCCAGTTGTCGACCGGGCCGGCCCACAGCACGGGGTGGCCCTCGACGAACAGGATGTCGCCGGTGAAGACGGTGCGGTCCTGCGGCACGTGCACCAGGACGTCGCCCCGCGTATGCGCCGGCCCGACATTCTTGAGCAGCACCTCCTTGTCGCCGACTTTGAGCTTCAGCTCGTCCTCGAAGACCCGCGTCGGCGGCGTGTTCTTGACGTGGTCCCATTTGAACTTGCTGCCCATCACTTCATGGAGGAAGGCGCCGGCTTCGCCGAGCTGGCGCCAGTTGCGCTGCATGGCCGCCAGCTCCTCGGCCGGCCGCTCCTTCATCTCCTCGGCGCAGGCGCGCGAGGCGATGATCTCGGCGCCCGCTAGAAGCTGGTTGCCGAAGGTGTGGTCGCCGTTGGCATGGGTGTTGACCAGGCGGCCGATCGACTTCGCTGCCGGCACCGAAGTCCGCATCTGGCCCAGCATCTCGCCGGTCAACGCAAGGTCGAACAGCGTGTCGACCAGCAGCGTCTGGTCGCCATCGACGATCAGGCCGGCGTTGCTCCACCCCCAACTGCCGTCGGGTTGCAGGTACGCAAAACAGCCGGTGCCGAGATCGTGCAGCCCCTTGGTGTACTGCCATTTCGACATATCGCCCTCCCGCGGCGGCTTTCCGCCCGGCCTCAGACCTTGACCGTCGAGGCCCGGTAGATCTCGTCGATGGAACTTGCCAGCGCCGCGTCGAACTCGGCGTCGCTCATCGAACGGTTGAGGCCTTCGGTCAGGGCGCGCGAAAAGCTCGCGATCATGCCGTGGTTGCGGGCGAGGCGCTGGCAGGCATCGGCCCGCGTGTAGCCGCCCGACAGGGCCACGACCCGCGCCACTCTCTTGTGGTTGATCAGCGACGAATAGAAATCCGGGACCTCGGGCAGGGTGAGCTTGAGCATCACCTGCCTGTCCGCCGGCAGGGCGTCGAGTCCCTTGATCAGTTCGGCGCGGAGAAGGGTTTCGGCGCCGGCCTTGTCGGGACTCTTGATCGAGATTTCCGGCTCGAGAATCGGCATCAGCCCGTGCGCGGCGATCTGCGCGCCAACCTCGAATTGCTGGGCGGCGATCGCCGCGATGCCTGCTTTCGAGGGCAGGTTGATGACCGAGCGCATCTTGGTACCGAAGATGCCGAGCTTGACGGCGCGGGCGAGCAGAGGATCGAGCCCCGGCATCGGCTTCATCAGGCTGACGCCGTCCTTCTCGGCCTCGAGACCCTTGTCGACCTTCAGGAAGGGCACGACGCCGCGATCCTCCCACAGGAAAGCGGCGACCGGTTTCCCGCGCACCGCGCCGTCCATCGTGGCTTCGAACAGGATGGCCGCGACGATCCTGGCGCCGGTGAAGGCGGGCGCCGTCATGATGCGCACGCGCATCTCGTGCATAAGCCGGAACATCTCGGCATCGCCGCTGTAGGCGCTGTCCGGAATGCCGTAGAGGCGAAGCGCGCCGGGTGTCGACCCGCCGCTCTGGTCAAGAGCTGCGATGAAGCCGCCCTTGCTGGAGATCTGCGTCCGCATATTGTCATTGGCCATGATTCTCACCTCATCCCTGATGGCCCTCGGGCCGTAAAACCACATCAACTAATTGGATAATCCGCGCAAGCGGGTTTGAGCGCTCCATAGCTTTTCCGAAACCCATCGTCCGCGGCAAAGCATCACCCCCGAAGCAATTCGGCCGGGCAGGGATTGTATGCCGCGCTGCAATCTTTATCGTTTAGCCGGTGGGACGCTGCGCACACAAGCGATGCGGGACCTGCAAGCCAGGAGGAAAGCATTCAATGAGTGACAAGATCAGGCTAACCACGCCGCGCCGCAAGTTCCTGACCGCGACTGCGGCATTGGGCGGCCTGCAGCTTACCAGCCCCTTCATTATCAAGGCTCGCGGCGAGACCCCCGTCAAAATCGGCTTCATCGATCCGATCACCGGCAGCCTGTCCGCCCTGGCGGTCAGCGAAGTCGAAGGCGCGAAGTGGACGGTCGAGCAGATGAACAAGAAGGGCGGCATTCTCGGGCGGCCCGTCGAGCTTCTGGTCGAGGACAGCGCCAACGACACCGGCACCGGCGTGCAAAAGGCCCACAAACTGATCGAGCGCGACAACGTCGACATCATCATGGGCGACGTCAACTCCGGCATCGCCTACGCCATCATGGGCGTGACCAGCGACAAGAAGGTGTTCCACATCGTCCCCGGCGGACACACCGACCCGATCACCGGCAAGGATTGCAAGTGGAACACCTTCCGCACCTGCAATACCACCGCGATGGACGCCGCCGCGGTCACCGGCGAGCTGGTGAAGCGCTTCGGCAAGAAGTGGTTCTTCATCACGCCCGACTATGCCTACGGGCAGACGCTGCAGGCCAACTTCGTCAAGAACCTGACCGCGCTGGGCGGCACCTGGCAGGGCGACATGCTGCCGATCGCCAGCTCCGACTTCTCGGCAACGCTGATCAAGGCCAAGGCCTACAAGCCGGACGTGCTGCTGAACAACATGGGCGGTTCGGCGCAGATCAACTGCATGAAGCAATTCGTGCAGTTCGGCATGAACAAGGACATGGCGCTGGGTGGCGCGCTCTTCGAGATCGAGTCGGTGCGCTCCGTGCCGAAGGAAGCCCAGGCCGGCTGGTGGTGCATGGAATGGTACTGGAACCAGCCGGACGTGCCGTTGGTGAAGCAGTTCGTCGATGCGATTTCCCCGGCGATTGGCGGCAAAAAGCCGACGGCGCGGCACTGGATGTCCTATGTCTCGCTGCACGCCGCGCGCCTGGCGGCGGAAACCGCGAAATCGCTCGACGCGGTGAAGATGGCGCATGCGCTCTCCGATCTGGAGCTTCCGCCGGAGGTGGCGCTGATGCCGGGCAAGATAAAGTATCGCGCCGGCGATCATCAGCTCATGAGCGACATCTTCGTCGGTCAGGTGCATCCGCCGGGCCCCGGCGGTCCCGACGATCTTTTTAAGATCGAGTCGACGGTCACGGGCGAGCAAGCCGCCGGATCCGTCGAATCAACGGGCTGCAAGATCACCTGGCCCTCGTAGGCCCCAGGCGATACGCCGCGCGGGACGACCGCGCGGCGTAATTCTTCGTCCTCCAGTTCCCGGTCTGGCACATGCTGCAACTCGTCTTGTTCAACCTCACCAACGGGTTGATCGTTGGTGCTTTTTACGTGCTTATGGCGCTTGGCCTCTCGCTGATTATCAATCTCAGCAACGTGGTGAATTTCGCGCACGGCAACTTCCTCGCCATCGGCGGCTATCTCGCCTTCACGCTCACGCCCTATCTCGGCTTCTGGGGCGCGCTGCTGGTATCGCCCTTCCTGACCGCGATCTTCGGCTACATCATCGAGAAGCTGCTGATCCGGCATGTCTATGCCCGCAACCATATCTACAGCCTGCTGCTGACGTTCGGTCTCGGCTTCATCCTGCAGGACGCCTGCCGCTTCATCTGGGGGCCGAGTCCGCTGCCTCTGGGAATTCCCGATATCCTGTCGCTGCCGATCACGGCCGATTTGTTCTTCATCACCTGGTACCGGGTGTTCATGGTCGTCGTCGTCATCGTTGCGGTCGCCGGCTTGTTCGCCTTCCTGCGCTACACGCGGGTCGGCATGCGCATCCGGGCGGGAACGCTCGACCTCGACACGGTGTCGGCGCTGGGCGTCAACGTCGCGGCGCTGCGGTCCTACAACTTCGCCGTCGGCAGCTTCCTCGCGGGCCTCGCGGGCGTGTTGGCCGCCGGCCAGATCGGGCTCAACCCCAACATGGGTGACGACCTGATCATGCCGAGCTTCATCGCCATCATCGTCGGCGGCGTCGGCAGCCTGACCGGCACGCTGCTGGGCGGCCTGCTGATCGGCGTCGCCTCGGCGCTGACCACGGTCGTCTACCCCGCCGGGGCCGAAGCGGTGATCTACATCATCATGGCGCTGGTCCTGCTGATCCGCCCGCGCGGACTTCTCGGCGAGGAGGGGATGCTGACATGAGCACGCCCCTGGCGACCGCGCCATCGCCGGCCGCGCGGCCGTGGCGCCAGCTTCTCATCATCTGGGCGCTCCTCCTGACGGTGCCGTTGTGGCTGCCCCTGTTGGGCGGCTACACGGCGATGGCGGGCCGCGTGCTGGTCTTCGCGCTCGCCGCGATGAGCTTCAACATGCTGCTGGGTTTCACCGGCGTGATGAGCTTCGGCCATGCCGCCTATTTCGGGCTGGGCGCCTACGGCGCGGGCCTGTGCCTGAAATTCGTGGCGGCCTCCACCCCCCTGGCCATGTTGGCGGGCACGCTCTTGGGCGGCATCGCCGGCACCTTGTTCGGCCTGCTGTTGGTCCGTCGCCGCGGGGTCTATTTCGCCATGGTGACCATCGCCTTCGGGCAGGTGTGTTTCTACATCGCCTACAAGTGGGACGATCTTACCGGCGGCTATGACGGGTTGCGCGGCTTCGCGCGCGCGCCGATCGATCTCGGCTTCGCTACGCTCGACATCGCCAACAACGGAACCCTGTTCTATTTCTTCATCCTGCTGGTCTTCGGCCTGGCCGTCGGCCTGCAGGCGCTGGTCCTGGGGTCGCCCTTCGGACGAACCCTGCTGGCGATCCGCGAGAACGAGCGCCGCGCCCGCTTTCTCGGCCTGCCGGTGGAACGGCACATCTGGCTGTCCTTCTCCATCTCGTGCTTCTTCACCGCTTTGGCCGGCAGCCTTTATGCGCTGCTCAACAACTTCGCCGATCCGCTGGGCCTGAACTACATCATGTCCGGCAATATCGTGATGATCACGGTCATGGGCGGCATGCGCACCTTCTGGGGACCGCTGGTCGGCGCCGTGCTGTTCGTGATGCTGCAGGATTACGTCTCGTCGATGACCACCAATTGGATGTTCTTCGTCGGCATGACATTCGTCCTCGTCGTGCTGTTCTTTCCGCGTGGCCTGATGGGCATGCTGAAGAGGAAGGCCGAAGCGTGAGCACGACGGCACCCAAGCTCGAGGTGCACAACGCCTCCAAGAACTTCGGCAACCTGCGGGCCGTGTCCGACGTGTCGATGCGCGTCGAGAGCGGCGAGCTGCGCGCGATCATCGGGCCGAACGGCGCCGGCAAGACCACGTTCTTCAACCTGATCACCGGGTTTTTCCCGCCCTCGTCGGGTGACATCCTGCTGGATGGCCGGAACATCAACGGCGTCCCGGCCGCCGGCAGGGTCAAGATGGGCATGGGCCGCACCTTCCAGATCACCGAGATCTTCCCGGAACTGACGGTGCGGGAAAACACCCGGATCGCGGTGGAAACGGGTCTGGGCTTCAGCCTGCGCGCCTGGCTGACGGGCGCCGACAAGCAGCGCGTCGCCGCCGCGTCCGACGAAGTGATGGGGCTGGCCAACCTGACCTCCAAGGCCGATCGTCTGGTCGGCGAGCTGTCGCACGGCGACCAGCGGGCGACGGAGATCGCCATGGCGCTGGCGCTCAAGCCCAGCCTGCTGCTGCTCGATGAGCCGACGGCCGGCATGGGCGACGAGGAGACCTACCAGATCACCGGCCTGATCCGCCGCCTGCATCGTGATTCGAAATACACGATCGTCCTGATCGAGCATGACATGCGTGTGGTTTTCCACCTGGCCGACCACATCTCGGTCCTGGCCGAGGGCCGGCTGCTGGCCGAAGGCACGCCGGAGGAAATCGGCGCCAACGAGCACGTCCAGAACGCCTACCTGGGAAAAGCCGAATGAACGCCATCGAGGTCAGCCGGCTCAACACCTTCTACGGCAAGAGCCATATCCTGCATGACGTTTCCCTGGTCGCCGAGGAGGGCAGCATCACGACGTTGCTGGGCCGCAACGGCGCCGGCAAGACCACGATGATGCGCAGCATCATGGGGCTGACGCCGGCCCGGTCCGGCTCCATCCAGGTGTTCGGCACCGAAGCGGCGAAGCTCGCGCCCTATCAGGTGTCGCGGCTGAGGGTCGGCTACGTGCCGGAAGGGCGGCGTGTCTTCGCCAACCTCACCGTCGAGGACAATCTGAAGGTGCCGCAGGGCGTCGCGGGACCCTTCGATATCCCGCGTATCTACGCGCTGTTCCCGCGGCTGGAGGAGCGCAAGATGAATCGTGGCCGGCAATTGTCGGGCGGTGAGCAGGAGATGCTGTCGATCGCCCGCGCCTTGCTGCTGAACCCGAAGGTGCTGATCCTGGACGAGCCCTCGCAGGGGCTGGCGCCGCTGATCGTCAAGGACGTGTTCCGCATCGTCACCACCATGAAGCAGGAGGGCATGACGGTCCTCATCGTGGAACAGAACGTGCGCATGGCGCTCGACATTGCCGATACCGCCTACGTGCTCGATCATGGCATCGTGGTGCATCACGGGCCGGCCGCCGTGCTGGCTGCGGACGAGGGGTTGATGCAGTCGCTGGCGGGCGCCTCGGCCGAGGAATGGGACCTCGACAAGGCCTGACTCGTCATCGAGAGGCGGCATGAAGGTCGGACGGAAAGAGCTGAGCGGATGACCCGGCTTCGCGTGGCTCTGCGGGTGCCGGTCGGGCGGCCCTTGCCCGACATTGCCGATTTCGTCGTCCGCTGCGAAGACGCGGGCTTCGACGGGGTCGGCGTCCACGACCATCCGTCCAGCGGCCGGGATGCCTACCTGGCCTTGGCGCTGGCGGCTCGGGCGACGCAGCGGATAAGACTGTTTCCTGCCACCTCGAGTCCCATGGTTCGCCATCCGCTGGTTCTGGCCTCGCTCGCGCACAGCTTGGAAGAAATAGCGCCTGGCCGCACCTGCCTCACCGTGGCGCCCGGCTTCATCTCGACGCGCAGCGTCGGCAAGCCGCGCGCCGGGGTGGCTTTCATGCGCGACGCGATCGTCGATCTCCGCCGGCTTCTGGCCGGGGAAGAAGTCGGGTTCGGTCCGACGTCGACCCGCCTCAGGAACCGAAGTGCGCCGCCGACGCCGGTGTATCTGCTGGCGGCCGGTCCGCGCATGATCGAACTCGCCGGCGAAGTGGCCGATGGCGCCTTTCTCATGGTCGGCCTGCATCCGGCAGCGATCCGCGCGGCCTTGCGCCACCTCGAGGAAGGGGCGAGGCGGGCCGGCCGCTCCCTGGCGGGGTTTCCGGTGACGTTCGTGGTCACGCTCGGTCTCGGCTCCGATGCCGAGGTGGGCGCGCGCTGGGTCAGGAGCTGGGTCGCGCCCGGCCAGCCCTTCCTCGCTTATCCGAGCGTCGCGAATCTGCGCTGGCTGGGGGAAGCCGGTTTCGACATCGCCGAATCGCACGACCCGGCCGCCATCCCGGAGGACCAGGCGCGACGGATTGCCGATGCGTTCGGCCTGTTCGGCTCGCCGGAACGCTGTGCAGAGCGGCTGCTGCAGGCGCGCGAGGAGGCCGGCGTCGAGGATGTCTTCCTGTTTCCGGCGCACGATCTTGCCGGCGGCTACACCATGCCGGAAGCCGAGGTCGAGGCCTTCGCGCGAATCATCCGCCCGCGGCTTGCCGGCTGAAGGCCGTATCGACGCGGGTTCAGTCGGCTGTCGTCTCGACCATCAGGATATCGAGCAGGAACGAGCCGTCGGCTTCGATCGCGAAATGCGCCCTTGTCTCCGACGAGGCGGCGGTCTGCAGTGCCCGGATCGCCCGGATGTTCTCGTCGGGTGTGCGCATGCGGGCCGTCCAGACGGGAAAGTCCATGCGCAGCCGCCATGTCCGGCAGCCGGCCAGCGCGAAGCCCGCATGGGCGAGGGCGGCGGTCCATTGCGAGGCCGTGTAGTCGCGGACATGCGAGGTGTCGCGCAGCAGTTCGACGGCCTGGAGATGGGTGTCGAACAGGGCAGGGCCGGCCGAATGGACGTCGATGAAGACGGCGCGCGCGCCGGGTTTCAGCACCCGGCGCGCCTCGCCGAGGCCGCCTTGGAAGTCGCGCCAATGATGGGCCGAAAACCGGCAGGCCAGGAAATCGAAGCAGCCGTCGTCGAACGGCAAGTGCTCGGCCGGCGCCTGGACCGTCTCGATATTGGCAAGACCTCGCTCGCGCGCCGCGGCGGCCACGGCATCGAGCATGTCGCGCGATAGATCCGATGCCGTGACGGTGCCGGCATGGCGCGCCATCAGATAGGAGACGTGACCGCCGCCGGTGCCGAGATCGAGCGCGTGCGCGGGGCGCAGTTCGCGCACGATCGCTTCCAGCGCGTCGAGGTCGGCGCCCTGAGCGTGAACGGCGCTTTCGACATAGGCCTTGGCGCGCGGCCCGAACTGGGCCTCGACCACATTCTCGTGCACTCTCTCCATCGCTCTGCTCCTGGTGTCGATCGCGCAACGCTACTTCAGTCCCAGCTGGCGCGCGATGAGATTGTCCACGAAGCGCTTCGGCAACGTGGTGGCCATCAGGTTCTGGACCGGATTGGGCGCCACTGTATAGCGGGTCTTCGGGTTCGACAGGGTAAGGGCAGCCTTGACCGTTTCGCCCAGCTTCTCCACGGGCAGGCCTTTGCGGCCATTGGCGATCATGAAGGCCTTCAGCTTCTTCAGCGCCGGCGCATAGGGCGTGTCGGCGAAGGGCGCCAGATCCAGGGCATCCGCCTTGTCCCAGATCGGTGTCGCCACGGCGCCGGGGGCGACGATGATCACGTCGATGCCGAACGGCATGAGCTCGCGGCGCAGCGATTCGGACATCCCTTCGAGCGCGAATTTCGACGCGCTGTAGGCGCCGAGGAACGGCATCGCGTTCTTTCCGCCGACCGAAGAGATCATCACGATGCGCCCGGGGGCACCCTGGCGCGAGCGGTCGACGCCGAGCAGCGGCGCGAAGGCCTGTGTCACGATCAACTGGGCGGTGACGTTGACCGTGAGCTGATGTTCGAAGTCGTCGGTCTTGAGATAGAGCAGCGGTCCCGGCACGGCAATGCCGGCATTGTTGACGAGCCCGGACAAGGTCTCGCCGCCGAGCGCTGCTTCTACCTGCTTGGCGGCCGCGGCTACCGCCGCTTCGTCCGTCACGTCGAAGAGGAGCGGCGTGAAGGTCGGGCCGAACTCCTGCGACAGACGATCGGCATCGGCCTGTCTACGCACACTGCCGAAAACCCGTGATCCGCTCGCGATCAGGACTTTTGCGCAGCCCCAACCGATGCCGGTGGACGCGCCGGTCACGACGACAGTCTTCATCGACGGACTCCCTGCGAACGTGCCGGGCGATGCGGAACGACGCGCGGATCCGATGGTAGATCAGCAGGGAGGGGCGATCCAGCGCCGGCGGGACGGCCGGACGCCGATCACCGCCGAAGGCGCGCCACTGCCGCGGTGGCGCGCCCCGGCAGCTCAGCCCTTTTTGCTGATGACCGCTTCGAGATACTCGCTGGGCAGGACCAGCGTGCCGTCCTTGGCGACATTGTTCTCGTCGAGCAGGCTGTAGAGATCCTTCTCGAGCGCCTGGCGCGCCTCGGGACTGAGCGCGGCAAAGGCCTTCAGCACCGGGCCGTAATAGTCGCGGAAAATTTCCAGCCAATGGGCGGGCGACTTGTAGCGGAAGACAAAGTTCCGGCTTTCCGCCGCGACCACCGCCTGCGACCCGAACAAGGCATCGAGGCGCGCCTTGGTGCCCCACAGCGACGGCGGCGCCACCCCGGCGACCGGAGGTACGTATTTGCCGAGAACCCTGAACATCTGGCCGATGAAGCTCTCCGGCGTCCAGTTCGCCAGGCCGATCTTTCCGCCTGGCCGGCAGACGCGCAGCAGTTCGCGGGCGGCCTTGTCCTGGTTGGGCGTGAACATGACGCCGAAGGTCGACAGAACGACGTCGAAGCTCGCATCAGCGAAGGGCAGCGCCTCCGCGTCGGCTTCCTGGAAAGTGACCGGCAGGCGGTCGGCTTCGGCGCGCCGGCGTCCGCCTTCGAGCAGGGCTGCGACATAGTCCGTCGACACGACGTCGGCGAAGCGGCGGGCGGCGGCCAGCGTCGCATTGCCGTTGCCGGCAGCGACGTCGAGGACGCGCTGGTTGCTGCGCAGGTCGACGGCCTCGCAGAGGGTTTCGCCCACGATCTGCAGCGTCGTGCCGACGACGGCGTAGTCGCCCGAGCTCCAGGCAAGCTGCTGGCGGCCCTTGATCGTCGACAGGTCGACGGTCGGGATGGCTGTTTGGACGTTCATTCTTCTTCTCCTCTATCCAGTTTCCGCCACGTTGTTGCCGCGCGGTGGAGCGTTACCTAGGCATTGCCGCGACCAGCGCGTATGACCGGGCGTCCGCATTGTTTGACACGGCGTCGGCAATTCCTTCTTCGAGAGTGCGACCTGGCGGAGCTTTTATGGCGACTGATGCTCTATCCGACGTATTGCGCGCGCTGCGGCTCGCGGGCGCGGTGTACTTCGACGTCGCGGCCAGGGCGCCCTGGGTCGCCGAGCAGCCGACGCGCGAGATGGTGCTGCCGAAGATTCTGCCGGGCGCCCAGCACCTGATCTCCTATCATGTGGTCACCGAAGGGCGCTGCTTTGCCGGCCTCATCGGCGCGGAACCGATCGCGGTCGAAGCCGGCGAAGTCGTGGTCTTCACCAAGGGCGATCCGCACGTCATGTCGAGCCGCCCCGGTATGCGCGCCGCCCCGGTCACGGCGGCCGCTTTCGACGAAGCGGCCGCGAGCCCGCTGCCGTTCTCGGTGAGCTACGGCGCCGGCGGCGGGCCGCCGTCGGTCCGACTCGTCTGCGGGTTCCTTGCCGGCCATGCCCAGCCGTTCAACCTGCTTCTCGACAACCTGCCGCCCGTCATCAAGGCCGGAAACCCGCAGGACGGCGATGCGAACTGGCTGGGCGAGTTCATCCGCGTGGCGATCAGCGAATCGACGAACAAGCGCGCCGGCGGTGAAGGCGTGCTGGCCAAGCTCAGCGAGCTGATGTTCATCGAGGTGGTGCGCCGGCACCTCGAAGCCGTGCCGCCGGCGCCGACCGGGTGGCTGGCCGGCTTGCGCGATCCGGCCGTCGGCAAGGCCTTGTCGCTGATCCATCGAAGCCCGGCGCGAAACTGGACAATCGAAGAACTGGCTCGAGATGCCGGACTGTCGCGCTCGGTGCTGGCCGAGCGTTTTGCCGATCTCGTGGGCCTGCCGCCGATGCACTATCTCGCAAAATGGCGCATGCAGATCGCCTCCGAGCTCTTGAGCGGCGGCACCACCAACATCGCAACCGTTGCCGCCGAAGCCGGCTATGGATCGGAGGCGGCCTTCAGTCGCGCGTTCAAGAAGATGGTGGGCGTCCCGCCCTCGGCCTGGCGTCGCGGACTGGCGCACGACGAGCCGCGCCCGCTGGTGCGGGCGGCGGCGCTAGAATGAGCCGGTGAACTCGAATTCCATCGCGTTCTTCACGTTGTCGATCTTCCACCAGCTCAGTCGACGCAGGAAGCTCTGCCCCAGCAGCGCGCGACTGTGCTGGGTGCCGACGGCGGCCAGCACGTTCTCCATCGTCCGGTCGCCGATCTGCAGGCTCTTCAGCCGGAACACCCGCTGCTGCAGCCCGCTGCCGTCGGCCAAGGTGAATCGCCGCTGCCCCAGGAAGTCGGACTCCGCCAGCGTGCCCGCACGCTTCATCTCCGCGGCGACTTCTTCCGGGATCTGCACGTTCGCAGCGCCGGAATCGACGATGAAATAGGCTTTGGTGCCGCCGTTGATCACGGCCGGCAGCACGAAGACCCCGCCCATCCGCTGGAACGGCGCCGTCGTGCGCGCCTGGGCCTGCTCCTGGGAGGCCGTCACGCCGCCACAAGCAACCCATGTCGCCGGGCCGTTCTTGTCCGTCGGCGCGTAGCAATAGTTCATCTGCGCCAAAAGCTTGGAGAGCGTGTCGCGCTGTTCGCACGCGCCGACGCCTGCCATCGCCGTTGAAGCCTGGCTTCGACAGGTCGTGTTGGCGGCCTGCCATCGCGCGACGAGCTGCCCGGGATCCGTCGTCGCGCCGTCGGTTGCCTGGGCACTGGCGCGCCCGATGAGCGCGAGCAGCAACACCACGGCGCAAAGAGCCGTCGATCTCATGCAAATTGACCCGTCAATGCAATCAGCCTCCTTCGCGTGCAATGGCCACATCATTGCCACAGAAAAATCGTCACGTCTTGTCCATGGTGCGATCGTCACAACCAGTCGGCGGTAGTCGATAGCGTCTACAAGTTTTCCGAGAAGGAGAAAGCGATGAGCGCGGTCGACGGTTTGCCAACAGGTCTTTACAGCGTCGCAGCAAAGACTGCGTCGGACACGGACTCACAGAGCCTCTCTCATCGAAAGTGTGGAATCGCACAGCGGTTTGCGGGCACATGCACAACTTTGTGATGGGATGATGCAAAGCTTGTTCTTGAGCCTCAATGCCAATCGGATAATCAACATGCCCCGCAGCGCCGGCCACGTCGCCGCGGGCAATCCATCGTCGTCGCGTATGACCGAGCAGGAGTAGGGATCGCCCTCGCTTCCGAACAATCATCTTCATCGTCAAAGCCTTTGCACTCTTGACGCAGCATGTCGGGGAGACGTGAATGCAGTTGCTTGAGCGTGAATCGTATATCGAAGAGCTGAGCGCCGTGCTCGGCCGCATCCCGTGCGTCGGCGGCCGCGTGGCGCTGATTTCCGGCGAGGCCGGGATCGGCAAGACGTCGCTGCTTCGCGAGTTTGCCGCCGCGCAGAACAGGACGGCACGCGTGTTGTGGGGTGGCTGCGAGGCGCTGTTCACGCCTCATCCCCTGGCACCGCTACAGGATATTTCCCGCCAGATCGGTGGAGATTTTCCCAAGGCGATCTGCGCAGCGGCCGGCCGGCACGAGATCTTCAATGCGACCCTTGACCAGTTTGCGCGCCTGTCGGCGCCGACCGTCGTGGTCATCGAGGACGCCCACTGGGCGGACGCAGCGACGCTCGACCTGATCAAGTTCCTCGGCCGCCGTCTGGCCGGGCTCGGCGTGATGCTGGTGGTGAGCTATCGCGACGACGAGGTGAACGACAAACACCCCCTGCGCTCGGTCATCGGCGACCTGCCGCCGGCATCGCTCTGCCGCATCCGGCTGCAACCGCTGAGCGAGGGCGCGGTCGGGCAGCTGGCCGCGGCGGCCGGTCGGTCGTCGGCCGGGCTGCACGAGGTGACCGGCGGCAATCCGTTCTTCGTCACCGAGGTCCTGGCCGCCTCGGAGGAAAAGGTGCCGTCGACGGTGCGCGACGCGGTGATTGCGCGCCTGGCGCGGCTGTCCGAGGAGGCGCGCAGGGTCGCGCACCTGGTTTCCATCGTGCCGCGGCACGCCGAGCGCTGGCTGATCGACGGCATGATCGGCCCCAGCGGCGAGGTGATGCAGGAATGCCTGAATGCCGGGATGGTGGCCCATCGCGACTGTTCGCTGGGCTTCCGCCACGAGATCGCCCGCCGCGCCGTCGAGGACAGCATGTCCCTGCCCGAGCGGCAGGACCTCCATGCCGGCGCGCTGGCGATGCTGCTGAAGCAACGTGAGGGCAGGGTCGCGATCGCCCGCCTGGTCCACCACGCCGACAATGCGGCCGACAGTGCCGCGGTGCTGCGATTTGCACCGGTGGCGGCGGAGCGCGCAGCGGCGCTCGGCGCCCATCGCGAAGCCGCCGGTCATCTGCGCACAGCGCTTCGTCATACCGCCGCCCTGGGCGCATCGTTTCCCGACGAAGAGCGCGCGCGTCTGTTGGAGCAACTGTCCTACGAATGCTACCTGACCGACGAGATGGCCGATGCGAGCGTCGCGCGCGAGCAGGCCCTGGTCGTGTGGCGATCGCTCGGCTTGCGCCGCAAAGAGGGCGATGCGCTGCGCTGGCTTTCCCGGTTGTCTTTGTTCAATGGTCGCAAGGTGGCGGCCGAGGGTTATGCCAGCGAGGCGGTGACGGTGCTTGAGCAGCTTCCGGCCGGACGCGAGCTCGCCA
>Ga0210387_10000282_pt1 | contig 37260 bp, 31 predicted proteins | sample IncBWC7OmetaG_FD_160108 | JGI IMG/M metagenome (GOLD analysis project Ga0210387, IMG submission 160108) | Forest soil microbial communities from Barre Woods Harvard Forest LTER site, Petersham, Massachusetts, United States - Inc-BW-C-7-O ... | reverse complement strand
CCGGCACCTCGAGCGATGGATGGCATGCGCTGGCGCTGACCTCCGCCCAGGCAGGAACCTTCACTGCGACCTTCGACGCGACGCCCACGGTCTCGCCGGAAAACGCGGTGGTTGGATTGTCGAAAGGCGTGGCCACGGCCTACACAGGTCTCTCCTGCATCGCGCGTTTCAACACCTCTGGCCAGATCGATGCCTATAACGGCACGGCCTACGGCACCTCGACCATTTCGTACGCAAAAAATATAACGTATCACTTCCGCTTGGTCGTGAACGTCACCGCTCACACCTACTCGGTCTATGTGACCCCAGCCGGTGGCACTGAACTGACGGTCGGCCTCAACTACGTCTTCCGCGTCGCGCAGGCCAGCCTGGACACGTGGGATCTCGATGTGAATTCCACGCCCTCGGGCTGCTCGCTCACGGCCAACAACCTCAATCCGTAACCCAAGCGACAACTGTTTTCTTCAGCGGAGGGGTACGAACACCTTGCTTGGCCAGGAGACACGGCAAAAAGGCGCGGCCTAAAAAGGCGCGCCTTTTTTGTAAAGTCATTCGCCACAACGCAAAGGTCAGCCGTGCGCACCGGCGATTTTTCGCTGCGCCTGGCGCCAGATTTCAATCAGCGAGGCGAAATCCTCGTCGCGGCTGCCGCTGATGATGCGATACTCGAATTTATCCGCCTCGCGCAGTTCAATTTCGGCGGTGGCCATGCGGCGCGCTATCTCTGCCTCGCTGTCCTTGCCGCGGCCCGTCAGCCGCGCCCGCAACTCGGGGGTGGGCACGCTGATGAAAACCGTCGCCAGGTGCCGTCGCAGCAGCGGGTTGGTTTCCGCCGCGCGGCGGAAATGATCCACGCCCTGCACGTCGAGGTTGACGATCAGGCTGCACCCCGCGTCCAGCGGCCCGAGGACGCTGGACGCCAGCGTGCCGTAGCGCTGGGAGCCGTGCACAAAGGCCCACTCGAGAAATTCGCCCGCGGCGAGCCTGGCGTCGAACTGCGCCGGGGTGAGAAAATGATAATGCACGTCGTTGACCTCGCCCGGTCGCGGCGCCCGCGTGGTCGCGGTGACCACGCGCGAAAAGCCCGGCGTCTCGGCCACGAACCGGTCGCAGAGCGTGGTCTTGCCCGCGCCCGCCGGGCCGGCCAGGACAAGCAACACTGCGGGTTCAGCTGACGCGGTCATCGATAAAAACCTAATAAGTGAAAGCCACCACGCAGAGCAACAGCCCGTAGCCGAGCAGCGCGCCGCCGATGGTGCGCGGCCGGCCGCTCGTCGCGAAAAGCCACTGGAAAAAATCCCGCAGCCGCCACGGCTGCGCGCCGAGCCAGAGCGCGAGTCCAATGCATGCGTAAACAAACCCCTTGAGGAAATACACCTGCGGATGGTCGAAATTCATGTAGCCGGACATCAGCACCGGCCAGCCGGCGAGCAGCGTAAGAATGCACAGCCCGCGCACCGCCAGGAAATCCGGCACATAGAAAAAGGCCAGGATGGCCACCAGGGAAAAGCCGATGAAGAGCAGCATGCGGTGTTCGCCGAAATCGGCCGCCGAAAGATTCCAGACGATACTGAGGAACCACGCCGCCCCACCGTAGAAAAACACGAACGTCGCCGCGCGCGAACGCGGCATGGCCTTGAAGATCGCGACGATGGCGGGTGTGCCGGCAAAAACCGCGGCCCCAAGGACGATGAGCAGCAAACCGGGAAGCAGGGTAGCAAGCGTGAGGGACATTAAGAGAGTTGAGAGTTAATAGTTGAAGGTTGAGAGTCGAGCACGGTCATAACGGCAAGATTATGGGGTTGGATTCTCTCAACGCTCAGCTTTCAACCCTCAACTATTAACGCCGGCCAGCACCAGCTCGCCATACAGCGTGCTCACGGTCGTGCGCTCGATCCGCAGCGGCACCAGCTGCCCGATCAGGCATTCATTCGCCTCGAACACCGCCACGCGGTTGCCGCGCGTGCGGCCGGTGAAGCGCCGCCCGGTTTTGTCGCGACCTTCGACGAGCACCTCCTCCGTCCGCCCGACGAGCGAAAGGTTGCGGCGCACCGAATTTTGCTGGAGCAGGTCGAGCAGGATTTGGTTGCGCTGCTCCTTGGTTTCATCGGGCACCTGGCCCGGCATTTCGGCCGCGGGCGTGCCGGTGCGGATGGAATACTTGAAAATGTAGGCCATGTCGCAGTTGACCGCTTCGAGCAGCTCGCGCGTTTGCGCGAAGTCCTCGTCGGTCTCGCCGGGAAAGCCGACAATGATGTCGGTTGAAAAATAAATGTCCGGACGCACCGCGCGCAACGCGGCAACAATCTCAAGGTAGCGGTCGCGCGTGTAGGGCCGGTTCATCGCACGCAGGATGCGGTCCGAGCCCGACTGCATGGGCAGGTGGACGTATTCGCAAAGTTTCGGCAGTCGGCCGTAGGCCTCGACCAGGTCCTGCTTGAACCCGCGCGGGTGCGGCGAGGTGAAACGGATGCGCTCGATGCCGTCCACCGCGTGGATCTTTTCAAGCAACTGCACAAAAGGCGACACGCCGCCGGTGTGCGCGTAGTCGCGCCGGCCATAACTTGTGACGATCTGCCCGAGCAGCGTGATTTCCCTCACGCCGCGCGCCGCCAGCTCCACAACCTCGCGCACGATTTCATCCATCGGCCGCGAGCGTTCGTCGCCGCGCGTCTTCGGCACAATGCAGAAAGAACAGTCCATGTTGCAGCCCTGCTGGATCGAGACGAACGCGCTGACCTGCGGCGGCGCATCAGGCAGATCATCCTGCGCGAGCACGTGGTCGCGGATCTCGTTCTGCGAACCGGCTTCCTCCGCGAGGTCGATGACGGTTTCGCCGACCGGCACGCCCGCCGCGCGCGCGGCGAGGAGATTGTCGAGATAGCCGGGCACCTGGTGGAACTTTTGCGTGCCCACGATGAGGTCCACGTCGGGCAGCTGTTCGAGCAACGCCGTGCCGCGGTTCTGCGCCATGCAGCCGAGGATGCCGAGGACGAAGTCCGGCCGGCGGTGCTTGTGTGCGAGCGCGTGACGGGCCTTGCCGATGGCCTTCTGCTCGGCGGCATCGCGCACCGCGCAGGTGTTGAGCAGCAGGATGTCGCATTCGTCCTCGCGGGCCACGATGCGATAGCCGCGTGCGCGCAACATCGCCGCGACCGCTTCGCTGTCGCGCTCGTTCATCTGGCAACCGTAGGTTTTTATGTGGACGCGGTTCATCGCGCGGGAAGGGTTGTAATTAAACCCACCGCGGGCCGGGTCAAGGGTGCGTCTTGCAACAAATGGCCATGGGCCGCCCGAAGCTAATTTGAAGGACCTGCACCTAAACGGGATTTCTGTTCGCCAACGACCAGCCAAGTGTTTTTCTTGGAGGCATGGGATTTTTCGAGCGCTCCAAAGTAAAAAGGCCAACTCCCCTGCCCCCGCCCGTCGGCGACCCGGTTACACCTGCGGCCAGCGGCATCATGTCGCAGCTTGCCGCTGCGCGGGAAAAACTCGAAGGCAAGGATCTGCCCGGCGCGCTGGCCATTTATGAACAGGTGCTTGCGGAGGCCGGCGACCGCGCCGACGTGCTCGTCGCCATTTCCGGCGATCTCGGCAGCAACGGCCACGTGCAGCCCATCATCGACCTCGTCGCCCCTCGCTACGATGCGCAAAAGCACGGGCCCGCCACCGGGATCAACGTCCTGCAAGCCTACCTCGCCGCGCGCGACACCGACGCCGCCCAGCACGTGCTCGACATTTTATTTTCGCTCAACCGCCCTGAGCTTGAGGATCGCCTCTATGGGTTTTCCAATGCCATCGCCGAGCTCATCGCGCAGGGCTCTTTGCCGGGGGACGCCCCGATTGCCGAAAATGGGGCGATGATGCCCGCTGAGGCAAAAATCGGGCTCATCACCATCAGCAAGCCGATCTGGTTTTACGGCCTTGAACCGCTTGCCAGTGAAATTCTCCCGCCCAAGGAAGGGCGCCTGTGCCGCGTGGCCTTCGCCCAGCTCGCGCTGCCCGGCTTAAAAAGCATGGCCGAGGCCATCGCGCAGCCCGAGGACGAACTGGGCCGGCTCGCGCGCGCCCTGCCCCTGTGGTTCGCGGAAACGTTTTATTTTTCCCCGAATTACGCGCCCATCGCCGTCGTCAGCGTGCTTGACCACCCTGAAACAGGGAAGAGCCCGATGCTGTTCGGAACCGAATGGACCACCGACAATCTCCACCAGCTCGCGAACACCAGCGGTGAAAAGCTCGACTACGTCTTTACCGGCGCGCTGCGGCACAGCGCCGACAATTACGAGTTGTGCCTGCACTTGTGGGATATGAAAAAAATCCGCGAGCGCAAAGCGTTCTCCGTGCGATGGACGCCCGCCACCGCCGATGCCACGCTCACCCGGCTGCACGAGACGATCCGCGCCTTCATGGAGTGGAAGCCAGAGAACCGCGGGCTGGCCTACGCGCCTTCCGCCAAGCCGTGCGCCTGGCTTGACGCGCTCGGCACCTCGCTTGGATTTTTCCTGTTGGAAAAAGTCCTTCAGCCAAAAACCCCGGTGACCGCGCCAGGTTTCCTGAATGCCGACACCGACCAACTGGCCGCCGACTCCGAGGCCGCAGCGCTCGCCGCACTTACGCTGCAATCCCGAGCAAACAGGCTTGGCCTGGCCGCGCCCGGCGGCGAGGCAAAGCTCATCTCCACTCCGCTCATCGGGCAGGCCCAGCAGACGCTGGCCTGGATCGACAGCAGAACCAGGTGACGGTTGGGGCGCAATCGCGGCCTGCAGGTTGAAGTTTCAGGCTGTTGCCGCCGCCAACTGCCCGCAGCCTGCGGCGATGTCGATGCCTCGGCGCTGGCGCACCGTGCTCGGCAGGGCAAACTCGTCGGCAAGAATTCCCTGGAAACGTTTCGCCGCCTCGCTGCGCGCCGGCGCGCCGGCATAACCCGCCGTCGGATTGAGCGGGATCAAATTCACCTGCGCAGGCAGGCCATGCAACAGGCGGCCCACGGCGCGGGCCTGGTCGGGCGAATCGTTTTTTCCTTCGATCAGCGTCCACTCGAAAAAAATGCGGCGCTGGGTTTTTTCGCAGTAGTGGCGGCACGCGGCCATGAGTTCGTCAAGCGGCCATTTTTTCGCGACCGGCACCAGCGCGGCGCGCTCGGCCTGGGTCGCGGCATGCAGCGAAACGGCAAGATGCAGCGGACGCTTCTCCTCCGCCAGGCGGAGAATGCCGGGCACGACACCGACCGTGCTCAGCGTGATGCGCGGACCGGCCAGCGAGAGGCCGTTGGGATCGCGCAGGATATCAATCGCCTGCATGACCGCGTCATAGTTATGCAGCGGTTCGCCCATGCCCATGAGCACGACATTGCGAAGCCGCGGCTTCTCCCTGTCGCGCCCAGGCGAAAGGCGGGGGGCGGGAGGCGAGAGGTCGCGCAATTGGCGGGCGACATGCACCGCCTGGGCGACAATTTCTCCCGGCGTGAGGTGGCGCGTGTAGCCCATCTGGCCCGTGGCGCAAAAAACGCACCCCATCGCGCAGCCAACCTGGCTCGAGATGCACGCCGTCACCCGGCCGGTGAACCGCATCAGGACCGTCTCGATTTTTTCGCCATCGGCGAGCGCGAGCAGGTATTTGCGGGTGAAGCCGTCGCTCGAATCCGTTTCGAGCGTGGTCGGCAGCACGCCGATCTGCGTCTCGGCGGCGAGTCGCGCACGCACTTTCGCCGGCAGCTTGGGCATCGCCTCGAACGAACCGGCAAATTCGAGGTAAAGATAATTCCACAGCCGCGCCGCATGCACCGGCTTGAGCCCCCACTGCACAAACCGCCCGCGCAGCTCCTCGCGGGTCAGGCCGTAGAGATTGATGAGTGTTTTCAACAAAGATCTTCAATTCTGAGGGCGCCACTCAGAAAAACGTGTAATATTTTTCCTCAGCGAGGCGCTGGATGAGGAGCGCGAGTTCCATCGCATGGTAATCGCCCCACATCGAGGATTCGCCACACGGAACAGAGCGGCCTTTCGGCACGTAGTCCCAGCCGTTGGGCCGGTGATAGACGCTGTGCAACAACAGGCCCTGGTGCTTTTTGTCGGTTGAAAGATACGGCTCGTCAAAAAGGGTGCCGGCAATGGTGAGCCCGGCCTGAAAATATTTTTTCCCGGCGGCCGCTTCGCCATTGGTGGTGAGCCAGCGGCCGAGCCGCAGGAACCCTTGGGCGGCGATGGCGGCGGCCGAGCTGTCCACCGGCTCGTGGGCGTTGAACGGGTCGGCGGGTTTGTCGAGGTGAGTTCCACCGAGGCGCCAGAGATCGGGCGCGCCGCTGTCCCAGTAAGGAACGCCGTCGCGCGCGGAGTAGCCGTCGATGTAATAGTCGCTCGCGGCGCGGGCCGTGGCGAGAAACAGGTCGGTCACGGCGCGGCGGCTGCCGACGGCGTCGAGGTCGGTGCCGCGCACGGTGTCGAGAAACTCGAGCTGCTCGGCATAACCGCAGATGATCCACGCCGCGCCACGCGTCCAGGTGGTAAAGGGCGAATAGCCCTGCTGGGAGGAGGGACAGCGGAACTGGCCGTCGTCGCGGTTGAAAATCGATTCGTGCGCGACGCGGCCGCGCACGTCGTAACGGTCGCGGCCCGCGCCGAAGAATACATTGAATCGCGCGGTGGTTGCCGCGTGCTCAATGGCGCGGTGGAGAAGATTAATGGGCCTGTCGCCCTCGCCCATCAGCACGTGGCCCAGCTGGTGCGCGACGACGAGTGAACGCATGGAGCGGATCGTATCGGCAAAAAGTGATTGCGGGCCGTTGAAGGAATAAACGTAGCCGCCTGGCACGACACCAGCCGAGCCGGCGACAGGCGACCACGGCTGCTGGCATGCGGTGGTCACATGGCGCGCGGCCTGCACCGCACCGGAGACCTTGAGCGCCAGTTCGGCGTAGTTGAGCTCGTGTTGATCGAAGGGCGTTTTTCCCTCGAGAATCAGGCGCCGGAGATTGCCGTAGGTGGAAACGTTGTTGAACCCGTGGTCGTGCACGCCGGTGTGCGAGACATGCGGGGCCATGAACTTCAGCGTTTTCTCGCGGCCGAGTTTCAAAAAGCTGGAGTCGCCCGTCGCGTCGAATTGGAGCAACGCCATGCCAAACTGAAAGCCCTGCGTCCACTCCGTCCAGCCGCGCGAGGTGTAACGGCCTTTGGCCGTAAAAACCGGCGTCCCTTTCGCTGGATCCCACGACGCATCGACCGTGCGGATCTTTTGGCCCGCAAGGTCGAACAGACGGGCCGCTTTTTTCCGCAATTTCGTTGGAGTAAGGCTGGGGTCGATTTTCATCAGGGAGCGTTTTTTCAAGCGGCAAAGCCCTATCGCCGCAGGTTGTTGAAAAACTACACTCACCGACGCAACACATGCTTTGGGCCGCGAGCAAGGCTTGAGCTGCCAGACCAAGGCGGTGGCACAGGTGACCGCGTGCCCGCACCCAGCCGAAGGCCAGATCCTTGCCCCGACGAAAACGCCGCCTTGCACTTCTGCCACCCCGTAGTGACACCCATTTTATTCCCAATACATACCCTAGACTCGTTGGGAATTTCAGGTTGGTTTCCTGTGCGATTGAGAACAAAAATGACCGTTTTTTTGTAAAAAAATTAAGTAATAAATTTACACACACCAGCGACTTAGCATCAACATAAACATGTTTTTAGCAAATAAACCTTGACTGGAGGCCTCTGTTGCTGTCATTTGTGACTTGTTTTGTAAATGATTACCCAATTTTTAGTTGTCATCGCGCAAAGCGTTTCTTGGGGGCTACTTGGAGCCTTGAGCTTCTTTTTCTGGAAACAGCACCGCGAACAAAAAGGCGGGGAGTCGCAGGAGTGGACACCGCCTTTTGAATTTGCTGAATTGGGCGCAGCCTTGGCCGGCAACGATGGCGCCCTGTCCTTTCACGATGCAAACGGCTGTACGCGCTTTCAAAACACCGCCCATGCCGCGCTTTTCGGAGAAGATGCAGAAAGCTTCGATCAAGCCTGCCAAAAGGGCCGCATTTTTAAACAACACGAAGCCGTGGCCAGGCTGGTGTCAGCCTCGACGTCCGGCCAATCATGGCATGGCGAAGTCGATGTGGTGACAGCGACAGGCCACGATATCGTCCTGGAAGTTCACGCGCTGGCCATGCGCGATTCGCGCGGCCAACCAGCCGGAGCCTTCTGGCTCTTTCACAACATTTCGAGCCGGCGGGAACAGGAACATCAACGCGAACGCGAGGAGCGGTTTCAACGGCTTGACTCGCTCGGGCAGATGGCGGGCGGGCTCGCCCATGATTTTAACACCTACCTCACGGTCATGCTCGGGTTTGTCAGCGCGGCCCGGGCCAACGATAATTTGCCGGCCGAAGTGGCCCGTCGCCTCGACCAAGCCGAACATACCGGCTGGCGGGCTCGCGAACTCACGCAGGAAATGCTGGATTTTGCCCGTGGCGCCGAGCCGGCCAAATGCCCGCTGCACCTTGCGAGCGTGGTGGAAGAGTCAGCCGATCTCGGGATTCAAGGCAGCACCAATCTCCGGTTAAAGATCCAGCTCGCACCAGAGGCCTGGCGCGTTGAAGCGGATCCCCGGCAAATCCGGCAGGTCATCACCAACCTCGTCCGCAATGCGGCCCAGGCGCTTGGCGAACGCACCGGCACGATTGAAGTGCGCTTGGAAAACCAAAGCCGTGTCTGCGGTGGCAGCGCCCCACCGATGCCGACAAACTATGTCCTCCTGACCGTAAGCGACGATGGACCCGGCATCCCGGCCGATCGCCTGCCGCGCATTTTCGAGCCATTTTACACCACCAAGGCACGCGGCACCGGCCTCGGCCTCGCCATCACGCACAACATCGTGAAACGGCATGGCGGCTTTGTGCGGGTCAAATCCCAGCCGGGCATCGGCACGACTTTTGAAGTCTTCCTGCCCGCACTCGCCGCGGAGCCCGCTTTACTGGAATCCACGGCCGCCTGAGGCCAAACCGTCAAGGCCCCAAACCTACCGCGGCCCGCAGGCCGCCGCTGTTTTTTGTCATTTGGGCCGTTGGAATTTTGGATGTTAGCGAAGCGCTGGAAAACGCCTCACCCGGCAAACGTCGCCAGCAGATCCGCATAGATTTTTGCGGTCGTCACGAGGTCGCGCACCGGCGCCCGTTCGTCCACCGCGTGGTAATTTTCCCCGGCCGGCCCATAGCCGACCGCCGGGATTTTCAGGTGGTGGGAAAAGAAATGCATGTCGTTAAAGCCGGTGGACAGGCTGAAAACCGGCTCCGTGCGCCGCACCCGGCCGACACTCGCGGCCATGGCCGCGAAGAATGGGTGCGTCGGCCGCTCGAAACAGGCGAAGTTCTCGGAAATCTTTTCGACCGTGATGCGGCAGTGCGGGATTTTTCTCGCGGTCGCCGCGAGCACGGCACGCAGTTCGCGCTCGGCCGCGGCGTGGTTTTCGACCGGCAGCACCCGGCGGTCGAGCGTGAAGCTCGCGAGCGCAGGCACGGTGTTGATTTTTCCGCCCGGGCCGGCGGCGAAGACGCCGCCGATGTTGAGCGTGGACCGCATGACCTTGCCGGAAGGCGTGACAAAGGTGCGCCGCGCAAGGCGTTTTTTGTACTCCTTGAGCGCGATCACGAAAGCGGCCATCTTTTCGAGCGCGTTGATGCCGCACTCGGGCTCGGAGCCATGCGCGGCCCGGCCATGCACGGTGACATTGAACCAAAGAACCCCATTGTGCCCGCAGCAGATCGTGCGGCCCTCGGCGCCCTCCATGACAACGGCGTAGTCCGCGCGCAGGCCGGCATGGCGCACGAGCCAGCCGGCGCCAAGCGCGCTGTCCGTCTCCTCGTCCGCGGTGAACGACACCTCGACATTGCAACGCGGCGGCGTGTGCGTGGCGCGCAAGGCCCGCAACGCAAGCAGCAGGCTGGCGATCGATCCCTTCATGTCGGCAGAGCCGCGGCCGTAAATCCAGCCGCGCTCGAGCCTGCCGCTGAAGGCGTCGCCATGCCGCCAGGCCCCGCCGGCCGGCACGACATCATAATGGGCGTTGAAATGGATGGTCTTGGCCGCACCGGCATCCCAGCGGCCAAGGACATTGAAGCGCGGGCAGGCCCGCTGCTCCGGCGGCAGATGCTTCTTCAACAGCGCCGCCGGCATGGCGAAACGCCGCGTCTTCAACCCGAGCGAGTCGAGCTCGCGCATCAGGAACGCGGTGATGCCGTCGTAGTTTTCTCCCGGCGGGTTGACCGTGCGCTGGCGCACCAGCGCTTGCAGCAGCCGGGTGGCGTCGCGCGCATGGCGGCCGAGATAGGCGGAGGGAGTCGAAAGCATGGCGATAAATTCGGCGCCTGGCCGCCGCAAAAAACCACCGTAACCCCAAAGTGAAATGCGCGGCTCGCAGGCTGTTAAGGCTTGCTGCATTACCGGCACCGCGACGGATTGAAAAGCCTTATCGGCAATCCATCCCGGGCCGCACAATGATTTTTGACATGCCCGCCGCCGCCGGACAGCTTGAAGGCAATGTCCGCTTACGCCCATCTTCGCCGCGACTACAGCCTGACGGGGCTGTCCGAAAAGGATCTCGCCCGCGACCCTTTCCGTCAGTTTGAAAAATGGTTCCAGGAAGCGGAAGCCGCGAAAATTCCCGAGCCCAACGCCATGGTTCTCGCCACCGTCGGCCGCGATGCCCGGCCGGCCGCGCGCACCATGTTGCTCAAGGGCCTCGATGGCCGCGGTTTCGTCTTCTACACAAATTTGGAAAGCCGCAAGGGCCGCGAACTCGACGCCAACCCGCGCGCCTCGCTGCTTTTTCCCTGGATCGCACTCGAGCGCCAGGTCGCCGCCGAGGGACCGGTCACGCGCGTGGCCCGCGAGGAAGCGGAGGCGTATTTCCACTCGCGCCCGCATCCCAGCCAGCTCGCCGCGTGGGCTTCGGCGCAAAGCACCATCATTTCCGGTCGTTCCGTCCTCGACGAGGCGATGAAGGCACTCGAAAAAAAACATGCCGGCACCGAGGTGCCGCTGCCTCCGCATTGGGGCGGCTTCCGCCTCGCGCCCGAGACCGTCGAATTCTGGCAGGGCCGGCGCAACCGCCTGCACGACCGGCTGCGCTACCGCCGCGAAAAAAATGGCGACTGGGTGATCGAACGCCTCGCGCCGTGAGCCACCGACTCCCCGCCGATGAAAAAAAAGCCGCCCCTGCGCCGCGGGTCTAAATCCCCGCGCAAAAGAGCCTCCCTCCGCGCCACGCCTCCGCCCGCCAGGCTGCTCGCGGCTGCGCTGCGCAGCCTCGGCGAAGGCGTCTTCATCGCCGGGCCCAAACTCCGCCGCGACGGGTTGCCCCTCCTTTTTGCCAACGGCCGGCTCTGCGCCATGACCGGCTACGCCCAGCGTGAACTCGCCGGCCGCGGCCATGCGTTTCTGCACGCCGATGCCGTCACCCTCGTCCGCCTGCGCCGCTGGCTGGGAAAACTCCAGCCCGGGCTCATCTTTTCCGGCGAAGGCTACCTCGCCTGCAAATCCGGCGCGACCATCTTTGCCGCATGGAATTTCAGCCCGCTGTTTAACGCCCGCGGTCGCATCACGCACATTGTCGCCACCTACCGCGACACGACCACCAGGCGCCGCCTGCAGGAGGCGCTCGTGCATGCGCAACGCCTCGATGCGGTCGGCCGCCTCGCCGGCGGCGTCGCCCACGACTTCAACAACCTGCTTTCCGTCATCAACGGCTACTGCGAAATCCTCGCCGCCCGCCTGCCCATCCACGATCCTTCGCGCCGGGAAATCCACGAAGTCCATTCCGCCGGCCAGAAAGCCGCCGTGCTCGTGCGCCAGCTTCTTGCCTTCAGCCGCCGGCAGGAACTGCACCCGCAGGTGATCAACCTCAACCGCCTGGTGCGTGATCGTGGCACCATCCTCGGTCGTTTCCTTGGCTCCGCCGGCAAACTCCACCTCGATCTCTCCCACGACCTGCCCAATGTCCGCGCCGACCCCGCCCAACTCGAGCAGGTGCTGCTCAACCTCACGCTCAACGCCCGCGACGCCCTCCGCGAAAACGGCCGCGTCACCATCAGCACCTCCGTGCGCGTGATCAAATTCTCCCTGAACCGCCGCCTCACCGACACGCCTCCCGGGCACTACGTCCTGCTTTCCATCAGCGACAACGGCATCGGCATGGACACGGCCACGCAGACCCAGATCTTCGAGCCGTTTTTCACCACGAAGGACGCCGGCAAGGGCACCGGCCTCGGCCTCGCCATGGTTTACGGCGTCGTGCAGCAAAGCGGTGGCCACATCCAGGTGCACAGCGCCTCCGGCGTCGGCACCACCTTTGAAATCCTTCTTCCCGCCGTGCATGCGCGTGCCTCCGCCACGTCCGACGGCCTGCCCGTGCTCCCCTCCACCCACGGACGCGAAACCGTGCTGCTGATCGAGGAAGACGACGTCGTGCGCAAAATGGTCGCAGGCATTCTCACCGCCGATGGCTACAAAGTTCTCGCCTCGCGCCATGCCCGCGAAGCCCTGCGTGAAGCCCGTCGCCGTGGTCCCGTCCATCTTCTTGTCGTCCAGTTGGGCGACCAAGCGGGCGAAAATGAGAAACTCGCGCGCACCCTCTACGCCACCCAGCCCGCCTTGCGTGTCATCGGCATCGGCCGGCCCGGCACCCGCCCGCTCGCCTGGCTCGCGTCCGAATACCAGACCTGCCTCGCCAAACCTTTTGAGCTGAGCGCGCTGCTCCGCGCCATCCGCACGCTCCTGGACACCAAACCCTGACCGGCCGTTGAATTAAGACTGCCCTAGCCGATGATCAAAGAACGATTCCAAACCGCCTCACAAAGCGCGCTGCCACCCGCGCAGGAGGAGCTCTGGGTCGATCCCCTGGTCAAGGCCAACACCCGCTTCAACCATGGCCGCACGCACCGCTACACGCTTTTCCGCCACTGGGGAGACCCGAAACATTATTGCGCGTTTGTCGGCATGAATCCGTCGGGTGCGGATGAGCTGCATGTCGATGCGACCGTCAATAAATGCTGCAAGTTTTCGGAACAATGGGGCTTCGGCGCACTTTACATGCTGAATGCTTTTTCGCTGCGCGCGACCGATTCACGCGAACTTTACGCGGCCGTCGACCCGGTTGGGCGGCCCGAAAATGACCAGTGGATCCGAACGGTCGCAGCCGGCGCAGCCCGCGTGATTGTCGCCTGGGGCAGGCCCGGCGGTGATTTCAACCGCGGGGCCGAGGTCGAAGCCATCCTGCGCGAGGTGTGCGCACCGGGCCTCGTGTTCTGTTTCGGGCGCAATCTCGACGGCACGCCGACCCATCCGCTCTACCAACCTTACGCGAAGAAACTTGTCCCTTACTTCGGCTAGGGTGTCAGTGCGCCTATAGGCGCGCAGGCGATTTGAACCGGAGGGTTTGCCCCCTTTGTGTTCTCTCGTGGCAAAAAATCCGGCTGGCCCCTGACCAAGCGTTCGAGCGGAGGGAACGCCATCCCAGCCTCGCCAACGCCCGCGGTTTTCACCACAACCATGGCGTGCAGCTTTATTTGATCCGCCACGCCCACGCCGCCCACGCCGCCGATGATTCGCTGCGGCCGCTGAGCGAACGCGGCCACGAGGAATGCTCCCGTCTCGTGGCGTTTTTCCAACGCAACGGCGCGCTGCGCCCCGCCCAGCTCTGGCACAGCCCCCTCGTCCGTGCGCTCGAAACCGCCCGCCTCCTCGCCCACGGCCTGAAGCTGGACCACGCCCTGGTCGAAACGCCCGGGCTCCGGCCCGAGGACGATCCCTCCGAAATCGCCGATCGTATCGGAAAGTCCGATACCATCGACAGCCTGGCCCTCGTCGGCCACGAACCGCACCTCAGCGCGCTCGCCACCCTGCTCGTGCGCGGCAAGGACCACCCCGCCGCCTTCGACCTCAAAAAAGGCGCCGTCCTCGCCTTTGCGCCCACCGGCGGCACCCATAAAAAAACCGGGCGGCCCCGCTGGCAGGCGCTCTGGCACATCGAGCCCGCGCTGCTCGGGCCCCCGCCAAAATAAGCTTGGCCTCGCCCTAAAGAAATTGCCCGCGGTCGCACCGCCTCCATTATCTTTAAACGTTTCCCCATGGAAATCTCCCAGCCGCCATTCGGACGCTCCGGCCTGCGCACCCTCGCCGCGATTGTTTTTACCGATGTGGTTTCCTTTTCCGCCCACATGGGCCGCGACGAGGTGAAGACGCTTGGCCTCATCAACCGCGACTTCGCCGAGATGCGCCGGCTGTGCGAGGCCCGCGGGGGTGCCGTCCTTAAAACCACGGGCGACGGCTTGTTGTGTTATTTCGCCAGTGCGGTCGAGGCCGTGGCCTGCGCGCTCGACATGCAGAAACATTTTTCCGCCCTCGCAAAAACCCTCCCGCCCGGGGAGGCACTCCAGCACCGCATCGGCATTCATCTTGGCGATGTGCTCGTACAGGACCAGGATGTGATGGGCGACGGCGTCAACATCGCGTCCCGCCTGCAGGCCGAGGCCGAGCCCGGCGGCATCTGCATCTCGCAGACCGTTTACGACGTGGTCAAAAACAAGATTGAGTTGAAAGCCACCTACCTCGGCGCGCGCGACCTCAAGAACATCGCGCAGGCGGTGCCGGTTTACCGTCTCCTGCTCGAGGCGCAAACCCGCAAGGCCGTGTCTCCTCCGACCCAAAAGTCCTTCCGCTGGCTGCTGCCCGCCACCCTTGCCACGGTTGCGACGCTGCTTGTTGCAGCCGTGATGATGCATGCGCACAGAAAAGCCCTGCCGGCCCCGGTTGCGGCCCCTGGGCCCACGCCTCCGGCGCCAGATCCGGTTGCGGCATCGGGGCCCACGCCTCCCCCGGCATCGGCCACCCCCGCCAGCAATGCCGGCACCTCCACCCCCGCCAAACCCGATGACAAAAACCTGGCTGCCCGCCGTGAGTTCTTCCAGGCCATCCACAAGCCCTACCTGCTGCGCTACGACTATGACGGTTTGCTGCAGGCCATCCAGGTCGGGCAGATAAAAATGGCGGACGTGCCCAATCCACAGCAAATCCGCAAAGGCATCGAGCATATGGCAGAAATGAAAGCCTGGTTGCTCGAACGGCTTTCGTACTACACGACGACCCACCCGCTCATCGTGCCACGTTTTTCCGTCAACGGGGAAAAAGACTACAAAGTCTACGGCGCGCTCCCGCATAATATCGTCATCATTTCCAACGGCATGCCCTCCAGCATCAACCTGGCCAATGTGAAACCGCCGTTTTTGAGCCTGATTTTGCTGTCGGCGATCAAGGCCAATCCCGGGGTTCCCGGCGATGTCATCCTCGGCGCGCTTACTTTCGCCCGTTTCTACAATCTTCCCGAGCTGGAACTCGAGCTGCAGCCCCTGGGCGGCAAGCTCCCGGCGGCCAAACCGTGAGCGTAATATGACCCTGCATCTCCTGCCCACGCGCACCGGCGGCGCGGCCGAGAACATGGCGCTGGATTTTCTGCTGCTGCAGCGCTACCCGCAGGCCAACGCCGCGCGCTTCCGCCACTACGAATGGCACCGGCCGGCCTTTACCTTCGGCCTCAGCCAGTCGCTGGAGTTCGTGCGGGCCCAGCTTCCCACCGGCGAAAATTTTGACCTCTGCCGGCGGCCGACCGGCGGCGGCGTGGTCGATCACCGCGACGATTGGACTTACACGCTTGTCATCCCGCGCGGCCACCCGCTCGAGGCCGAGCGCGCCACCCAATCCTACCGCAGCGTGCACGCGTGCCTCGCCGATGCCCTCCGCGCGCTCGGCGCTCCCGTGGTGCTCAAGGAACGCCCCATCGATGAGACGGCGAGCACCCTGCCCGGCGTGTGCTTTCAGCGCGCGGAAGTCTTCGACGTGCTCAACGAACACACCGGCGACAAAGTGGCCGGCGCCGCGCAGAAACGAAACAAAAACGGCCTGCTCCTGCAGGGATCCATCTGGATGCCGGCGGCCGGCGCCGTGGATTGGGCTGCGTTTGCCGAAAAATTTTCCTCCGCGCTGGCCGCGGCGCTCGGCGCCGGGATGGAGCCGGCGCCCTGGCCCGAATTTGCCGACGGCGAAGTCGAGGCGCTCATCGAACAGTATTCCTCGCCCGAGTGGATGGAGTATCGCTGAGCACCCGCACCGGCTTTGCCCTTGCTTCCCGCAAATAGAAAAGCCCCGCATGCTTTCCACCCCTCTGGGTGCACCACTTTGTCCCCTTGCTTTTGTCATAACCCCGCATTCAAAAAAATCATGAACTCCCGAAAATCATTCCTGTCGCCCGCGCTTCTGGCCGCGGCTGTGCTGGCTTTTGCTTCACCCGGGAAAGCCGACGAAACCACCCGTTACTCCGGGAGCGACTGGGCGACCCTCGATCCCAAGCAGGTGCAGGCCGCAGCTGAGGAGGTCACCTTGGCGCAGCTCCCCGATTGCGACGAAGCCATCGTCGATCAAAAATCCATGCGCGTCGTCCATGAGGATGGAACCGCCGAAATGCAGGACGAGACGTTCAGCAAGGTGCTGACCGAGAGGGGCAGACGGAATAACAAGACGCTGACCCGGGTGTTTATGATCCCGTACCATGCCGTGGAGGTGACCCGGCTCGAGATCATCGAACCGGACGGCACGGTGATCCCGGTCGATGTGGAGGCGAATGAAAAAGAAAGCATCCTGGCCGACCCGATGAAAATGAACATCTACGACCCGAACATCAAGACGCTGAAGGTCAGTATTCCGAAGCTCGAGATCGGCGATATCGTTCATTCGGTGGTTCGCACGACGGTCACCCGATCCTTCATTCCCGGGGAGTTCGCGGAGGATTTCATGTTTGAGGGCCGCGGTTATCTCCGCCATCTCGCGCTGGAGGTCCGCCTGCCCGCGGCCAAGCCGCTCAAGCAGGTCGCCTTGCGCGAAGAGATCGCAGGGACAGTCACCGCCTCGACGAAAACGGTGGGCAATAACCTGGTTTATCATTGGGAAGTAAACCGGGTGCCACGGATGTTTGTTGAACCGGCCATGCCGCCTCCCCAGGAGGTCTTGCAGCACCTGTCGATCAGCACGACGTCTGATTGGGGCACGGTGTCACGCTGGTATTGGGAATTGAGCAAGCCACACCTGGACGCGATCACGCCCGATATGAAAAAACAGGTGGCCGGGCTCACGACCGGAGCCACCACCGACAGGGAAAAGATCAAATCGGTCTTTTACTACGTCTCGAAAGAAATCCGCTACATGGGCATCACGCCGGAAAAAGGCCGCCCGGGATTCGAACCTCACGATGTCAGCCTCACGTACGACAAGAAATACGGAGTCTGCCGCGACAAGGCGGCTCTACTGGTAGCCATGTTGCGGGCGGCCGGACAGAACGCCTACCCGGTGCTTACCAGCGTCGGTTTGAAAAAGGACCGGCAAGTGCCCAATCCGTTTTTCAACCATGCCATCGTCGGGGTGGAGCTGCACCCGGGCGAATATCTTCTCCTGGATCCGACGGACGAAAACACGAGGGACTTGCTCCCTGCCTACGAAAGCAACCAAAGCTACCTCGTTTGCCGTCCAGAGGGAGAAACCCTCCGCCAAAGCCCGATCGGCCCTCCGGAAAAGAGCATGATGCAGATTGCCACCGCCGGAACCATCGATGGAGGGGGAACCTTGGAGGCGCGTTCGGAGATGTCGTTCAATGGCGTCAACGACAATATTTACCGGCGTATCTTCGCCCAGATGAAACCGGACATCCGCCAGCAGTTATTCGAAGCCGGCCTCAAGCATACCCTGCCCGGAGCCACCCTGAAGAGCCTTAAGATCACTCCCGACAACATCCTTGATGAATCGGTGCCTTTGCACGCCGAGATCGAATTCTCCGCAGTCAACGCGGTGGCATTTGGCGACGGCAAAGCCATCGTATCCGTGCCCTGGATCGGCAAGAATATTGGCTTGGTAAATTTGATTTTCCGGCGGGCTGGCCTGGAGGAACGCCATTATCCGATGAAGACGATTGCGGCGTGCGGACTGCATGAGGAAATTTCCCTCCGCCTGGCCGCTGATTTCACCGGAGTGGTGTCGCTGCCGCCCGGCACTCCGCAGGACGGCGATTGCGTCGCCTATCAACGGGAATTTTCTTTCAAGGAGGGGGTTCTGGCCTGTTCCCGTGAGGTGAGGTTGAAAACCGTGGAGATTTTGCCCGCCCAATACCTGCAGCTCAAGCAGACACTGAAGGAGCTGCAAGAAGACGACCGCAAGTCCCCGGTGCTGGCCGTGGTCAAGCCGTCGGGAGCGCCGGTGGCCGCGAAGGCCGACGTCGGCACCCTGGCGCCGGTGGAGTCGGATACGCGGGTCATTGAGCAACGCGGGGAACTGCAAGTAAAGGACGCTCATACCGCGGTGTTCAAGGAGCGGTACGTGAAGGAGATTCTCAACTACAGTGGCAAGAAAAAGGCATCGGAGGTTAAGATCGCCTATAACCCGGCGACCGCCGATGCCCGCCTCGTCCGGGCGGTGGTGACGTCGAAAACCGGTCAGCGCCAGGAAATTTCCCCGGAAGAAATCAACACGATGGATGCCGACTGGAACGCCGGGGCCAGGCGCTATACCGGAGGCCGGATTCTCGTGGCCAATCTGCCGGGCGTGGAGATCGGTTCGACGATCGAGGTCGAATACGAAATCGACTATCACAACAAGGCCTTTCTGGCCGGATTTACCTCTTTTCAGGGGGGTGACGAGATCGTGCAAAAAGTCCGCCAAATCACGGCGCCGGTCGGGTTGACGGTGCACACACTGGATTGCGGGCCCGCCGGCATCGTGGCATTTGACCGCCAGACCGGCCATGATGGGCAGGTGCTGACCTGGACCGCCGCCCATGTGAAAGCCAGGCCGGACGAGTCCTCGCTCCCGCCGGATTGGTTCTACCGGGCCGGGGTGGAAGATTTTGTCGGGGATCCGGCAGACTACCTGGCTACGCTCCAAAAAACCTTGCTCGATCGCGCGCAGCATTCGACCAAGGCGCAGGAACTCGCCCGGAGCCTGACGGCGGCGGCGGGGACGAAACTCGATGCGGTGAAAGCCATTCGCGACTATGTGAGCCGCTCCATTCGCCTGGCCGGGCCATCGTTCACCCACCTTCCGTTGGGCGAATTGTCGAATGCCGACACCACGCTGGCGGATGGCTACGGGCACGTGGCCGACCACGCGATTCTCCTGTACGCCATGCTGTCGGCCGCAGGCTTCGAACCCGAGTTTGTGCTTGGTTCCACCGTGCCGGCCATCGACTCGCTGCGTGCGGTCGAGGCGAAGTTTCCGTTTCCGAATGAATTCGAGACGGTGCTGGTGAAGGTCCCGGTGGGGGACGAAAGTTATTATTGCAACGACACCGACCAGTACGCGCTGCTCGGGACAACTTCCCATGACGGCGACCTGGGGATCAGCCTGGCCGACCAAAGCCTGGTGACCATCCACGCGGGGCCGGGGGCCGGGAACCGGTCGGCGACCAACTATCGCCTGACGCTGGACGACACCGGCAAGGCCAGGATGGAAATCCGGAACGAGTATTCAGGAACCAAATACGGTGAAATGAAAAAGCTTTTCGCGGAAATGCCACCGGGGGAGAGAAGGCGCTTTTTCCAGGAACTGGTCAGCAATGTGGCCCAAGGCGCCCGCCCGGTCGGTGATTTGACGACCCATTTCGAGGGCTGTCCCGGGGTCATGCAATTCACCGTGGAGGTCGACCATTATGCCGTGATTGATGGAAAACGGATGTATTTTGACCTGCCTTACACGCTCCATCTTTTCCCGGCGGTCATGGACCACCACACCCTGCCGCTGCTCATCTGGGCCGCCTTCTCCAACACCATTCACACGGAGATCGAACTGCCGGCTGGCTTTCAACGCGTGGTGATCGCCCCCAAAAACCAGGACCTGGTGGCGCCATCCGGCGCGGGCCAGGCCCATGTCTCGACGGCCCTCACGGGTCGGAATTGGTCGGTGACGCAGGAACTCTCAGCCAAGCCTGCCCTGGTCGCCACGGGAGACTATGCCGCGCTCCTCTCGGTGGAATCCGCCTTGGAGGATAAATCCTCGCGCTTGCTGCTCCTCGAACATTAAACACCCCTCTCCTCACCCAATCATTTCATGGCAAAAACCCGGGGTTGCTAAACGGAACGCTGCAGGGTGATCACACACTCCAGGTGCCGCGTCTGCGGGAAGAGATCGAAGGGCTGCACGGCGCGCAGTTCGTAGTTCGCCGCGAAAAAGTGGACCAGGTCGCGCATCTGCGTGGCCGGGTCACACGACACATAAACGACGGCGCGTGGGCCGAAGGCAAAAAGCTGGCGGAGAAAACCCTCGTCGCACCCCCGGCGCGGCGGGTCGATGACGACCACGGTGTCGCCCGGCGGGAAATCGAGCCCGGCAAAAATCGCCGCGGCATCGCCGGCCTGGAACACGGCATTGGCCATGCCGTTGGCCGCGGCATTTTCCCGCGCAAACACGACCGAGGTCTCGCTGATCTCGATCCCTGCCACGCGCTCGAACGCACTCGCCGACGAAAGTGCGAAAAGCCCGCTGCCGCAGTAGGCATCGACCAGGAAACGCGCGCCACTCGCCGCCGCCTGCGCGCGCACGTGTCCGGCAAACGCCGGGAGGATGAACGGATTGTTTTGAAAAAAATCGCGCGCGAGGAACTTCAACTTCAATTCGCCCACCGCTTCGGTGACGACCGTGTCGTATTCGGTGGCAACCACGCCACCCGCGTCGCGCAGCAGCAACGTGGCGCCGCGCGCGAACTCGCCGGCCGCCACCCGGGCCGGCACGCCAGCCCGCACCGCGCCGAGCTTTTCGTTGATCGCCTCGGTGGCGATTTCGCAGCGGGGCACATCCACGATCTCGAACCGCGAACCCTGTCGGAGAAAACCAATGGGGACGTTCACGGTTCCCGGTTCACGCTTCACAGTTTCCGACTCAAGGTTCACAATTGGTTGATCCTTCAACGGTGAACTTTTCGCCGCGCTCGGCGCGGCGAAATGCGGCGTGATCTTCGAGCGGTAACCAAACTCGCGCGGCGAGGCCACGACCGGCGCAACCTCGAATACGACACCCGCCAGATGCTCGAGCAGCTCGGCGACTTGGCGGCGCTTCCACTCCAGTTGCTCCGCATAGGCGAGATGCTGATACTGGCAGCCACCACAGCGGCCAAAGAGCGGGCAGCGCGGCGCCACGCGCGGCGGCGAGGCCCGCAGCACGGCAACGAAGTCGGCCTCGGAAAAGTTCTTGTGGTTGCGGAATACCCGCGCTCGCACGCGTTCGCCCGGCAACGCAAACGGCACCATCACGACCCAGTTTTCGACCTTGGTTTTCTGGTTTTCAACGGAGACGCGGCCCAGCCCGAGGCCGAGGTTGGTGAGCGTGGAGATTTCCAGCTCGATCTCCTCGTGATAGGCAAAAGGCAGGTCGTTGAATTTTTTCTTTTTGGGCACGAAGGGGCAAAAAACACGGAAACAACCAGCGAGTCCACCCAAACAGGCGGTTGAACTAAAACTGTAGCCGAAATGTCCCTTGGTTTGTCATTCTTGAGCGAAGCGAAGAATCCACTTGGACAGCGCCGATACTCGCAGCGTAATCTCACGGGATGTCAGACTGCCGCCCTCGGTACTTCGCTACTGAACTCAAGCCTGTTACCGTTTGAATTCGGATTTCCGAGGTGGAGCGCGTTGTCCCCAACGCGCTGTTTGATGGTACTATCAGGAAACGCCTTGAGGACAAGCCCTTCGACTTGCTCAGGGTCTCAGAATGACATGAGGCTCCGAAAACGGCTGCACGCATTTTTCAGCCGCCTGGGGGATTTTTCTCCGTGCGCTTTGCGCGGCTCCTTATTCAAATCAAGGGCATGTCGGTTGAAATAATCACCAGCCTGAAAAATCCCCGCGTGAAGCAGCTCGTGAAGTTGCGCGACCGCCGGCTGCGCGATGAGGCGGACGTGTTCCTGGTCGAGGGCTATCGCGAGATTCGCCGCGCGCTCGAAAAAAACGTGCGCTTGATCGAGCTGTATTACTCACCCGAGTGGTTTTTGGGCGAAAACGAGCCGGCGCTGATCGAGCAGGCTCGCGCGGCAGGCGCGAAGCTGTTCGAGCTGACGCGCGCGGCCTTTGCGAAGATCGCCTATCGCGAACGGCCCGATGGACTCATGGCCGTGGTTCCGCAGTGGCATCGGACGCTGGATGAACTGACGCTGCCCCCGGCGCCGTTTCTCCTCGTGATCGAGGCAATCGAGAAGCCGGGCAACCTCGGCACCATCATGCGCAGCGCCGATGCGGCGGGCGTCGATGCCATCATCGTGTGCGACCCGGTGACGGATATTTTCAACCCGAATGTCGTGCGCGCTTCGACCGGCGTGCTCTTTGCGATACCCCTGATCGTGGCCGAAAGCCGGGTGGCGCAAGCCTGGCTGCGCGAGAAAAAAATCCGCACCGTGGCCACGACGCCCTCGGCGGAAACCCTCTATACCAGGGCCGACCTGCGCGGGCCGCTGGCCCTCGTGATGGGCAGCGAACAATTCGGCCTCGGCGAATACTGGCTGAAAAATGCCGACCTCCGCGTGCGCATCCCGATGGCCGGGCAGGCCGACTCGCTCAACGTGGCCATGGCGACACTGATCACCCTGTTTGAAGCCGTGCGTCAGCGGGGCTGAGATTATTAATTAAAGCAAAGACGCAAAAGGCGCAGTGCACCTGTTGCGGATCGATCGAAACGCTCCCGCCCCATGCAGAATAAAAGTGTAACCCAATAGGTTACACTCCAGCCGAGATTCCTCGCTATACTCGGAATGACAAAATGGAGTCGCACTGCCCTTACTGGTTTTCGCGCCTTTGCGTTAATAACGTCACCAATTCCGCCATGCCTTCGGCCATGTTTACGCGGGGTGTGTAGCCGAGGTCGCGGCGGGCGGCGGTGATGTTAAACCAGTGGTCTTTCGCCAGCTCGGCGGCGACAAACCGCGTCATCGGCGGTTCGCCGCGCAGCGGCAACCCGCTCCAGGCAAATTCGCAGGCGGCGCCAAGAACCCGCGCGGAGCAGAGGGAGATTTTTTTGGTGATGGGCGGTTCGTTGAGTGCACGCAGCAGGCCGTTGATCCAGTCCCAGAGCATGACCGGCGCGCCATCGGTGATGAAGTAGGCATGACCGGCGGCGGACGAATCGGGCCACGCGAGATTGGATTCGGCAAGAAGGTGGGCATCGACGGCATTTTCGACGTGGGTCAGATCCACGCGGTTTTTGCCTTGGCCCACGATGCGCAGGCGCCCCGCACGGGCCGACGCGAGCAGGCGCGGCACGAGGTGCGGATCGCCTGCGCCCCAGATCAGGTGCGGGCGGAGGGCAACGGTGTGCAGTTCCGGCGAATTTGCCGCCAGGACTTCGTGCTCGGCGATGGCTTTGGTCAGCGGGTACGCCGCCGGGCAGTCAGCGGTATACTGCAGCGATTCGTCGGCATCGACGAGATCGCGGCCGGTGTAAACGACGCTCGGCGTGCTGGTGTAGATGAAGTTCTTCACGCCATGTTCGCGACAACCTTCAAGCAGCGCGCGCGTGCCAAGGACATTGGCCTGGAAATATTTCTTGTAGCGGCCCCACACGCCAACCTTGGCCGCAGTGTGAAAAACGGTCTCAACGCCGGCGCAGGCCGCGCACACCGCCTCGGCATCGGCCAGGTCGGTGCAGATGAAACGCACGCCACGCGCGGCCAGGTCGTCCGCCGGCCGGCGCGCAAGCACGATGACATCCCGGCCTTGTCCAAGCAGGCGCTCGACCAGCCGGCGGCCAAGAAAGCCGGTGCCGCCAGTGACGAGGGCGGATGATTTTTTGAATATGAGAGACACGGGAAAGCAGGGAAAACAGGTTCTGACGTCAGTTGCAGTTCGAATTTCGCTGTTTCGCGCGACCGTGCTGGTAGGGCCCGCTCCCCGAGCGGGCCGCGGCGCGTTGAGGGCAACGCACCCTACCCTACCTCAAAAATCAGCCTTCATAGCTTTTGGCCGAGGTCGCCCATGTGGCAAGGGTGAGGCGATGAATTTTGGCGTTGTGCCGCACATCAACCGGAAACTGCGGGTAAAAATAAAATAGGCCGATGGCCGCCGTATGTGGATGCGCGAGCGCCAGGGCGCGCAGCTCGCGAGCGAAAGCTTGGGCATCGGCAATTTCTCCTTCAACCACCAACGCAGGCCGCTGCGCGCTGCGCAGGCCAAGGCCGATGAGAGCACAACGCGCCACACGCGGATGGGTGCGGAAAACCTGTTCGCAAGGCTCGGTGTAAAGCGGGCCGGCCGCGGTCTCGACCCGCTCGGCCTTGCGGCCGCAAAACCAAAGTCGCCCGGTGGCGTCGAGATAGCCGCAGTCGCCCATGCGATGCCAGACGCCGCCCGAGGCGGCGAGTTGAGAGCTGAGAGCTGAGAGCTGAGAGTCAGAAATCTTTGCCAATGAGGTAGCCTCCGGGAGCCCATCGTAAAGTTTGGTCACGACCGGTCCGCGAACAATAATTTCGCCGATTTCCCCGAGCGGAAGCTCCCGGGCGTCGGCCAGTGAAACAATCGGTGCATCGGTCAGCGCGATAATTTTGATTTCAATCCCGGTCAGAGGACGGCCGACACAAGCGCCGCGCGCATGGCGCGCGGCGCTTGTGTCGGCGATCTCAGATTTAAGATTTAAAATTTCAGATGGGTTTTTCGTTGTTTTGCCACATTCCGCATCTGGAATCTGAAATCTGAAATCTGAAATTGTAGGCTCGGTGAGCAGCGATGAAATTTCGTCGCCGCTCACCGAACTGACCGGCAGCGCCTCGGTCGCGCCGTAGGGACTGTGGAGCTGGCCGTTCGGAAGCCACGCCCGCGAGTTTTTCCAAAGTTCGGCGGGCACCGGCGCGCCGGCGCAGAGCACACGGCGCAGGCTGGGCAGCGTAATTTTTTGCGCGAGGCAATAACCGGCGATTTTTCGCCAGAGCGTGGGCGAGCCGAAGGAGTTGGTGACATTTTCCTGCCGGATGGCCTGCACGATTTTCGCCGGGTCGGCGGCCGCGGGTTGGCGCGGATCGATTTCGGGCACGATGGTCGTCAGGCCAAGTGCTGGATTGAAGAGCGCGAAAACAGGTAGCAGCGGCAGATCGATTTCACCCGGCTCGATGCCGTAGGTATCGCGCAGCAGGCCAAGCTGGGCTTCGAACATGCCATGCTCGTAACAAACACCCTTCGGCTCGCCGGTGGAGCCGGAAGTGAAAAGGATCGCCGCCAGGTCGGTAGCGTGGCTGTCGGCAATTCTAAAACTGGCGCTTGAAGCTTGCGCACCGGCCGCGATCCGCGCGGTGAGGCTGCCGCTCACCGGGACGCGGACGGCAACGCTGCGGAACGATCCGCGAAAAATATGGCTGAGTACCTGCGCCAGCGGAATGCCGACGAGCACGCGGGGCCGCGACCGGGCCACGCACGCGAGAAAGTTTTTTCGGCTCATGCCGGGATCGATCACGACAGGCACGGCGCCGAGGGCAAAGAGCGCGAAAACCGAGGCGATGAGCGGCAGGCCGGGGCGCACCATCACGAGCACGCGGTCGCCGGGACGGACCCCGCGGGCGGCAAAGCGCGTTTGCCATGCGGTGGTTTCAGCGGCCAGTTCGGCAAAGCTGAACGCGAGGTAATCGATGTCGCCCGTGCGAGTGCAGCCACGGGGAATTTTCAGTGCGCATTGCTGGGGCGCACGCGCGGCCATTTGTGCAAAGTGCTGCGCGATGTTGGCACTATCAGGCATTGGGAACGCGCTAGAGCCTTTTAACCACTGATGCACACTTATGAGCACTGATCCGGAAGAAACAGATAAAAAATGAGTTCGAACCTAACTTCATATTATCAGTGACTATAAGTGTACATCAGTGGTTAAGTCGGTTTTAGGTCTGCTTTGCACTATTAGTGTCAATTAGTGTGCATTAGTGGTTAATCTGGTATAGCAGCCTGTTACCCCTGCGACAATGCCGGTTCGTGACGGAGCAGTCCGGCCTGCCATGGCAGGAGGATCTCGTCGAGGCGCTCGGGCGCACGCGCGATTTGCGCAAGTTGCGCACGATTGGCGATGAGCGTGGGATCGAGCGGGAGTTTCGCGGCGATGCGGTCGCGGTCGGCCTTGAGCGCGTCCTGCCGCGCGAGTTCCTCGACCGTGAAAGGGGTAAACTCGCCCCGGCCGCGGCGGCGCGGGAGCGTCTGCGGGTCGCGCGCAAGGCCGGCACGCACCGCTTCGGCCAGCGAGGACGCAAGGCGCTCGTGGCGTTTGCCGAGATGGATGGACGCAAGGACTTCCGCTTCGGCCGCGCCATGGTCGGCCGCCTCGGCGAGTTTCAGCAGGACATCCGTGCTGCAAACCTTGAAGGGAGGGACATCGATCCGGGAAGCGGTGGACTCGCGCCAGTGCCACGCCGCGTGAAGCACGGTGAGACCGCGACCGCGGAGGCGTTCGCTGCGGCCGATGCGCCAGTCGTTTTCGTCGGGCGGGGCAAACCCTTCCGTGCCGACCAGTATCTGGCGCTGGCATTGCTGCTCGAGCCATTCGAGGCGGCCGAGCGCGCTGAGTTCGTCCCGGAGAATATCGCGCAGGGCGGGCAAATGCAGCACATCGAGCGTGGCGTAGTCGAGCAGGCCCTTGCTGAGCGGGCGCTGCGACCAGTTTGCCTTCTGGCTGTCCTTGTCGAGCGTGACGCCAAAATGCTGTTCGAGCAGCGAGGCAAGGCCAACGCGCGGCCGGTGGAGCAGCTGGGCCGCGAGCACCGTGTCAAAGAGGCTGCTAACCTTGAAACGGCAGAGATCGTACAGCAGGCGCAGGTCGAAATCGCTGCCATGCATGATCAGGTGTTTCGTCGCAAGGCGCGACCAGAGCGGCGCGAGGTCGACCGGCGCCAGCACATCCACCAGGAAGACTTCACCCGCGACGTAGAACTGCAGCAGGCAGACGCGCGTTCGGTAGTGGAAGAGGTTATCGGCCTCGGTATCGAGCGCCACCTCGGTCGCACGGTCGAGGGCAGCAAGGAGCGGCGCAAGTTGCGCGGGTTGGTCGATGAGGCAGTAGGCGGGCGGAGATTTCAAAACTTCAATGGGCTTGTTTCTGTGTTTAAGGCGAAACGATCCTTTTGGAAACCCCTAATGAACGCTAAACTGGATTTTTTTACAGAAGATAACCAAGGCGACGAAGCGTTTTATCGCGGATCGGTCCCCTTCTTCTTTACATTCGTTTCCTTCTTTAAAGCAGGAAAGGTTGGACGGGGTTCGCGTCTATTTGCGTTCATTCGCGGTTCAGAAAAATTTCTTTTGTGCTTTCTGCGCATTTTTTGTCTAGTGAGTATGTTCATGAAAGTCGTCGTTCTCTGCTCCGGCGGGATGGATTCCGTAACTTCGCTCCATTGGGCACGGCGCGAGCACACGGTCGCGGCTGCCGTAAGCTTCAACTACGGCGCGAAGCACAATCATCGCGAGATCCGGTTTGCCAGCGAGCACACGGACAAGCTCGGCCTGAGGCACGAGATCATCGCGCTGGATTTTGTGGAGCGGCTTTTTTCATCGACCCTGCTGAAAAGCGGCGGCGCGATTCCCGAGGGACACTACGAGGCGGACAACATGCGGCAGACGGTCGTGCCGTTCCGCAACGCCATCATGCTGTCCATCGCCACCGGCCTGGCCGAGAGCATCGGCGCGGAAGGGCTCGTCATCGCGGCGCACGGCGGCGACCACGCGGTTTATCCGGACTGCCGCGAAGAGTTCATGCACGCATTCGCGGAAGCCATGCGCACCGGGACGTATGCCGGGATAAAACTGCTGCGGCCGTTCATCGCCATGAACAAGGCGCAGATCGCGGCCGAGGGCGCGAGGCTGGGCGTCGATTTTGCCCGCACCTGGTCGTGCTACAAAGGCGGTACGGTGCATTGCGGCAAATGCGGCACCTGCGTCGAACGCCGCGAGGCGTTCATCCTGGCCGCCCTGCCCGACCCGACAACCTACGAGTCGAATGATCCGCTTCCCGAAAAGCCCAAACCTTTTTGAACCGCGAATGGACGCTAATGAACGCTAATAAAACAGAAGGCTTCTTTCTCCAAACCCCAGTCATCCGCGTCTATTCGCGTTCATTCGCGGTTAAATTAAATGCTGATATCTGAAATATTTTATTCCCTCCAGGGCGAGGGCGAGCTGACGGGCCTGCCGTCGGTCTTCGTGCGCACGAGCGGCTGCAACCTGCGCTGCACCTGGTGTGACACGCCGTATGCGTCGTGGAATCCCGAGGGCACGCAGCAGAGCATCGAGGCCATCGTGGCCGAAGTGCAGCGGCATCCGACGCGACATGTGGTGCTGACCGGCGGCGAGCCGATGATCGCGCCGCAAATCCGCGAGCTCGCGGCCGAATTGAAGCGGCTCGGTTATCACGTCACCATCGAGACGGCGGCGACGGTCGCGCCCGATGGCATTGCGTGCGACCTCGCCTCGCTCTCGCCGAAATTGCTCAACTCCGCGCCCAACGGCTCGCAGCACGCGACCTGGCGCAAAAAACACGAGGCGACGCGCTGGCAACCGGATGTGGTGCGCGCGTGGATTGATCATTACACCTATCAATTCAAGTTCGTCGTCGCGCAGCCGGCCGATGTGGACGAATTGGAAGGCATGCTCGAAAAACTCGGGCGCGACATCCCGCGGCACAAAGTACTGCTCATGCCCGAAGGCGTCACGATGGATGCTTTGCGCGCGCGCGCTCCGTGGCTGAGCGAACTCTGCAAAACCCGCGGCTACCGCTACGCCCACCGCCTGCAAATCGAACTCTACGGCAACAAACGCGGGACGTGAGCCCGACAGCTACGACTACACTTATTCTCGCATATAATCGAAAGTGCTCAGCAGGGCATCATTCTACGCGCTACCGCGCAAAATGCCAAAATCATGAGGGATTTTGGCCTAACAACGGGATTGTCCCGTGATCGCTTTGGGTACAGGCTTCGTCGCATGAAAAAGGCCATCCGAAGTCTTTTGGTTTTTGGCTTGGTGGTTTGCGGCGCCGGCTTGGCCAACGCGCGCGAGTGGACAATCGACGGCACCACCAAAGTGACAGCCGATTTTAGCGGCATCATTGGCGACGTCGTATTTCTCAACAAAGCGGATGGAAGCCGGCAAAAAGTCCATCTGGCCTCGCTTTCCGCCGAAGACCAGGCGTTTATTCAAAATCGCGAGGACGCCACGACTTCGGTCGTTACGGCCTTACCACCGCCGACTGAAAAACCGAGGGAATACACGGCATACGCTTGGCTGACCGATTTTGCCGCGGCCAAACAACAGGCGGCGAACGAAAACAAAAAAATGCTGCTGGATTTTACCGGATCAGACTGGTGCTACTTCTGCAAGAAGCTCGACGCGGAGGTGTTGGACACCCCGGCGTTCAAGGATTTCGCCAAAGATTATGTGCTCGTGCTCGTGGATTTTCCGCGTTCCCACGAACTTTCGCCCGATTTGAAAAACCAGAACAAAGCGCTGGCGCAGCAATATCGGATCAACGGGTTTCCCACCTTGGTGGAGTTGAGCTCTTCGGGACAGGAGATCGCGCGCCAGAGCGGCTATCATCCCGGAAGCGGCCCGCAGGCGTATATTACCCAGTTCAAATAAAGGACTGAAAGGCTAAAGTTGGCAGATTTTCCAACCCGTCGCTTTGTCATTCTTGAGCGATAGCGAAGAATCCCACGGGATCGGTCGCGTGAGATTCCTCGCACGGCTCGGAATGACAAGGTGTGTGCTCTATAACTTTCAGCCCTTCAGTTATTCAGCCTTTCAGTCCTTCCCTCTCACCGCCGGCGGCGCTTGATATCGAGCTGCACCACGGAAGAGCGGACGAAACTTTCGAGGCGCTCGATTTCGGCCGGATCCAGCGAATCCTTGCCTTTGAGCGCTTCTTCCGCGCGCTTCATGGCGGCTTCAACGGCATGTTCGTCGATTTTTTCCTCGTTGATGGCGCTCTCGGCCAGAATGGAAATCTTGTCGGCGCTAATTTGGGCAAAGCCCCCGCCCACGGCGAGCAACTGGGTCGCGCCTCCCTTGGTCACGCGCAACTCGCCGTAACCCACCTGCGTGAGCAACGGAATGTGGCCGGGCAGGACGCCGATCTCGCCCTCGACGGTCGGGATGACGACGCTGTCGATCGTGTCGGAGTAAACCCGCGCCTCGGGCGTGACGATTTCGAGAGTAAGGGACATTTATTGAAATCTTATTTTAACTACAAAGACACGGAGGACACGGCGAAGGATTCGGATTAAAAATCTCTGTGCTCTTCGTGTCTCCGTGGTTCAGAACTAACTATTTCTTACTCGTCGCGAGCACCTCGTCGATGCCGCCTTTCATGTAGAAATCGCCTTCGGGCACGCTGTCGAGTTCGCCGTCGAGGATCATCTTGAATCCGCGAACGGTGTCCTTGACGGAAACGTATTTGCCGGGCGAACCGGTGAAAACCTCGGCCACATGGAACGGCTGCGAGAGAAAGCGCTGGATTTTGCGCGCGCGATAGACCGTCTGCTTGTCCTCCGGCGAAAGTTCGTCGAGGCCGAGGATCGCGATGATATCCTGGAGATCCTTGTAGCGCTGGAGCACGCGCTGCACTTCGCGGGCGACGAAATAGTGTTCCTCGCCGACGATGTCGGCCTGGAGCGCCTTCGAGACGGACGCGAGCGGATCGACCGCCGGATAAATGCCGAGTTCGGCGATGGAACGCTCGAGCACGATGGTCGAGTCCAAGTGGGCGAAGGTATTCGCCGGCGCGGGGTCGGTGAGATCGTCGGCAGGGACGTAAACGGCCTGGAATGACGTGATGGAGCCCTTTTTCGTCGAGGTAATGCGTTCCTGCAGCAGGCCCATTTCGTTGGCGAGCGTCGGCTGGTAACCGACGGCGGACGGCGAGCGGCCAAGCAGCGCGGACACTTCGGAGCCGGCCTGTGAAAAGCGGAAAATGTTATCGACGAAGAGGAGCACGTCCTGGTTTTTCTCGTCGCGGAAATATTCCGTCATCGCGAGGGCCGAAAGCGCCACACGCATACGGGCGCCCGGCGGCTCGTTCATCTGGCCGTAAACCAGCGCGACCTTCGACTTGCTCAGGTCCTTCTGGTCGATGACGCCGGCCTCGGACATTTCGTGGTAAAGATCGTTGCCCTCGCGCGAGCGCTCACCGACGCCGGCAAACACGGAGTAACCGCCGTGGGCCTTGGCAATGTTGTTGATGAGTTCCATGATGACGACGGTCTTGCCGACGCCGGCACCGCCGAACGCGCCGACCTTGCCGCCCTTGGTGAAAGGCGCAATGAGGTCGATGACCTTGATGCCGGTCTCGAGGATGTCGGCCTTGGTGTCCTGATCGACGAGCGCGGGCGCCGGACGGTGGATGGGATATCTCTTCGTGAATGAAACCGGGCCGCGATTGTCCACCGCGTTGCCAGTGACATCGAAGATGCGTCCGAGGACGCCGTCGCCCACCGGCACGGAAATCGGCGAGCCCGTGTCGGTCACGTCCATGCCGCGCTTGAGCCCTTCGGAGGACGACATGGCGATCGCGCGGGCCACGCCGCCGCCGAGATGCTGCTGCACCTCGAGCGTGAGCAACTCCTGCTTGCCACCGACGGCAAACGCGATGGTGAGCGCCTGGTAGATGGGCGGGATGGACTTTTCCGCAAACTGGACGTCAACGACGGGGCCGATGACTTGGACGATTTTTCCGGTGTTCATTTTTTAAAGGATGGGAGGAGTCAGGATCCAGGATTCAGGAGAATTTAAGCGGCGAAAGAGGCGGCGGCGATTTCGAGGATTTCCTGCGTGATCGCGGCCTGGCGGGCCTTGTTGTACTCGAGGGTGAGGTCGCCGAGGATTTTCGTGGCGTTGTCCTTGGCGGTTTTCATCGCGACCATGCGCGCGCTGTGCTCGGACGCCTTGGCCGAGAGCACAAACTGAAAAATCTGGCGGTTCACGTAAAAGGGCAGCAACGCCTTGAGCACCGCCTCCACGCTGGGCTCAAAAAGAATTTCGCGCGAATCGGCCTCCCCCGTTGCGACCGCGACCCCGTGAATGCGCAGCTCCTTGATAAACTGGCAGAGATTTTCGAGCGGGAGCAGCGGCCGGCAGATCGATTCCTGGATCAGAGTGTTCTTAAAACGCGGATAAATGACCTCGATCGTGTCGATGGTGCCCTCGAGATATTGTTTCACCATGAACTCGGCGATGACCTTGACCTCATTGAACGGCACGCGGTCGTGCACCTGGAAGTCGGCCACCATGTCGCGCTTCGTGCGGGCGAGGAACTGGGCGCCCTTGCGGCCGATGGCGTAAAATTTCGCCGGTGTTTTGATTTCAGCCGCGATCTTGAAGAGATTGCCGTTGAGCGGACCGCAGAGGCCCTTGTCGGTCGTGACGAGCAGAATGCCGCGGGTCTTTACTTCGCGCTTGGTCAGGAACGGATGCGCCGACTCGTCCACGCGCGAAGCCAGTGAAGCGAGCATGTCGGCCATCAACTGGGCATAGGGCCGGCCGGCAAGCGCGGCGGCCTGCGCCTTCTTCATTTTCGACGCAGCCACCAGCTCCATCGCCTTGGTAATCTGGCGGGTGTTCTTTACGGACTTAATCCTGCGCCGTATGTCTCTGGTTGAAGGCATTGCTTAGGAAAGGCTGAAGGGCTGAAAAGCTGAAGGGCTGAACCCGAAATCTTTATTCGCGAAGGAGGCTGACGAAAATTGCGACCAGTTGGTCGGCTTCGGATTTAAGATCGGCCAGGCGCGACGCAGAGAAAATCTGGTCAGCCTCGAGGCATTCGATCCAGTGGAGTGATTCGTCGGCTTCGCGCAAACAATCGCCGAGCTTTGACCGATATTCTGCGGAAGAACGCCCGCGCTGCGCCTCGCGATAATTAGCCCCGACCGAATTGGCTGCGCGGACAAGTTGCTCGCCGTAAATTTGGGCGAGCCTGTTCCGCGGAAGCGCGACAAAGAGCTTCGCGACTCGCCGTCCCAGCTGGAAAGTGCGGTCCCGAAGATCTCCGTGCTCATGAAACATGATGCGCTCATTGTAACAGTGTTTTCAGCTCGTTGATTCTTTAGCCTTCAGTCTTTCAGCTATTCAGCCTTTCAGCCCTTAGCTGGCATAGCCGGCTTTCCACTCGTCGCACGCGGCCTGGAGCTTGGCCTCGAGGTCCTTGTCGAGGGCGGCCTTGGTGCGGATTTCGGTAAGGAGCGCGTCCTTGCGCGTGGTGAAGAAATCTTTCAGCGCCGCGGAGGCCGCGACGACTTTCTTGGTGTCGATCGCCTCGAAGAAACCCTTCTGCATCGCGAAAAGCACGGCGACCTGGAGTTCGATCGGCAGCGGGTTGAAGGCCGGCTGCTTGAAAAGTTCGACGATGCGGCCGCCGCGATCGAGCTGGGCCTTGGTCTTGGCGTCGAGGTCGGAGCCGAACTGCGCGAAGGCCGCGAGTTCGCGGAACTGCGCGAGCTCGCCCTTGAGTTTGCCGCCGACCTGCTTGGTGGCCTTGATCTGCGCGGCGGAACCGACGCGCGAGACGGAAAGGCCGACCGACACGGCCGGGCGGATGCCCTGGTTGAAGAGATCGGTCTCGAGAAAGATCTGGCCGTCGGTGATCGAGATGACGTTCGTCGGGATGTAGGCCGAGACGTCACCGGCGAGGGTTTCGATGATAGGCAGCGCGGTGAGCGAGCCCTTGCCGTCGAGGCGGGCGGAGCGCTCGAGCAGGCGGCTGTGGAGATAGAACACGTCGCCCGGGTACGCTTCGCGGCCGGAGGGACGTTTCAGGATGAGCGAAATCTGGCGATAGGCGACGGCGTGCTTGGAGAGATCGTCGTAAACGATGAGCGCATCCATGCCGTTTTCCATGAACCACTCGCCCATCGCAGCGCCGGAATACGGCGCGAGATATTGGTTGGCAGGGTTGTCGGCGGCGGGGGCGGAGACGATGATGGTGTACTCGAGCGCACCGGCGGCCTCGAGGGCGGCGATGGTGCGGACGATGTTGGAATTTTTCTGTCCGACCGCGACGTAGATCGAATAAACCGGGCGGAACTTCGGGTCGCCGCTCGCGAGGCCGACCTTGTTGATTTTCGCCTGGTTGATGATCGTGTCGATCGTGATGGTGGTCTTGCCCGTGCCGCGGTCGCCGATGATGAGCTCGCGCTGGCCGCGGCCGATCGGGATCATCGAGTCGATCGCCATGATGCCGGTGAGCAGCGGCTGCGAGACGGACTTGCGGACGATGATGCCGGGCGCGATTTTTTCGACGGGATAAGTTTCCTTCGCATCGATCGGGCCCTTGCCATCGACCGGGTTGCCGAGCGCATCGACCGCGCGGCCGAGGAGGGCCTTGCCGACGGGCACGGAGAGAAGTTTGCCGGTGGTCTGGACTTCGTCGCCTTCCTTGAGCTGCGCGATGTCGCCGAGGATGACGCAGCCGACTTCGTCTTCCTCGAGGTTGAGCGCGATGCCGATGGCGCCGCCCGGAAATTGCACCATCTCGTTGTACATCACGTCGGAAAGGCCGTCGATTTTGGCGACGCCGTCGGCGATGGTGCGGATGTTGCCGGTGTTCTTCTTGACCGCCTTGCTCGAAAGCTTGGCGATCTCTTGTTCGATTTGGTCGAGGACGGTGGACATTGGGAATTAAGAATTAAGAATGCAGAATGCAGAATCATTCATCAGAAGGGAAAACTTGGGTTCTTCATTCTTCATTTTGAGCTCTACATTAGCTGGCGATAGCCAGCGTTAAAAGTTGGCCGGAGACGGACGACTCGTAAACGTCATCGCTGACGTGCACGCGCAGGCCGGCAAGCAGCGCGGGATTGGGTTTCGCGGTGGCGGTGACCGCGCGGCCGTATTTCTTGGTCATCGCCGCGGCGATGGCGGCCAGCGTGGCGGCGGTGATCGTGCCGGCGTGCTCGACGATGGCCTCGCTCTTGGCGAGCTCGGTGGCGATGAGCCGGTAATAGGCCTTGAGCACCATGACCGGATTGGCCGGCTTGTGCTTTTCAATATATTCCATGACGCCCGCGACGCGTTCGGCCGTGACCACGCCATTCACCACGCTCAGCTTGAAAAGCTGGCGGGCGAACTGCTGGGCTTGTTTGGCGGGTTTGGCCATATGAAAAGGCGAGAGGCTAGAGGTAGGAGGCGAGAGGCATCAGACGCTGGTGAGTTCGCGGGCGGCGGACTCGTTGTAACGGGTGCGATCGGCCTCGTTGAGCTCCTTGGCCAGCACGCGCTGGGTGATGGCCACAACGAGGCGGGCAATTTCACCGCGCGTGTCGGCGAGCATTTTCTTGTGCTCAAGCTCGATGGCCTGCTGGGCCTTGGCGACAATATCGTTGGCGCGCTCGGTGGCGGCCTTCTGCTCGCGGTCAGAAAAGTCCTTGGCGGCCTTGCGCGCCTCTTCGATGAACTTGGCGCCCTCGAGCTGGGCTTTTTTGATGAGCTCGGCACTCTCCTGCCGGGTGGCATCGAGCTTGGCCTTCATTTCCTCGGCATACTTGAGGCCAGATTCGATTTTTTTCTGGCGTTCGTCGAGGGTGGCGATGACGGGCTTGAAGGCAAAACGCCAAAGCACGAACGCTACGATGCAGAAGCTGAGCATCTGCGCGAGAATGCCAGGCAGGTTGATGCCAAAATCGTTGACCAGCTTTGTGACTCCACTGGCGGCTTCGGTCGCTGGTACAGTGGCTTGAGCGAGGATGAGAGAAAGCATGACGGAAAAGGGAGTCCGCGCCGCCTTAACGGCGGCGCGGAAGAGAGGAGGGAATTACTTGCCGAGGAACAGTGCGTAGAACGCGACGGCTTCAGCCAGCGCCATGCCGATGATGGCTTGGACTAGAATCGGGGTCGCGGCACCGGGATTGCGACCGACGGCTTCAGCGGCTTTGAAGCCGACAAGGCCTACACCGATTGCAGCGCCCAAGCAGCCGAGGCCGCCTTGAATGCTTCCTGTGAGTTCAGCGATAATGTGGATCATGATGTTTGGTTTTTGGTTGGTTGGATAACCGCCGTCCGCACGCTTGGCACGGTCCCGACGGAAAAGTAATGGAATTTAGTGGGGAGCTTTTTCGTGGCCGTCATGGCCGGGTTCATCGTGATGGCCATCGCCGTGGTTGCAGATAAGGCCGATATAAACACTGACGAGCAGCATGAAGACAAACGCCTGGACAAAGCCGATAAGCAGCTCGAGAAAGTAGAAGGGCGCCGGCAGGCCCCACTTTTGGATGCCGCTCATGGCGTGCATCAGGTTTTCACCGCCGAAGATATTGCCGAAAAGACGGAACGAGAGCGAAACCGGCCGGAAAAAAATCGAGATGATCTCAATCAAACCTGCGGCAAAAAATATCAGAAAAAGCGGATAATAAATGACGGCAGGAGTTTCCTTCTTATTGGCCTTGTTGCCAAAAATATCTTTCAGGACAAACGCCGGTCCCGCATAGCGCATGATGAAATAAAACCACGAGATAAACGCGACGAGGGCGAGCGCGATGGTCCCGTTCATGTCGGCGTTGCCGGGACGGACAAATTCCATCCATTCGCCTGTGGTTTGGCTTCGGACATAGACCGTGCCGACGCCGGGAAACAGGCCGCTCCAGTTTTGGAAAAGGATAAAAGTGAAGAGCGAAATGAGCAGCGGGAAGGCATAGGGCGCAACCTTTGCACCGACAATCGGCGAAATGAGCGTGCGCACGCCTTCCACCAGGTTTTCCACCATGGCCTGGCCGCGCGAGGGAATGAGCTTCGGTTTTCTAATAACGAGCCGGACAACGATGATGAAAACCAGCGCAACGATCCAACTGGTGACCATGCTGTTCGTCACCGGCAGCGGGCCGACACGGAAGAGCGGCTCGGCCATCGGTGCAACCCCGGACTCGGCCGCGAAGGCTGGCGCCGCCGTGGCGGCGAGCAGGAGCGGGAGCGAGAGAAGTTTTTTGAACTGTGACATGGCGGCACCGGGCGATTGCGTCGGCTTTAAAGGGGTTGAACTAGGCAAACGTACCATGCCCCGTCAACCTCTGAAAATTATGCTGCCTAATAGCCCACGTGGTATTAGCTGTTGCCCTTGTAAACCGCGGCCAACTTATAGAGTGGGAGTGCGTCCGGCGACCAGCGAATGGAAGGTGGGAGCGCGGGCCTGGAAGACTGTCTCGGTCTCGAAAATCCAGGGGGCGGCGGAATCTATCCGCCACAAGGGATGCGCAGCCAGGACCGCGGTGGCATGCGCA
>Ga0210387_10000281_pt1 | contig 37390 bp, 47 predicted proteins | sample IncBWC7OmetaG_FD_160108 | JGI IMG/M metagenome (GOLD analysis project Ga0210387, IMG submission 160108) | Forest soil microbial communities from Barre Woods Harvard Forest LTER site, Petersham, Massachusetts, United States - Inc-BW-C-7-O ... | reverse complement strand
TTTTGGCCCGTCGTAGGATCAATATAACGGAGGGTCTGCACTGTGTTATCTGGGATCGTTGTCACGCTAATTAAGTTGTGTGAGTGCTGCGTCGGCTCGAGGGCTGAGTAACAATACGCACCTGAACATGGTTGTACCATGAGCAGCGAGAAATGTATTTCCTAGGCGAACGCCACTGGCGGACATGAAAGTAAATGTCCGAACTGTGATCACCGCTGCGTTACCATCTGCGGCAAACCAAGAGCTACCAGGACCGTCAGCTCCAGACGGACAAAGGATGCTCTCTATGTTGCTAAACTGGGAGTCCGTGGAAGAAGGCGAGCCTTGGATCTGCGCATCTTGTAGGGGAATAGGAACCAGGGAAGAAGAAAAGGGTGTTGCACCCGCGGAGAATGGTACGTTTGGGTTGTTCGTACCGTTCAGAACGACAGTCCCGTTGCCTTGAAAGGACGTGATGAACGATCCTGCAAGGAAGAGACTTGATTCCGACGAATTTGAAGTGATGGAGAAGACGCGCGCCTCAGCGCCAGCGACACCCACGAAAGGGGGACTGGACCACGAGCCCGCTTTGGGATCCCAAACGGCGACAGATAAGCCAGGAGTAGTAAATTTTCCCCCTACCCATACTTTGCCATTCTTGAGGTCGCAATATACGGCATCAGCCTCACCATTGGGGCCATTGGAGCCAAGGGCAGCGAATGCACCAGACGAGGGCGTGTAGGACGCGACATTATTGATAGAAGTACTTCCAACTGAGGAAAAGGATCCTGCAAAATAAAAAACGTCACCAAGGACACATCCCGCGGATATGCGACCTCCAGAATTGGTAGATGCGAGACGTGATAGGGAGCCTTCGGAGGAGCGCATGAGAAGGGTGGACGTTGACGAGTCAAATGATACGACTGATGAAGAATTATGGAAAAGATCAAGCCCGGCGAACGCGCCAGCTAGACCCACTTTTCCCATACGGTCAAAGTCGACCAGAGGAAGAGCAGCCAAGACGACATTTGAAAAAAAGACGAGGACGAGGAAATGAAGAGAATTTGATGGGGAAAAAATCATGGCGATATTAAGATTATTAGAAAACACGTCGTATGCGAGGGTATAGTTGTCAAGCAAGAGGGTAAGGACACCTGGAAGTACGCTTGAAAGGTGGAGTGGATAGAGGAGACAAGCCTGAGACCGGAGAAACCGTGAAATTACACAACAGAATGTGTACAAGGAGTGTATACGGCGTGGTTCATTTCGATCAACATCGGCCAACTCCGATGTGGGTCGAGCTTTTCCATGCACATGGTCCATGGACATTGGACCTGGTATTCATTTTCTATCTAAAGTTTCCTAAGTCTCTGTCCCCCTTTACAACGATGCCACTCATGTCGACATCCATCCCTACTGCATTCAAAAACGGTGAAGCCGAATCCAAACCCCTAAGGAATGCACACTGAGGCCGCCTTCAAACTCCAGCGCGTAGGGACACTTACTGAGGATATCGATACCGATGCACCCGGGGCTTCTTTGCATCGTTCAGCAAAACATTCATCTCTGAAATGTCCTTCTGCAACGCCGTATGCTTCGCGTTGATGTTCAGCCATAAGTCAGGTGAGGCGGAGTACATGGCGATCCAGCGCGTCAGGTACACGTCGTCGGATGGTGCGGGTGCGTATTTGTAGAACCCTACAGCGAGAAAAGAGAAAAGCACGGCGTTGCGCCAAATTGGGCCTCCGAATCCTTGACAGAATGGTCACCGAGAGGTCAAGTCATTATACGATGGATACCAACCTTCCCTTGGGTACTCGGTAGAGTCGTGATGCCCGTCGTGGTGTCCAATGTGAGAGTGACTGTCAGATGATAACGGCCTGCACTGGAGTAGAAGTGTCGTTGCTGGTCGGGATCGAGCGAGCAAAGCTGCTCGGACAAGTGACATTATCGGTTGCCAGTTGTCAAAAGTTTGGTTGTTACTGAAGTGTAGTAAGGCTTGTGATCCTAACATTGACAAATAACGTGGTTTCGACTTCCTTCCAACTTCCTTCGCCTGATATTCCTACGAATGTATACAATGCTCTAGGCAGGAGCGATCACACATATATACCTCCCATAGCCGCAAAAAGTCACGCCGCTAATGACACTTGTCGGTTTTAACTTATCCTAATAACAAAGAATCCGAGTGCTAAGCCAATGCTAAGCCGTCAGCCTCCCACCAAGTCTTGACCAAGTCCTAATCCCAATAATAGCACACTTCCCATACCAAATACAAATCCATACATACACCATGTCCCCCGGCACTCAATATTTCCCGCTCGCCGCTGCTCCCAAGTCTCAGTGTGCACAATATGCACATGCCTCCCCGCCAAACCCCAGTTGATGACCTCCTTGCCCTTCTCACAAAGCGCAAGCTCAGCTTAAATGCCTATCCGGATTCGTCCAAACGATCGCCATACGACCATCCTAGTGGTGCGGACCTAACCTCGTTGTCCTCCTTCACCTCCAATGAGTCCTCAGATTCCGCATCCTCATCCTCATCCTCATCCTCATCCTCATCCTCATCCTTACTCGATTCCACGTCCATACCCTTCTCTCGTTCCTCACCCAGCACGTCTACCCACACCCACAAACCCCTCCCGTCCCTCCCGCACCCTCACCGCCCTCCAATCCCACCGCATGCTATCATAACGTTCCTCGACCTCCTTGACGCCCACGATGCCGACGTCACCCTCCAAGTCGCCCGTGTCAAAGAAGGTATCAAGGAAGCATACACCGTGGCAGATGTGTACAGGGCGGAACGAGGGGAGCGGGAGGAGTGGGAGAAGGCGAGGAGGGAACGAGAGAAGAAGGAGACGAACGAGGTTGGTAGCGACTAGAGTTGCGGTCAATTTAAAGTTGGACGAGGACGTTTACTTGGACTCTTATTTCCATTTCTCTTATAATACCATTGTCTCATGTAGTTGTCTTGTCTTGTATTTGTCGCATTTTTCCTCCAGTATCCATATTTGTATACACGTGAACCCATGATCCAAATCCAGCCTATCGTTCTTCACGGCTTTTACCTTCCCAGACAACAACCATCACCCTTTGACTGCAAGTCCAATATGTGTGAGTCCCCCTCCGATATCCGGATCCTCAGCCCATCGAACCTATCAACCAGCAACCCGTCCCAATCAACCTGCTCGTCAACCCTCCATTGACCAAGAAACGCTCCAGAAACTTGAGAAGCGTCTGAGTGAACGGCCAGAGAAGAACGAGCTCGTCGAGCGCAACATCCTTAAGGGTGTGTAACACACCCATAATCTAATCGCCTTGATCGAAACTCATTTGGATCTATAGATGATAAGGGTATTGCTCCAGCGCTTGTCGCCGCTAAGGAGAAGTTGAAGAGGTCTCAGCTCGAAGTCAGTCAAGATCTAGTCTCATACACTTCTTGAACCCCGTACTGAATATTGATGAAGGACAAGCTGGACCATGCATTGCAACAACGTCCCACACCCGAGGAACTGGTCAAGGATGGCATTCTGAATGGTGATCATTTATAGCCTCGCTGGCACTCAATTGTTGATCTTTCTTCCTACACCGGCAGAGGACGAACACCCCACCAGTCCTATCTGATTCCGGTAGGAACTTTTTGTCCCGGAACGTACGAAGACCACGATTTCCGTGCGTGGACTTTATGTACAGTGTGTACCATTAGTGAATATCAATTATGGAGTTGTAGTGCAGCACGCACTTGTAAAGCAGTCGCGATACCAAGATAAATTAATACTGCATTCTAATCCCTACTCCTCGCACTCCTCAACTTATCCCTCATCTCCATCGCCGCGCGCCTGGTACCAGCCCCGCCAGCCCAGCCTCTCCTACTCAACCACCCTACCAACTTGGGGGTCAATCCAGCAGTCAGCCCAACCCTCACGGGAAAAAACAATGTCTTGTGGATAGTATATGCCAGGACAAGCATCGCATACAACCCCTCATGTCCTCCTTCTATCCCACCACTCGTACTCTCCACCTCTTCCTTTCCCGGCTCAGGTGGCTTGGAATGTAGCACTCCATCAATCACGACTTTAACGGACGCGGCGACCCGCGAGACCTTTTCGGCGCCAAGGAGGTTGATACCTGCGAATGCGACGCCAAAGTCGAGTACGGAGAGGACAATGTATACACCAAGGGCGTACCAGCCGTAGGACTTGATGAGATGTTTAAGGCGTTGAGATAGAGTTGCGTCGGGGGCTAGGGTCGACCTTGGGTCGGGTGATGGGGATGACGGGGGCGATGAAGTGAGACGGGCGGGGAAGTGGTGGAATAGACGAGAATTTTGGGAGCGGGGTGAGTTTGTGAGAGATGTTACAGAGGATGGTGGTTGTCGTAGACGAGCTGTAGGTAGTAACGGTGCAGATATACGAGGAACCAAAGTCCTTAGAAACGGAAAACGGGGCAGGAAACGTCGGACCATCAAATGAGAGTTGAAAAGATAATTATTGGAGAATTACGCGGCGACGAGTCTTTACTTATGTAAGCGGCCTAAGCCTGACATGCACGGCGGAGTCCGAGAGGCCTTCATCTAAGCTCGGCGCTCCAGCTTCGTGGTTAGTCAGGTTTCTTAACCTGTCTTTCACTCACCCAATCTCCTGCTTTATTCAGTTTCATGCATACTGAAATTACCTTTTGCGACCATTACCTGTCCCCTTCTCGATAGCATCGCTACTTCATACATGGCAGAACAATCAAGTCATGACCCTCATGCAGCTTCTGCACCCTTTGAGGGCCCTGAAAAACTCTTAGAAATCTGGTTTGCTCCTTCCGCTGCAGACGTTCCAGACGCTGCTTCTTCTGAAAATGGCAGGACTGGCCTCCGAAACGTCAAACGTCATGTCTGGGAAGAAATGCTCAACATCGTGCAGTGCAAAGTACTCAGCATGATTGAAGGAGCTGAGATGGACGCGTATCTCTTGAGGTGAGTCTTTGCAGAACGCAGAAAGTCTTCAATTCACACTCCAATTATCTGCCCTCAGCGAATCATCCCTCTTCATCTCCCCACACCGCCTAATCCTCAAAACATGTGGAACAACACTAAACCTCCTCGGCCTCCCTCGCATCCTTCAGATCGCCAGCACACAAGCCAACCTCCCCTCAGTCTACCGCTGCTTCTACTCTCGCAAATCTTTCATGTTCCCCGAACGTCAGCTCGGCCCACATCGCGACTGGAAACACGAAGTCGAATATCTCGACAATATATTCCAAAATGGTGCCGCGTACACCGTCGGAAAGTTTAATGGTGATCATTGGTTGCTGTATATGACCACTCCTGATCAGGGATTCAATTGCTGCGGCCGAGAGCCTGCACCAAGTTCACCCATCTCCCTAAAATTAGAGGACGGGTTCTCCCATGCCCAAGATTATACCATTGAAATCTTAATGAGCGATCTCTCTCCGTCCGCCCGCCAATCGTTCTTCTCCCTCTCAACATCGGCCGATTCCTCGGTAACACCCTCCAGCCATGCACAAGCCGTCTCCGCCACCGTCGGCATCTCTAACATATTCCCTCCACACCTCACCACCCTAGACGCATACACATTTTCCCCTTGCGGATACTCCTCAAATGCACTCATTAAATGGGGGAACGATGCCACTATCACCTCTACTGCTAAGTCCATCGGTATTGAGACCAGCGTTGCCATGCCGCATACCAGGGAAGGCTACTACACCATCCACGTAACCCCTGAAGAAGGATGGTCCTATGCCAGTTTCGAATGCAACATCCCCCTCCCAATTACTTCCCATCCACCCCTTTCTCACCCGTCCCAAAACCCAGATCTCAAATCCGTCATCCAACGCGTCGTAGACATCTTCCAGCCAGGCCGACTGAGCCTCACACTGTTCATTCAGAGCAAAGACAACGAGCTCGAGGAAGGTGCCAGTGCCGTCGAAGCTGCACAGAGGGCCTTTAGAGAAGCTTTGACACCGCCTTCACAGGTAGCTGTCCGCGGTAATGGACCTCCGAATGAGAGCGGAAGCAGGCTATACAAGAGGACAAACAAGATCAATTACGAATTTTGGGGATACGATCTTGCATTTGCTAGCTTCGAACTTCGTGTTTGAAGTGCCAACATTTGGGAGAACCAAAACTATGGGTGAGGAATTGATGCTCACTTTGCAACTTTGTAACACGAGAAGGATTTGTACTGTTATTTGTTGACTTTAACCTCGTCATTTCCCTATTCTCTCGGGACATTTATCTCGTCACGATGTCATCTGAATCTTTCAGTCAGAACTCAGAAAGTACCTCACGAACTTGTGAGGCTGATGAATTCGACCCGGCTCGTCTTAAATAATCTACTAGTAACTCGAACCCACCCACTTTATTCTCGGGAGTCGCTCTGGCAGAGGATGGTCTGGCACCCCGATCAATTCTATCTACAACGTGAACAACCCGTTTGAAGTTACAACGGATCAGTGCATCCGAAGGAGTAAGAGTCGATAAAAATAATAGCGATGTTGGATTTCTTCAACCTACAAGACTTTTGCTGGCCCTCCTTTTAATATCCATGGAAGCCATGACATTCGGCCATTGGTCACACTTGGTTCACAATACCTGTGTTGTACGCATTTCGTGTACCTCCACCAGGAGTGGATATCACCGGGGAGATTTCATGAATATGCCGATCCACCCTGCATGTCCAACATACCGACGTATATCATCACATCCTCTCAAACAAATCCCAGTTCCCAAATTCTTCCAGTTTCCTAATTCCGTGCCCAGATGGATTACCGGACCTTTACGGTGAAACCGAACGAGCTATGGTGGACTTGTGTTCAGTCCCCGCCCAACCATCCAACGGAGCGTTGAGTCTTTTTCGTGACGCAATTGGGGCGAAGATGTGCATACTGTATCTCAGAATCTAACAATTGAACTGGAGGGACAGTGGACGGACGACGGACGATACCACGATTGTAATTCAACGGTTTGACAGATGATGAAAACACGGAGGCCCTTAGTCGTAACCAATAGACTCGGAATATACGTCATGTTCAGTGTTGCATCCCACCGAAACCAGCGAACTCGGAGAAGGTTCAGCCTTGACAAGAAAACCTCCTGATTCGCTCCGCAAGTTGCAAAGGGGGCAAAGACGGATGAATATTTCTGTCATCGGCCAAGTTATGGAAGCCTAGGGAGGATGAAATCTATGACAATGTCATGCATCCGACGACAGACAGACTCACAATTCCGAGTCTTCTCACTTCAGACAGCATAGCGAAGGACGACTCATGAGCCCGGTGCGCATACGCAAGAATGTCGTAGATTTGAGTCTGAACGGGGAGGCGTTCAAAAGCCTTCGTCCACTCGAAAGCGTTGACATCATGTTCTGCAGTCGATTTTCGCGGAGGGTGATTGGGAAAACGGTCGTTATCTCCGGCACTTACTTTCCCATCATCTATCTGGGCGCGGTAGTCATTGCGGAGCCTCTCCTCTTCTTGTGTGATTTGGAAAATTGAGTCTCGGGGAATGAGAATCAGGTTATACTTGTCGGAGCCTGAGCAGAGATGGTGGCAAGAGGTCCATGCATGTATCCTTGCGGAAAGCTTTGACATATCTCCTTTGGACAAACAGCGAGCAACTGTTGCATATATGTCTGGCATGAGGCAGGCGGTCTCTTGGAGTTCAGGCATAAGGCTACTCAAAAATGTGGCTAGTGCTTCATCAAATGCATTTCGGCTTGGCATTTCTACCGAGTTAACGACGTCGAGAAGTCGGAGAATGATTTCGGGTAGAGCTGGGAATGATGGATGAGACCATGGTTCAATATGCATGCTGCTCGTCACCATCCCTTGATCCGGAGGAAAAGAGTGTGATATGAATGAGAGTTGATTCGCTGCATGAGGACGTTTGGGGGCTAGGAGGGGCAACGATGAATTTCGTACTCGAGTGGCGCTTTGGTATTCCGCGGTGAATCGACCAGTTTGCGGATAGGGTGGAACTTCTGGCTCTGAGGATCCCTCTCTGTGGTACGAAATTGGGGAAAGGCTTTTCCCATAATTACGTGAGGATGTCGACGCGATATTTTGTCCATAAAAAGTATGGCCTCCCACGTTTTCTGCACTCCCATCTTGTGCAGCCATGTCTGAGATCAAAAAGGAGGCAAATTCTGTACCATAATTTTGTTCTTGATCATTAACGAGTGCATGATCTGTAGGAACTTTATGTCGTTTTTTAGGAGTGTAGTTGCATTCTGTTTCGTCCTCTTCGCCGCAGTGGTTACAAACCGGAAGGTTCCGGTCACACTACATGATGGATGACAAAATTCAGAAAGAGTGAGAAGGAAATTATTTTAAAAATCAACCTTGAGGTTTTTGAGACGGCACCGATCGCATCTTGGGATACCTCGGTGAGCGGGAGTCGGTAAGGGTGTATACTTGCATTCTCTCCCTGCGGCCCATGAGCAGTGGTTGCAAGCGGGTAAAACCCGATCGCACTATATAGCTGTCAGATGGACAGTTAGATATCTACACCGGGTCACAAACCTTTAAATTGTTCATGCGGCAGTGATCACATCTTGGCTTGCCTCTGCGACCTATCCAGAGCGATTGCCGAGCCATGTAAACTTTTGGGTTAGGAATTCGAATTGTGAGCTGTCCATCGTCGGTGGGCTCTCCCATAGAATCTGTTTCGTCCGGCGAGTCAGCCATGTGGGTGGGTGCTTGGTGGCAAGCTAGTGATTGGACAGCAGAGTGGCAAACAATTCCAAGCTGGAAAATTGAGGCAAAGTCGTATCAGCGATTAGGCGCTGATATTTAGGAAATAGAGAGAGAAATTGACGCAGCAGGTGTGAAACTGGCCCACAATGGAATACAACCCACGAGTGCTGGGACAAGTGGAAAATCGGTCCTCGTATGACAAAAAAGGGTATCAGCTAGCAGGAATGTGGTACTTAATTATACAGAAATCTATTGCAAGGAATACACTTGTTATAGGAGGTCGATTCGAGGCGTTTAGGATGGATTGTGGAAGATTGATCACGTCTACTCGGAACCTGAAAGTTGAACTTACTTACAAGCGTGACGTGACCCGGTGACTCGTTGCCTTAAATGACGACCTTGGTTCACCCAACGACCACTCTTTTTGCAACCTATCTTGCATATCGCAGTAACCCTTCCTTTCTGAAGCACTGTGGAGCTACCCCTAAATGACTTTCTATACGTTCCATTCAACTGCTCATCAAATGATCTCTACAGGTCTACGGCAAAGCGACATCCCCTGTTTATCTTGTATTGCATTCCATCCGCACTAGGGAGGGCTGGTGAAACTGAATCGTTTGGAATATTTGAATGAACCGAACAACCATTATTATTTCTGCCTACCACGCTTCGAAAAGCGTCGCCTCGTCACATCCGACGTACATGCCGAATATAGTAAACGTAGTTCAGAAGCTCATCGGAAAAATCCGAAAAACAGCATTCTTTTACAGGGCAAAAAAAACGCAGAGGGTGCATGCATGATTAAATATTGAATATTGGAGCTTGGTTGTTCAGTGAAGGCTACGCCGCGCAAATCAACACTCCAACGATGTTTGCAGATTTTTAATAGTAGGAGAGATCGACGCATGACATAAGGATCACGTGCACAAAGGCCTTCTCACCGTTCCATTTTTGGCAATTCGGCATGTGGTATGCCTTCAAGTTACCTTTTGGACACCTTGTACCTTATTGACTTTGACCAGATCTCTTCTCGTCTGTCTCTATTACATATCAATATTGTGGCCAGGTGCTGTTGGCTCAGGCTTAGCTATAGCTCTCGTTTGGCTCTAACCTGAGTGTGCTCGTGGTCGTACGTTGAGTCTGGTCGCTGTCTCCACACGATCTGAGATTCTTCTCATCTTTCTAGGTTCTTATGTACCACCTTCGTCGCATAGCTGCACCAAGCATCACATGCATCACATTACACAAGCACCACGGACATCGCAAACTGAACTCATCATTCGTTTGGCAAAGGCAAAGGCAATCGATCTTTATATTATCGATGGCACCCACAACTTTGCTGACTGTGACTACATATCGACTAACATTGTGAACTGACGTCCAACATTAGCATTGCTTGTCTTGTTGTGCTCCTAACACCCCTTCAAAAAATCAACAATGACAGGCATAAATGCCACGACTCAAATCTGGTCAACATCACTTTTGCGATGGGGTTAATACCCTCCAAAGATGTCCTCTCCTCTTACCACACGAAATACATTTAGAAAGCTGATTCAGGACTACCAGCTCAAGTGGCCGAGTCGCGTGCACTTTCGTGTTGGACACCGTAGACGTGGATTCCCTAGTGGAAGGTTTTAACGAGTCAGATAGTGAAAAGGGGACCAACATCTTCCAAAACCGTCGTACATGGTCATTAGCAGAATGCCCAATATAACAAGGCCTTAGATGACATGCGAAAATGCTACAATGGAGTCGAGTCAAACAAAACAAATTGACCATGTACCAGTGTACGAAAAATATGGCCAAGCGTGGGCCTTCTTCAATCATTGTCCAAATCTACATAACCCTCCCTATCCATCTCGATGTCCCCCTCCCACACCTCCTGCCTAATGGTCTGATCTTGGGGTGACTGCGCGTAAAACATGCCATTCGGACCCTCATCTCTGTCTACGTCACGCTCCTTGCGTCTTGTCTCCCGTTCCCTTTGTTCGTCATTGACCTCCTGGACAGTTCGACGTTTTACGCGTCCGAGGACGTAATCAAGCTGCAAAAAGTTCGTATCGTCCATGGCAAATTTTCTATGTTTCCGCCCAATTATGTGCTGCAACAGATAATCATTGATGAGCGCGAGGTCGAAACAACGACAAGCGAAACAAAACCCACAGCTTGGAAGTCATCAAACTTGGTGCGACAGCTTTCACAATAACCAGGCTTGCTCCCTTCCTCTCTCCTCGGCAATTTCAGTGTATTGGTGCTCCGGCTTTTCCTCAACATTTGCGGCCGTTCCGGAATCTTGACAGGCGGACCCATCTTACCAGCCACTCTCTGATTGCCCTGGGCTTTGTCTGCCGCGACGGAAGAAAACTTCCTGGAAGTCACAACTTGGTGCTGAATCCGCCCCCGAAGCGCAGCAGGTAACTGTAAACTCCTCAGTGACTGCCCTGCGGTAGAAGTCGTTCCAGTCGTGGAAGTGATCCCAACGCTGTTACCCGAAGCAGCTATGTGTCCGCCTCCTGTACCAGATGCCAGGTACCCAGAAGCATTTGCTGAATCAGGGTTATCACAGGTATCATCGAGATCAACCATACGCGCACCGCGAAACACACTATCAAGCTGTGTCACTCGGCGATGGAGGTTGTTCATCGAGACGGAGCGTCTCAGATCACCATTTCTCGTGTGCAGGTGTGCCTCTGCCCTTCGTTTCACCTCCTCTGCTCGCATCATCTTGATCCTCCTCTCCTCCCGTTCACTCTCCTTTTCTCCTTCTGCCCGCTGCATCTTCTCCCAGCGCTTCTTTTCCCTTTCATCAAACGCTATAAATGGGCCTCTCGAATGCGGATGACAGTGCAGTACTGGCCACGGAACTTTACCAGCCTCACGTCCTTTGGGAATTGGATACTCCTGGGCGGCGATAGTCGCTAGTTCTTGTCGCATGTCTTCAATGAGCACGAAGCAGCTCGAACGTGAAAAATACTGAAAATCGTGTCTCTTCTGTGTGGGGTCGCGTTCGCTGGTTCCGTGGAGGCGTTCCGATTGGAGAAGACGCATCAAAGAACGCTGGTGTGAGTTTGCGGTTGTCGAGGGCACGACAAGGGAGGCGGCCCGAGAGTTGGTGGAAATAGACGCGGTGGGTGCATCTATACACCGTTCGAGGACGCTATTAAGTTTCGTCGTAGTCCATATTTTCATGCCGAAACCGATGGCCTTGGTGACGAGATCATATCCATGTGCGACTCTAGCATCTTCGGCCGTCCTATTGGTTCAAATATAGAGAATGAGCCAGGTGTGCTATATCGTTCACCGTTCTATCAAAAACTTACCGGCCCTTGAGTTTAATAGGACTTCTCAGCAGGGCGGCAGGTCTGGAAAGAGAGGCCTTCGATTTTGGGACATTCTCCTTGTCAGCTGCGATGTCGACTGTGAAAGTTGTTGGCACTGTGTGGTTTGTAATGAGATGAGTTATCGCATTTGAAAAGAAATCTTCAATGCGCTGGAGTGAAGGAATAAATGTTGTCTCGAGATGTGATGAGCACAGCACGTACCCCTCCGAGCTCGAGGATGCCCTTCACAACAGCGCTGTCAACCTCGACATTATCTGAATCAAAATAAAAGGTCCAAGTCGGAAATGCACGACAGTATTTCTCTTTGAACTCTGTTTTCTGTTGCTCTCGTTCAGTATGTCTACGTTCCTTGTCTTTGTCGCGAGTGGCAGTTGCAGCGGGATCAGCGACGGCCCTGGCCCGTTTCGTGCTGGTATTGGAGGCGTTGCCATCGCCGGTGAGATCTGGAGAGCGAGAACGCTTTGTAGAACACGATGCTGTTCTTGTTGTCTTGAGTGGGGAAAGAATGGGGGGAACTTGGAGCGGTGGAGGCCGGGATGCAAGCGGGCGACGACTGAGGGTGGCCATGGGAGATCAAGAGGGAAGATACAAAATTGTTGTGTGGTGTTTCAGACTAGAAAAACTGCAGGCCAGCAGTAGGTAATGCTGGCTGCAGGACGTGGATGGGTCGTGCAAGATGAGCAAGTCTGCGTGCCTTGATATGATTTTCCTAGACAGAGCTTGGACGGATAATGCGGCGGCGTGATCGAGCTTTTCCAACAAGTCTCCTCAAGATTTTACAACTTGTCGTACATGTTGCAGGGATTCAAGAATTTCTTTACCTACGGAATGCGTAAGAGGATATATGGTGGATTCGAATTCAACACCGTGACGCGTCCGAGTCCAAACTTGATGTGACATGCAAATCAGGTGACTTCAGTCACGCCATCACAACCCACAAAAGCCGTAAGCGTTTAGGACGGATTGTTGTCAAAAGAAACTGTAATAATAACGTACGATTGGATCGCGTCAGTATTATAAACCCTCAGCGGTGCTTAGATTAACAACAATCCAAACTCATATCATCAAAAGATCTGTAGTTAAAGGTCGTCCAAAAAACATTCTAACCTTTACAGATGCCCACACAAACATTAAGCCAACCATCCGCACCAGCCAAACATGCCCCCAGCCACGCCATCTCTGCCTCAGGGGGTGTCAAGACTCCTTGGATTAGTGCATATGCGATTTCTGGTACCGCAGGGGCTTGAGGGTGAGGGTTTGTGCGGGAGGGAGGTGGTGGTGGGGGGCGTGGGGGAAAGAGGAGGGGGATGTGAGTTGAGAGGTAGTGTGAGAGAGTGTGCGTTGTGCCTGCGGGGAAAAGAAAAGCAGTTGGGTCGCGATCAGCACATGGTATAACGACATTCCCATATTAAATGCAGATTATACCCAGAAACGTCATTCACTCTAGGACCTAAACAAAATATCCACTTACCATCCTCCAATACAGGGGGAACTAAATCTTGCAAAACTGGTCCATCAGGCAAATACACCCTTACGGGTACGCTCCGCACGTTATAGGCGCCGTCTCGATCTGGTGGACCTGCAGAATCAGCAGACGGGGGGCGATTGTGCATGGATGCAGAGGAGGGTGGCGGGCCCGGAGATTGGGGGCGTGTGGGTGCGGTTGTGGGAGTTACCTTGGAGGCAACGCGCCAGTAATCATCAAAATTGTCTAAGGAAAGGAAATATATATTTGGTTGCTGAATTGAAATAGACACGTGTCGGATCATAGGGGACTCACGTTCTTTCACGCCTTCCCATATCCCATCTTGCTCTGCTTTCCTCAGTCCAGTCATCCGCTTCGTGTTTCCCCAACGAATAAAATCCGCCTCCTTTAACTGGCCCATGAATGCCTGCTTGCACGATTCAGCACTTGGTGAAAGCAGCAGTTTGTCCGTAGGGGGAGACGCCAAATGCAGCACGAGACGAAGCGGGGTGGCCATGGAGAGTAGTTGTGGGGATAAGACGCGAACTGAGGCCGATATGGTATGGTTGTCGTAGATCAAGCCTATTGGCCAATGCCTATAAAATCGTCAGCATCTTACTAACTCTTAAACTCTACAACTACATGAGGAAAATTTTGCACTCACCACCTCAGTAACGTCCCTTCTTCGCTCTCAAACCACCACTCATCCTCCTTTAGCACCTTAGCTGCAGCTTCGTCAAAGACTACGTCCATCAAGAAGCGGCGGAGATCAGGCATTAGTAGAGGAAGGTAGCTGACCCGGGGAGCTTGAATGAAATAACATTCTAGCCCACGATCGGAATTTGCTGGTAGTTCTTTTGAGTCAACGCGAATTTCGAGTGGGACGGTTCCCTCCCACGTTAGACGCCGGAAGAGGGTCGTTGATGCTGGTGTAGAGTATGTTGCTGTCGCTGGAGAGTGATGGTGGCGAGTTGTGCCATAAGTTGACATCGGCGCAGAGTTGAATGAGAAAAACGAGTCAGTTGTCAGTGTGCTGTTGTTGAAAATAACGGCACGTGGCTTTTTTCGTATGACAGAGGAATGACTAGCTAGCGCTATAGCTAGTAGAAGTACTTAAGGGTAGAAGTACTTAAGGGTAGAATACCTTGAGGTCCTTCGGTCCTTGCTTGCCTGGTTTCTCCCGAAAAATAATTCCGTACTACATACTGAGTAGGCAAGTTGCGAACTTGCGGAAATTGCCACTCAAACATGCGTGGGAAAATATCAAAAGTACATTCCTAATTATATGAGCAATAAAATCCTGGCTATAGGATGTATCTACATTCCGGTATATTGCCGCTGGTGGTCGAAATTTTGGGCATGAATCTTGGCTCGGTCCTGTTAATTACCGGTGCTTTGCGCGCCCTATAAGATGTCGGGAATTTGCCAAAATGGGCTATCATCTATGGAAGTATTTCATGAATTAGGCTAATAATAGAAGGCCGCATCAATTGATGTATTGATTTATTTGTGGCCCTGGCTCCTCAACTTTTCTTCTCTTCTCGGATTCTGCGTATTACTAAGGCCGTAGCTCGCAGCAGGCTTTAAAGTGCTTCTTCTCCTTGTGTCATCAACAAAAGTGGTAGTTCCTTAGCGTTCGATTACGGTCCAAGGCATTGGCTCACCAAATTGGGATTTTTTGGCTCATCTCGAGCATCTGTCCGACGCACACAAATGAGCAGTCAACGAAAGGGTGTTTGGGAACCTTTACCCCTCATTGTCTATGGCTATGCTGTCCATCCCTTGACGCCCTCTCGTCGAGACACCAGATTGTCTAATCGCAACCGTCTGTCCACGGTAACAGAGTCTTCAAACGACGACCACCTAGTCCACAGAGACGTCGTTTCGCTGGAGGTTGGAGATGAGGTCTACGCGTTTGAGAGATATACACCAAGAGGCAAAGAGGTTGAAGGAATATGGTATAGAGGGTATGTCGCGAATGTCAAGTTTTCGTTGCATCTCCGTTGACCGCAGTTATTTTTTAGTTATGTTGTCTGCACAACCCGCCGGCCGCCCGTCACATGGTCACTTTCTGCGGATCCATCATCCTCCTCGATCATAAAGGCACCCGCCAAAACCGAGGAACCCCAGCAGGTTTTCATAGGCATCTTCCCCGCTTCTCACATTTATGTTCGTGATGAGCTCTCTGATGCAGAGGGTCGTCTCCCCGATCTAGCTAGTTCCTTAAATGGAGCTGCCAATAGAAATGGCATTGGAAATGGAAGTGGCAATGGGAGTGGGAGTGGAAGTTTGGGTGATGCGTTTGCACAGTGGAACAAGGACAAAGCCAGCGCAGGAATGGATACGTTGAAGGAAGAAGACGAAGACCCGGATACTTCGGCCGCAAGAAAGTCGTTCAGACTCGGCCCTCCTCCTGATCAGGCAAATTCTTCCCGAGCTGGGTTACCCGTGTATCCAACTAGTCTGCGTTCTTCGTCGCCGGCTGACTCGCAGATCCTGAAACCATTACCCCCACGCCCTTCACTTAAATCGGGAGATGATACTGCCTCAGGGGCTGCCCAACCTATCATTGACGAAATTGCTTCAGCCTTGCGCGAATGGCATACGTTGATGTTCCAATATCTCGCACGGCGCGACTACAAGCTCTTTCACATTGTTCGGGAGCATATCGAAGCCTTGCATCTTGGTCGCCGTCAATTGCTTGCTCAAACCCTGAGTGCCGAAGAAACAGTCAACATGCGACGTGATTGTGTGACGAGACTAGTTAGCGGCAACATCGTCCAAGGTCTGGATGTCATTGTGCGCCACCCAACATGGGGGGGTCTTGTTACAGTAGATGTGGAAGGAGATGTCGATCCACGCAGTTGGGTCAGTGCTGTCCGGATGTATGCCATGCAAACTTCCCTAGCATATTTAAGAGTTTCGTATGATGCTGGGAATCTCTCAATACCCCATACTCTCGGGCCCAGCACTGATTATGTGCCTGTGGGTCCACTACCCACTCCCGCTCACTCCGCCTTTCCAGACTATTCCCGCCATAAAAGTCACTCCCGCTCTATGGGTTGCCTTGGTCCCCCTCAGCCTTCAACGACAACAGCCAAGTTCTATCACATTTTCTTCGATTTGCGTGCTTTCGTCGCTTCCCCATGCTCACCTGGAGAGACGGCGGAGCTCTTCTTCTCATTGTATAATAAGACAGAAGCCCAATTCGTCACTGAGGAGTTCTGTGTTGTACTGAACCACAATGGCGTATTGGCACGGGATCCTTCGAACCGAATTCGTACTTTATTCACTGATTTGGCCCTCTCGGACGTCCAAGACCCAATCTATCTGGTGTGCCGCATTGTCCGAAATGGTGCGTTGAAGATCGGTAGCAACATGAGCTCAGGCGTACCTACAGATACTGTGAGAAGGGGGTCGGAGGCGTCAGTACGGCTGGACCCTGGAAGTCCCCCTGGATGGACTGATTCGAGCGCAGGCTATGGACCTAGTTCGCCTGTCAGTGGTCGTGGAAGTTTACAGAGCGATGCGCCTGTGCAATTCCGACGGCCATTTGGTTGTTCCGTCCTGGAACTCACTCAACTCAATAAGATGGCAGCAGAACATTCGGATGTTTCGCCTACACGGGAGCATACAATGCCAATATTTATTCCCACCAATGAAGCCATTTTCTCCATGCTTCACCAGGATATTATCACCAACAACGGCAAGGAGTTTGAGAAATCACCCAGGTATGACAACCATCAAATTCTTGAACAAATAAACAGGTTAGAATACTCAAATTTGGCTAGGGCGGAAATGTTGGCGGTTTCTATCAAAATATTTCGCGGCGACGCCCCGACTATTGTCCGGGAAAATACATCGCTTCTGCAGGATACACCTCATACCCTCCGCCTTGGGTTTCCCGATGTCGTCTTTCCTGGTGACGTACGCAATGAACTTTATATCAAATTATGGAGCGGAGACTTTTCGTCATCGCATGGTGGATCTGGACGGCTCAGTGTAGCAAACTTTGCCCGAGGTCAGATGGGGTCGGTGGCCAACAATGTACAAGTAACCGTCGAAGTGAGGGATCAAGATGGGAGACCTGTGGAATCTGTAATCTCGCAGGGCAGCGGAGAGCCACTTATGACACAGTTCCATTCGATGGTCTTTCAGCGCTGCAACCAGCCCACTTTCGGTGAACTCATTAAAATTCAACTCCCTCCGCAGGGGATACCGCAATGGCATCTCTTTTTCACCTTTCGAAATCGTAGCGGGCGGGAACGGGCAGGCAACCGTGCAGGGATCGATACCATGGACCGTCCATTTGCGTTTGCGTTCCAACCCCTCTTCCCTGACAAACGCGCCTTCGTTGAGGATGGCAGTCACACGCTGGTTATGTATCGGGCTGACAAGTTGAGTCTACTAACCCCTGACATATACCTTACTGCTCCGTCCTGGCTAGCCGCTGGCCAGAAGCCAGAGCAGGTTGTCGTCCATCCTGATATGCAAAGGATCGCTCCACTAGTGAGGGATACGTTGACGATTCGGTCTTCACTCTGCTCAACCAAGTTTACGCAAAATTCTGTTTTGCTAAGCTTGTTGAGCTGGGAAAAGTTAGGAGATAAAGAATTGCTCTCTACCATTTTAACCAAGTTCACTTTTGTCGGGGAAGTTGAGATCGTCAAGTTCCTCCGTGATATTTTCGACTCCCTTTTTGGCATCCTTGTCTCGCAGAACAATCAGTCCGGCGAAATGGACCACCTTGTTTTCAACGCCCTCGTTACTGTTCTTGGGATTGTCCAAGATCGACGCTTTAGCAATTTCCAGCCTGTTCTGGATGTTTACATCGACAAACACTTCAACTGTGCTGCCGCGTCGTCGCATATGATACATTCCATGAATCGACTTCTCGCCAACCCTACCTCGAATGAAACTGCCTCTCCACTACGCGCGGCTCTGAAAGTCTGGCACTACATATTCAAGTTCATTGCTCGGTCTCGGGAACTTCAAAAAGTGAAAGAGATTGGTATGGGCGGCGGTGCTACGGCGGAGCACCTTGAGACGACATTTAAACGCGAATTGCGCTCACACCTTGCTGAGGTCACCCGTATGATGTCCACAGCTTCTCCTCTGTCTATCATTGGTACACAAACCATCGCTCTTCAACACTTCACCTCCATTCTTCCAGAGTTGGCAAAAATCTTCTCCACTGTAGAGCTCGTTTCCATCGCCACGACGTTTGCAAATGCTGTAACTGCCGGCAAGGGGAAGATTGTCATTTGGAAGCTTATAATGTACCTGCAGATCGTCAAAGGTTTTTTATTCGATATCCTCAGTCTCGTCCACTCCTGGTCGAGGCTGTCGTTATTTGGATCAAGCCCCACTTTGGTCGATTTGATGACTATGCCCATACTCAGTCCAGCGACTCGGAGAGTGCTCGCGATGCGGCACGGGTAGGTTGGCTAGAGAGCATACGTCTTTGCGTCACCATTGTGGCTGTGATGTTGGATAAATTGCAGCATAATTTGGTCGCTCCTGCAATCATTGCCGATCGTCATCTGTTCCGCCAAGAACAAGATAATGTGGAATATCTCTTGTCACTCTTGCCAAGGTAGAATAATCAGTCTTCTTACTTTTGCAGATGATGACGTTACATGCAGATTACTAGATTCATACCGGGAGTTCCAGAGTCCTACGTCTCGAAAAGCAGTGGAGCGCACCAGACCACCTCCGACATCAAAGCCCACAATTCCAATTACTTTTCCAGAGTCGTATCCGTTTTCTTTGGCCACATATCTTCCAGAGGCGCCCAGAGGCATTCACAATAACCCATTGACTAGGGTGGACGATTCCCTGTTTAATCCGGGGTTGGGCGAGACAGCTATCGTTTTCTTGGTGCTTGTCCTCTCCTCTCCGAAGAAGCATATTCTCAATTTCCTGGAATCAAGCCTCGACATCGAAGGTCGCGACAGATTTGTTGCCCTTCTATCCCAATTTTTCAAATCGGCCACTTCGATTCTAGAGAACGATGCTTTCCCGAAGACTTGGCTTAATGTTAACATCCTAGGACACAAGGTTTTGATGAAAATGATGGATCCCATCGCAACTATTTTGGAGAAAGAATTTATTCCGGCTCACGAATCGGGATCAAAATTTGACTCGAACCTGTGGAGAGAAGGCTTTTACATGCTGCTGAAACTATTATCTTCCGATCAGTTGGTGATTGAAGAATTTAGTCCTCAGGTGGGTTTACATTCCTGACTATTGTGGAGTTTAATGAGAATTCTCGGTCAGAAACGTCGTGCTGTTTGGCGTCTTGCCGGTGACATCCGTGGTGAGGGCGCCACAATAATGCTCACGCTTTGGCAAGCTCTCGGTTGGGCTGAACAGGTTTCAACGAATGGTGAATCGGCCACACGATATGGGGCAAGTGAACCTCACTGTTTTCCGGTCAAAACTTTCTTATTGTGCCTATCAGGGTTATCAAGTTGACCTCAACTCCCTCGTCGGTCATGTCGTCAACTTGTGTTTAAGTCACCATGATCAGCTGCGAAACAATGCAGTACAGATCCTCTATAGTATGATAGTTTCAGAATATCACCAATCGGAGCATTTCGACGAGATCGAGAATGAACTGGTGACTCGACTTGACTCCCTGTTCATGTCTGACAGTAAAGGAGACGACATTTCACGAGCATTTTTCATCGGTCAACTTCGACATCTCTTTGACTCGTCTGAGGTCGATGAACAGCTGCGCGACCGTGTTTCGAATTTCCTTGATTCTGTTGATCTGTTCCTAGAACTTTTGCTAAGCGTACGGGCTTTGCCAGAGGGTGAAGAATATGCAGATGACCGTGTCATTGCTACGGCAAGTTACCTCCTGATTGTTTATCTTCTTTGCTAACTCTTCAGAACGTAGTTGCGACTCATGAACTTCATTCGACGAATTGGACGCGACGAGATTTACATCAAATATGTTCATCAGCTTGTCAACGTTGGTGACGCGCAAGTTTGATAAACTATCTGACGCTGATCTCCATATGTAGATGCACCTTCAATCCCAGAATTACGTTGAGGCTGCGCTTACTCTGAAGTTACACTCAGATCTTCATGAATGGGATCTCAATTCTTTTGTGGGTCCGATGGAGGACCTTGGTTTGCCCCAACAATCCCAATTTCATCGAAAAGAAACTCTTTGTCTCCTTATTTTGGACTATCTCGGTAAAGTCAACACTTGACTGCACTCATACATCTGCTCATACATGTTCCAGGGAAAGGGAAAGCATGGGAGAGTGCCATCGATATTTGTAAGGAGTTAGCATATCAGCATGCAGAAGTCACTTTCAATTAGTATGTATTTCCAGTCCTGCAATATGGCCCTGCTCATAGACTATCATCTCAGCGGTCGGCTTTCCGAAATTCTGCGACATCAATCTGCTCTTCTTGAACACATTGTTAGTGATCAGAGGTACTATTCGGACTACTATAGAGTCACCTTCTATGGCAATTTCCCCGTCGCCATTCGAGACAAACGGTTCATTGTACGTGTTTATATACATTTCTATTGGAACAAGACTCATAATTTGATAAGTACCGGGGATATGAGTGGGAAAAGTTCGGCGCATTCTGCGAACGGATGCTTAATAAACACCCTGGTGCTCAACTATTGAAGACTATGGGCGATCCGCCTGTCGATATTCGTTATGGAAATGATCAGTACATTCAATGCACAGCTGTCACCCCGGAACCAAACCGGACGCTTCCGATTTTCACCAACCCTGATGTTCCGTTCGCAGTTCGCAACTATTATGAGCACAGGTGTGTACTCAAGATTCTGACTTCGTCATGAAGTGCTCTTATGTCATCATAACGCAGCGCCATCAACTTATTCAGTTGCTCTCGACCGATCAAAAAGAGTAATCGAGATGGTGCAGAAGAAATCTGGTTGGAGAAGACATACTTCACCACAGAGGAAGCATTTCCCACTGTTCTTCGTCGTTCGGAAGTTGTGGGTCTGGAAGTTGTGGAAATCTCTCCCATCGAGAATGCTCTTAGCGAAGTGGAACAGAAGACCAAGGAGCTGGATGCTTTGAATCTCAAGTACTCCAGTCTTGCGAAAACAGCTCAACTTGTTTCGACCAATGCATTAGCGATGTGCTTGAACAGTGCTGTAGATGCACCCATGAATACTGGTGTAGCATCATATCGACAGATGTTCTTCGATCCTGATTATGTTGTGCGGAATCCTGAACGGGCGGATCTTGTGGAGAAATTGAGGACAGCGATAGATGACCAAGTACATTTCCCCCCAATAACAGCTTTGTCTGTGGGCTCATGATTGTGGATTTTTCCTTTTTAGGTCCGAGTTATCGACAATTGCTTGAAACTTCACGGGCATCTATGTCCTCCAGAGTTCATTCCCTTCCACGAAACCCTCGAAAAGTTCTTCGCGAAGAACTTCCGCGATGAAATCCGGCGCCTGGCAGTCGACGTAGTGTCGGATTCAATAACGATATCCCCTTCATTGATATCTCATAATTTAACCGCACCCTCCCAGTACCAGTCATCGCTTTATGAACAGTCTCTGAAGCGATCGATGTCTACCACTTCCACTACTCGAGCGCCCTTTGCGATCCCACCGCTGCAACTTGGACGACCAGTGATGACACCTCCACCACTCTCTCCGCAGTCCCAGAACAGTCCGACGGAGGTCATTCCACTTGCCAAACAAACACCATTACAGCGGCATCTGGCTTACCTGGCCCGACATGGGATCAATGGCGTGTCTTCCGCACCGGGAGATACCGGGGGAGGCGATTCCCCGTCTGCAGAGTCACCACATCACTCATTTGTTAACGTGGGTAATGGTGTACATAATGGGCCGGGCGCCCAGATGTCTGGTGCATCAGTGACTACTTCTAACATGGGGAGCATGGGTTCCCTTGGTTCGCTCAAAGGTCGGTTTTCAAGATTTGGCAGTCTTAATTTTGGTCGACGCGGTGGCGGTGGTGCGAGCTCATAACATTATCTGGAACGTCTTTTGTCTATTAGTATCTTCGAACACTTTGGATTTCTTGTTTGTTTTTCTGTAATCTTTGCTGGAAATTTCGGTGTAGATCTTTCTGCCTTCTTGCAGAATCTGACCCTGCAAGTGGATAAGAAGCCTATTACCCTCGCGGAGCAGGAGGATCGAAGAAGTGAAAGTCTATTCAGGTAAAGTTGAACCAAGGCCTCAACAACCAAGCGTATATGGAATTTAGATGAAAGGGAAGGAGGAAGCCGGATCATAGAGAAAAGGACGGTGCATAGAGAATATGCGAAAAATCACCTCCGAGTCACGTACTATCAGAGGAAATGATCTGAGTTACTGGCCATATCTTCCCTCATGGTTTGGAATTCAAGGGAGTCGTATGCGTTGAAACAATATCCACCGACTTCCGCGTAGGCTTCGACATGAACACCTGGTTGGCCGAATGCAAAAGCTGTTGGAGTGTGGAAGCTATCAAGGCCGAAATCACCCATATTGGGTTCCGATACCCAACTTCCAGAACTCGAATCGCTCTCCTGAGTGTTGGACACGTCGGACGCATACATGGGGACGCCATACACGGATGGGGTAATTGTGGAGGAAGCGGTCGCGGCGACGGATGCTACACTTGGTGTATAACGCTCCTTGGGTTCGCCTGACGAAGACGCGAGGAGGATGTCATCAGGGAGTGGTTCGCATTTTGTGATAACGGTGGGGTCGACGTAAGTGGGCTGGATTTGGTCATCCGGGGGGTATTCCAGCTGCAAGTCCGCAGGCTGGGGACTCCCTGTAAACGTTGGTTCGATTGGAAGGGGGGATGTGGATCCGGTAGGAGACGAGGTGTATATCGACTAATAGCGTTGTCAGTTATACCAAGACAGTTCCACATTAAATCAAGACTGACATATTTTGAAAGGATCTTATCTAGGGCTTGACGAAGTAATGTCCACTCAAATACCTTCAAGTCTTTTTCAATATTCCGTGGCTTCGGATCGGGGAACTCCATGATGCGCTGGAAAAAGCTTTCGAATCCTGGTTTGTGTTTCGACACTGTCGTTGGTCGTAAGCCTTCGAGATTGCGTCGAATTCGGTTTTTTTCCTCGACCGGGAACTCGTCGTTGGTGAGCCTTTCCAGAAGATAAATTATGTCAACGGATGTGACAAAGCATTTCTCAGCTTCCTCGCGGTAAATACAAGAAACAACGCTGTCGGACTCGCGATAGTCCTCTTGCCCAATCGGCTCGCAGGATACTATGAGCTTATGCCCTGCCTGTAATTTCCGAAAGCGGACGAGACGACGACCGACGTGGAGTTCAGAGGCATCCCAGCCACAACAGATACTTTCGAGAGGCGTGACGAGGTCAAGGATCGGTGTCTGAGCATATACGTCTTCGCATGGGTCTCCAGAAGCCACATACTTTGCGCGCATCAACGACGGTGACTTGACACGACGATGCAATTGATCTTTACGCTGATGGCCTTTGCACGGAGGCACACGGTCGGAGAAAGTCGGGGAAGGACTGGGTAGGTGGGTGGAAGAGTACCTCCGAACAGAAGGCCGGTCGGATACTATGCAAGTCGTGATAGGGAGTATGTGTGTAGGATTTATATTCTGGCTTGGATCGTCGTGAGGCAGATCCGGAGTCCTTTGAGATCGAGGGGATGAGCATTCTGATTGGGTAGGGGTTAATTAGTAGTGCCGATTGTTTCAATCACCCATATCCACTAACCAGAGACCCAGTAAGAAAATTCTCCAAACGTCACAGAATCCAAAATAGAATTCTTTTCATTCAACGCCTGAACTGTAACAAGAACCTTGGCCGACGCGGACTGTTGTTTGTCGAAAGGCGGGGCAAATGCCTCCAACTGCCACCCTCCGATAGCGTTGGAAAGTTCGCGCACTTTGGTAGCCACCGCCTTGTGGCCCACGACAAGGCGTATGTAGACGGCTTCGAGTGACTCTTGGTGGAAATTGATGTGCACGGTGATCGGGACACCTCGTTCCCCCTCAGTGGGAGTGTAGCCCAAGACCTGGATCATGCCGGTAGGGGAAGATGCGACAACACTAGGAGGGCTGGGAACGAAAAGCTTCGGGACCCTACCAATACGGACCTGGAGATTGGGGAGGCGAGTTCCGGAGGTAGAAAAGTCATTTCGACGAGCCCCGAACTGCAGAGGAGTATCTTGATCAGCATATGCCTCCCTGGTAAATATTCGCCGAGGAGAATCCATCGTCATCTAGATGTCAGGAAATATAGCTTGACATGAATAATAAATGAAGACCCGATGAAGAAGTACTACATGCCGCACATGTATGGCCTAGATAGTCACACTCGAATCAAACGAAAAAGGCAAAGGCGAGGAGAGGGAACCCTACTCGGAGGGAAATTTATTCAGTGAGTTGACAACGACGAACAAGAACTCACCAACCAAGATGGAATTTGACTTATTGCCAACCAAAAGGTCGGGAGAATCGACGCAGTGTCGACAGAGCGGGGCAAGGGGTTTAGGAGATGGAAAACGGAGGGGAAAGATTTAAATAAGAGTAAACTGGCTATGGATTTGGCCCCGGACCATAGATCAGGTGTAAAGAGGGGCTAGTTGCACTCAAGTGGCTGACCGTTCTCTTAATTAAGTGCCGTCACCGATGCCCTCTTTTCCAAATTGGTTGACAATGAACCTCACTGTCTTTGCATCGATTTGAACGTTGCGAGCTTGTTGCCCAGGATGGACCGGGAAACCAACCGTGCCCGCAGGACATGACAGAAAAAATCGACGGTGAAAATTGTTCCCAAAGAAGATTGATAGTCAACACCTTTGAAGAGCGTTTGGTAGCCTCGTGTCAAGGTCTGCCTTTTTGGGCAGACGACAAAAGGAAAGCGTAAATTGAAATGAGTGCATCTCCCAAACGCAATCTGCTGATTTTCATTGTCGCTCCCACACACGGTAAGCCCAGATCCCATTGGCATGAATGGGGTCTGTCGTACCTGTCTGGTGATTCAAATGAAATCTGGAAGATTCCTTATTGCGATGGCGGTGTGCTTTGTATGTTTATCTCAATTACATGGCTCGCCCCATTTTACTATGCATCCTTGAATATTTCTGTCCGGTTATGGAGGACAAAAAAAATATAGGCCTTGGGAGGTACGGATAGGGCAGGATAGGCCAAGGACAATAAGCGCCAGATCTGGGTAGAGATCATCGGGGTTCCACTAGTCTTTGAATTTGAACTTCTTTCGTGACCGACAATCCGAGTCGGCAAAAGGCTTCGAGAAGGTGGTACTGAAATTCGGGTCAGGCTTGTCGACAAGTAACGTGTCTGGGATCCCATCTACCCCTTTCACCCTCTTTTCCGGCGTCTATCCATATTCGAACAACGGGGGGCACATGTCCTTCTGCGGAAAGGACGCGTTCGCAAGTCGAGCAGCGATCAATAAAAATTCCCGCGTAGGAGCAGAGGAGGTTCTACAAACGAAAAATGAAAACGCATTTGGGATGCCGAGGACGGTGGGACACACCATGATGTTTTGGAATTTCACACGAGGATGAGATTGTAGCATCATCGCTATCTGTTGTGAGAGGTTCTGGTACACGACGTAGTCCGATTGGGAATGTGGAGATTTCTAGACCAGTGATGAGAGAGAGGAGCAAGCGAGGGTCCTTCCGTAGAGCTCACCTTCTCTTGAGGAGAAAAAGTTGTGATGTTTTCAACAACCAATGCAGGGTTATTGTAGTCGTACCCCAACGTGACATAGGCTGTGAGAACGTTATGAATAGTGAACCGCACGACTACAGGATTGCTGAGTTGCGCTGGGCCACGCGTTCGTGACCATATGTGAAGCTTAGATTGATTGGATTGATTGAATCCGCGAACATAGTCGGGTAACCCGTCGATTCTTAGCGGCAAAATTTCGTCGTCGGTCATGGGGAATAATGACGCGGTTCTCCGGTGGAACGAGATGTATGGCTGGGGAGACTCTGGGGATGGAGGCCGTCTACCAATAGGGAAGTGACATCCATGAACGCGGTATGCTGTACACACACCTTCGTTTCCGATTCTCTCGTCGAGCATTGTAATTGATATCTGTTCTATCTGCTCTTTCGCTCTCCCGAGCTGTACGTAATGCCTCCTGCAGCGAATCAGAGCACAGAGAGTCTCCGATATCCTTCAATTGTTGGAATTCTGTCCGCAGTGATTGGGTTGGCGATGCTAAACCATTAGAGATAGGTTGCTGCAGAAGAAGCGGCGGAATTTGACGCAGTGCCTGGAGGCGGATATACAAATCTGATAGCGATTGTATTTGCCTTTGAAGGGAGGCGACATGAGGTGATATTTCGTCGAGTTGCATTGTGCGGTCGTCACACGTGACATGTGACTAATATTCCACGTCACGGTGACCGTGTGACAGTGTCACGATTGAATGTTTCGCAGCTTCACGTTGGGCAAGAAGGGGACCCTTTCACAACCAGCCATCTCAAACAGACTTCATTCATCCATACCTGTACGGCGCCGCACGGACATTCCATCCAATAGCCCATCGACTCTAAGGTCGTCTCCTAATCGTCATTTGCACCGAGGCAATGTAATCCCACTGTCCTTTGCACACTTTCTGTCTTCGTCTTCCCTACCACCTTCGCCCGAAAACACCACTGCGTCGAAAAATCCTCTGCCCATATCTCCCATAAAACCCACTCAAAGTAAACCAAAAATTGACCTTAGACCCGGGCCAATCAAGCCAAATGCCTCGACTTCTTACACACCCTCTAAACCTAATCACATTTCATACCGTCCACTTAGTCCAAGCCCACATATTCCATCTCTAGGAGTAAAGAAGGCCGCAAAGCGTGATATAGAAGCCGCCGAGCAGCATGGAATTTTGATCCCGCCTCCACCTGATGCCAATTGGTTCAAAAAGACATTACATAAAGTGATACAACTCTCTGTACGTTTTATCCTGCTAGACTGTCGTGAATCTTAATGCCTTCATACAGAAATTCTACTTCCGGGGGGTTAAATTGATCTTCACCCGTCGAACTGAGGTCGTTAACATCAAGTCACGGGTCAAAGGAGGCGGTGTCCCTTTGACTAGGGCAGAAAACAGGTTTATTCGGACTCAGCAAGAGGACATGAACAAGTAATAGTCCCTTTCTACACTGTCGTTTCCACCCATCTGAAGCATCCTCGCAGAGTTATTCCGTTCCTCTTCATAGCCCTACTTTTGGAAGAGGTCATCCCCCTCATCGTCATCTATGCACCATTCATGCTCCCCTCCACTTGTATCCTACCCTCCCAACGCGATCGCATTGCAGAGAAAAAGGCTGAGAAGGCTATCTTATTCTCATACCTATACCGGGACGTATACGACCGGGTGGTGCAACACGAAGAACCGGAGGCCCATCTATCGTTAAATAGCCTCCGAAGCAAAGAATCATCCATTGCGATATGCGGGTTAGTTTGCACCGTGGCTGCTTTTGGCATTTCCTTGCTGACGCGTCAAGTACGTAGACTTTTGAGGCTTTCCACCATCGGGTTTCACTCCCTGCGAGTACGGCGCATTCGACGCCACTTGGAATTTATCGGAAAGGACGATAAGCTATTAATACAAGACAATCTGTTAAGCCATTTATCTGAAGAGGAACTGAATGAAGCCCTAGAGGAGCGTGGGATGTGAGTGTCATGAATTCTCTAACCATTGTCGCAGTCAATGCTTAGTATCATTTTGATTACACAGTATCACACAAGGTCTCAGCCTCAAGGACAAAGTATCTCGGTTGGAGTGGTGGATAGATTCCGTCAGCCGGCCAATTCAGGGGAATCCGGTCAGTCGCAAGCTTTTGCTTCTTGTCCAACGGTAGTAGGTTAGAGATAATATTCACCTTGCGTATCCCCGGAATGCGTAGACTATATGTATATGCTACATTATTCAACACTATCCAATAACCCAGTCATTCACGAAGGAAACAATTATTAATGCAATATTTTCGATCGCACATAAGCCAACGATTGCCAAGAACGCAGATGCCAAGGTGACAGCATGACAGCTTTTTGTGCTTGTTGTACGATTGTTATGGCATCCAGAGAATGTTCCACATCATTGAGCGATTCAGCGATAGCCCAGAGACTTAGCGACAGGCCTACAGTGTTCAAATTCCGCTCTTTTTCGACGGAGGACGATGCAGATAAGAGGGCAAGTGCAGAGCTGCATTGCCCGCATTGAAGTGTCAAAGTAGCCATCTCGTTGCGGATTTCAGGTCGGGAAGGATCTACAAATACAGCCCGCTGGGCTAGAGATAGTGCATTCGTGAAATCGCCCTAATACCAATGTCAATAGATATCAGTGCGATGTCCAGAATTGGAACTGGCCTGTCCTAAATGATATTGGATAAGAAGGTAGTCGATGTTCCTCTGTGGATCCAATCTGTGTCTTCGTTCGAGAGGCAATCCTAGAATTTCAGAAAGGGCTGCGTCCACGAGATTGTCGTCTTCAGTTAATATACCCATCCCCGCCAGAGCATTGATAGCTGTCGAATTTTCAGAGTCCGTCGTGATACTATGACAACGGGTGAGAAATAAGTGAATGCGTGAGGATCGATAAACACACCATTCGAGAAGCTGGGCCTTTGCAATCTCCCGAAATTCCTCAGTTCCCATGGCCCACAATGTTTGAGCAAGAAGAACGGTTACTTGACCCCTTGAAACGAGATTATCACCGGCAGTTTCGAGGGCCGCCTCGAATAAACTCAGGGCTACTTCCAAGTCGCCTAATTTGAAGTTGACCAGCCCAGACCCAAGCTGAAGCTTTGTATGTAATACCCGTGTCGTAGGAACACAATCACCTTCGGATAATAATCCCAAAGCGCTCTCATACGACACTATTGCACCTTGATAGTCCTTGAGCGACAGTCGTAGACGAGCCATATTTGAATTCGCGATCGTAAATTGTCGCTCGACCTCAGGATCTTCTGTATCCTCATATGCAGCTTCCAGGATAGATATCGCCCTAGTGATCAAGTCGACCGCAACCTCCACATGGCCAAGGCGTTCACAAACAAGACCGAAGAGATGAAGTGCAGATGCGTCACCAGGACGCCGTTTGCAATAACGCTCTAGAACGAAAAAGGCAGAGAGAAGTTCATCGAAAGGATGTGCATCACCGTTCCCTGGATCATTCAGTCTCGTGAAGACACGTGAACCGAATTCTAAGTCTGCTTCAGGCTGGAAAGAGCTAGTTGGTGGCTGCCCAATTATTTTGAGAGTTGCAACGGAAGCTCACGACATCAGCAGCCAACCCTACAGCGTGCTCAAATATTGCTCTTGCTTCAACGTCATGGCCGTTGGCCGTGGCGACCAGTGCCTGACCAACCCAAGCCACGGTATAGTCAGGGTCGAGCGTTTGAGCTCTGTAGAGCGCTTCATTGGCTAGTTCCAGATCACTGTGACGAAAGTACAGCAAACCAAGATTCGTCCACGTGATAACATTCTTGTGCTCGATGATCAGTAGCAGGACATATTCATGACCAGATGGAACTGACCTTGGGATCAATATCCAACGCCTTGATATATGCATGTTGAGCTATTTTCGCATTGTGGGAAAAGTTTGCATTGCCGAAGGCATTCCAGTATGCATCATTTCCAGGATCCTTGCAGAGCGCTGCTTTTAAACATATGATCGCTTCATTCTCTGCCCGTTGTTGTTTTTCACCTGTAGAAACCTTTGTGGCCCAGGAATAGAGAGCGATCCCAAGGTCAAACCAAGCGCTTCCACTTCCTGCGTTGTCAGAGGAACCGAGAGAAATACGATAATCATAGGCAGCTACTGCAATTTCAAGAGACTGAATTCCATTCAGCGGAGAATCGCTTTGTAACGAATTTAAGGACATGATGCCCGAAAGACGGTCGCCGGAATCCACAGAAAGTAGTGTCGCGACCTCCGAAAGCACTGAGCAAACCAGTTCGTTGTTGATAAAGGAGGACCGGTTCGACAAACAGAAGGCGGCATCTGCAGCGGTCTTCCAGGCGACACGGCGAAAACCAGGACTTTCTTTGATCGTTCTGAGAGCGACACAGATAGAGGTCACAAAGGATTGTTCAGCCCTTGCTGCAAAACCGTCGGAGAGCTCCGCACGGCCAAGAGCCAAATAGGTTTGTCCAAGGGACGTAAGAACCCCGACTTCTGATGGCCGATCCATCAAAATCGACTCGAACGAGTCTATTGCTTGTTGGAAATGACCAGTTTGTCGGTGTACTTCTCCGATGAAATAAGAGCACGTCCAGTCGTTAGGCTGCAGCTCGTGAGCTCGCTGTAGTGCTTTCACCGCAGCAGCATGCTGGCCTGCTTTACTATAAGCTTCTCCAAGTCTAAGCCACGAAAGTTGATCATGTGGTTCAGCCCTGAGTGCAATCTGGAAAGCTTGAATTGCTAGAGAATAGTTTCGATTGTTCTTTGGGTTTTATCTCAGTGATCGAATGATCTGATCCTTAGTGAAGGGGCTTACCAGTTCAACTACACCGAGAGCCTTCCAAGCCCAAGCGTTTGTTGGAAGATATCTTCCAGGATCTGTTCCCTTGTCATCTTCCAGCACTCCAGCTTCCAAACCGCCTTCTCCCTCGATAGCTCTACGAGCAACAACTTCGACTAGACCCCATTCTCTTTCCTCCGCAAAGCCTTCCGCCAACCTTCGTGCAGCATAGGCCTCACGAGCATCAAGCTCAAATGCCTTCTGGAAACATTTGGAGGCTCGAATTGGATCTGGAGGAGATACAAATTCGGAATAGTAGATACCAAGCGAAGTAAATGCTGGAGCATAAGTTGGGTGGCGTTTGAGAGACAGGATGAAATAACGGTAGGCTTCATCCCGTTTGTCATCTGTGTTTCAAATTTGTCAGTTGCGAACGGAGGGGAAGGTGCAAAGTCGCTCACCACCCATATCCCAGTGGCACTTGCCAAGTCGCCACAAGCACCTTGCGCAGTCCAAATCTCTGTCCACTAACTCGCTCAAAGCACCGAGAACGCTTTGTAGTGTCGGTACGCTGCGGTCCATGCCGTCTGCCTGACTTTGACACCAAGCGTGTTCCTCCTTGGCACGCAGTCCATGCTCCAGATCTTCAGGGATCAAGTTGACGACTCTCGCAAACAAGGCACCGGCATCTGACCATTTCTGTGCTGCCTGTAGAATATAGGCGCGCCCCATCAAACAGCCCACGTTATCGGGAGACTGGGATAGGATATTGTCGATTATTGGAAGAGCACGGGGGTGGTGTTTTGGTGGGAACAGATGGACAAGTGACGTAACAAGGATCACCGTGAGACCGATTCGCACTCTAAAACAAAAATTAAACCACATTCTTAGCGGGAAGTAGGTTACTTACTGCGGCAGTTCCCGCCCATTGTTCATTTCCGCGCTGCGTAGTAGTTCCAAGGCGCTTTCCGTTACTTTGATGGCATTTTGATGATCTGTTTGCCGCAGGTAAACCTCTGCTAATATCCGATTCGCGATTATGGAGTCAGGAATGGCGGAATGTGCATCCTAGACAATGTGAAAACTTTATTGGACAGGAATCTATGGAGATGGCTGACCAAGATCATATCCAGAGCATCTTCCTCTGGCCCTTCCTTTAGTTCTTCTGAGTTCTCCTCCACTGTAGATAGGGCAATGCCCATGTAGATGGAATACCCTTTCAACAGGGAAGTCAGGGGCGAGGAGGGAAACAATTTCATGAACTGTCGTAATGTGGGGTAATCATATCCTTCTGGGACACACGAGCAGTTAGGAATGGACATGATAATGTCAAAGATCTCAACCCACCAACGGTCGCGGAGTTCCTTCCTTCGATGAATGTCGTCCAGGCTAACTCATCCGGAACGAGCAATATCACAGCGCCATTTACTAAACTCTCTAACTCGCTTGCAACCTCAGCTTTGAGTGATGACAACTCGCTCGATACCGGCAAGGAATGAAGGTACCGTTGCTTATGCCGGAGCAGCTTGGAATCGGTGGCACGTCGCAGATCATTAGAGGTATTGGGATGATTTAGAATGTCATTGTAGAGAGCAGGAAGCTGAATGGGTGAGATGGATAAACCATTCATAGATCAGTGAAAATCAGTCTTACCCGAGATCTTCCCCATATTTCACTCCCAACCTCTTTCTTTAACTGTTCTGGACCGGATGCACCTAGGCGTATTCTACGCTTGTTAACTTCATTTTTCACCGACTCATCTTCGTCGTTTTCTAACAAGGAGACTATTTCCTGAAGGACTGGAAGTGAGTTGTGGATTGCTGCCTGCGCTGCATACGTTGTGGTCAACAAAGGGTAAGAAGGGTCGGGTGGGGGCAATGTCGACAGTACGGAATAAATCGGGGACTGCGGGAGTAAGGAAGACAAAGTTTCAACGACCTATGGAAGAGCCATGGTTGTTTGTCCAAATATCGCGTATACCTTGAATGCTACGTGCCTGAATTCGAGTTCCGTTGCGACGACGAAGTTCGATGAGTTTCTGCAGAGTTTCTGCGCATTTCACAGCGTCATTCCTTGAGTTTAATACACGGAGTTGAATGTCAGATTGGCGAGGGAACATCGACGGGACGTACGAGCGAGAAAACAGATCTACCAGATGCTGCAAGGTATCGGCAAACTTTCCCCACGCGTTTGTGCGTTCGTAGAACTTCGATATACCCTATTCAAAGCAAGCTGCTGTTGGCAAAACGCAAAACGTATTCGCGACGATACAAACCTGCCAAGCCAAGAGCTGTTCCGGATTCGAACGTATAGCTTTGCGGTAAGCCTAAATAGAACATTAGCCTTTTTGCCTGCCTATGTCCGAACCTGCATTACTTGTTCGCTGTTCTCGAATTGATCGAGCTCTAGCAGCGCAAGGCCAAGGAATACATTTCTGATCAAGTGATAACTGTTATGAGTAATCCAAAGGATCCACTGGATATTCCGCCCACGCATTGTAGTTATCTGGCTCACAGGCCAAGACTTGCATAACAGCATCTCTGGCACCAGTATAATCCTTCTTGGCTAAGGACTCCCGAGCATACTTGAGTTTGCTTCTGACAAATGACATTAGAGTATTTCAGTGACCAAACCGGTCGATTCGAGGCTGGTTTCCAAGGTGATTTCAAAAAATTTAGTGTAAGGGTATTTGACACAAAAGCTAGACTCGAACCAGTCTCTTAGCGTAAACGCGGTCTTGAGTCCGAGAACGGGTCCGGAGGGAAAAAAAGTGTATGATCGTAAATAGGTGCTCGTAATACTTATTGGAAGAAGAAGACTGCAAGCCGTGGTCACGTGTTGAATTTGCCATATTAGAAGCTCTGAGAAAAATTTTGGAGGACAAAAATTTCAGAACATTTTGATGGCTTTGAACTGAACATTTTCAGCTTCATTGGATTTAATGCTATGCTCAGAGGTGAAAGCATGATTTAAGCATACCTATTTGCAATATCCTTATTTGCAGTTGTAGTTATTCAAAATCTATACACATATTATTACACAGTACCAATGTACCATCTCCACTGTGTTTGATTACAGTATCCCACTAACAATTGGGTGTGCAAGGTGTGTGAGTTTGTGAGAGGTTCATAGCATGTGACTGTAATCCCATGGTGTGCAGGAACACTCAAGACAAGCAGTTAATGAGACAAAGGTATGTTTATTAGAGTGAAACAGTAATCAAGATGATGATGGTACAAGAATGAAGAACAAGACAGAAGTAAATGGAAGTAAATAACATGATTATGTGAGATGAGTAAGTGTGAGGTTACACCCTCACACCCTGGAAAGATCAGTAACTGTTAAGTAAGTGGAAATCACTTATATTTTTTTAAACCAAATTGAGCTGGGACTGCCCTGATTTTTTTCCTAGATGTTTGGTATTCACCCTTTGTAACATATTTAGCACTCATGAACATTTGTGCTTATTTACCAAGGCCCTCTGGCCTTATAGGGACTATTACCTAATACCATTCCTTAGCTTTACACACATCACTACTCCTGCATCCCTTTGATATATACATTGGTTGTGTGCAACTGGAGGTGTGAACTGTGTGATAAGCGACTTAACCCAGGATTACCTTATACTTTTTTGCACATCCTTGCTGCAATATCTCAAAGGGAACCCCCCTACACTTCTTAAACCCATTTTCCAAACCTAACTAGTCAACAACATGACGAAAACAGCCACTGCAAAGAAGGCTACCAAAACAGCGCCCACATTGAACTGCGCCAACCCCGTATTGGTGCCGGATAACCCTTGGCAGAGGACTCCAATGTGAACCAGACCCGATGTGGCTCAATTGATGCCATGTCACAGCGAAAAAACACCTGGCGGCAGCCAGCCAGCTGCTGCATCGAAGCCTCGCACCCGAGGTGACTCAAGGATGTCAAGAACTGTCCCTACTGCTAGTGTGCGAGTGCCTAGCCTGAGCAGTTGTTGCTCGAAATCGAGCAGTTGACACAACTGGGCTAGGGACCCCAACCCTTCTAGGGATGATTTAATGGCAACACACCCGTCGCCATTTGAGTTCATGCCTTGACGATCAGTTACTGAATTGTTGGCCACGGCTCGATCAATGCCGTGTCCAAGAACAGCAGAGGTTCAGGGTAGTACGAGCAGAGCTTGTCAGGCAGGTCCAAGCCACTGTGATCAGCAGGATCATGCACTGCATGGAAGAAATGTTAGTACGGCAATGCTGTTGCGTAGGTTGTCCCAGAGTGAAGGTCGATGACAGAGCAATAAAGGTAAGGTGCGGCAGATGTCCCTGCATAGAAGTCAACTGACTAGGCTGGCTGAACAACTTGGGAAGAACAGCAAAAGAGGGATGACATGGTTGACACCTGAGCCCATTACAGCCCAGGTGTCAACGCATGCGATAGGTCAAGCTCATTGCATCCAATGCATCCTGCAGTGCTTTGAGGCAGGTGTGTTCAGCTGCAAGCATGGTGCTGGCAGTAGTAACTTAGCGATTAGCACAGACGATGTGTTGAAGATATTGGCTGATGAATTCAGTACCAATGATCTGGAAGATGGCAGATATGCTCCACAGCAGTGTATGCAAGGTGTTGAGAGCTCCCCAGCAACTACTGGAGAGTTCAACTGCATGCTGAATGTGGTGGTTCACGAGGTTTGTCAACCTCGTGCTGACGAAGAGACCAGCTCGGTGTATGTGAGATGCAGAGCTGCCCAAGAACGACTGAGTCAGAGTGTGCCCACACTGTGTGAGCGTGTAAAGGCTGAACCAGTTGTCCCACCTCCAGTGGATAGCACTTATGCATGCAGTCAACGGTGGTGGGAAGAGTTCTGCAACTGCGTGGTGCTACAGCATCTAAGACTTAGTGATTTACAGGCAGACAGCCACATGGCAGTGCCAGATCAAAATATTATATTTGATCAGAATGGCATACCACAAGATATTGATGATGTTCGATTAAGATGTGACCTGACTCACGAACCAAGTGACTGGGGTAGTCCGCCCTTAGAATACTGCGATGAGCCTGATGGTGGTGATGGAGGTGGCAGTGATCCATCATCCCATGGTGATGATTGATTGCAGTCGAGTAGACGCAGTAGTCAACACAGTAGTGACACATGTTCATTGAGATTTGAGCATCAATGATTGGCAAGTCACCAATTGTCACGATTGAGACAACCAAGTCACAATTGTAGTCATAGTTCATGACAGCACGATAGATGATCAACCAGATCGTCTCATCGTGGGCGAAGTCGATCAAGATCTCACCTGAGGGCTAGGCCCTCCGCAAACTACTTGACTGAGACCGGCCCATGCTGTTTGGTTTATCTAAAAGGTATTCACTGTAGTTATCATCAACTGGTTGATGAGCAGGTGAAGATTCCACTCCATACCACGGGTAGCGGTATTAAGCTGTTGTCAATCCGAGTGCCATTGCCTAAGGCGTACTCTGGTGACAAAGATATCAAGCAGTTTGATGGCTGGCTTCATTCGATGCTGTGGTGGATGAAAATCAACCACTATGCAGGTCCTGAACATGAGCATGATCACATCATGCTCACGGTGATGTATCTTGACGAGAAAGCCAAGACCTGGTTCAATGATAATGTCGAAGGTATCAACCATTGGAGATGGGTGTGGACCTTCAAAGACATCATCACAGGTCTGTATGATCAATTCATACATGAGTTGTCCATACAGGACGTGACACAGAAGTTTTATTCTGTGAAGTACACCACAGATGGTGATGTATATGGATTCTATCATGAACTCAAACACTACACATCAAGGATGATCCATGCGCCTGATTCATACACATTTAACACCCAGCTAATGATGGAATTGCCGTCTAGCATGATTTGGTCGGTTGTGGACAAGGGTGTGACTACTGAGACGTCTTCGCTGCACGAAATATTGCATATGGCCAAACGTGTCAAGGAAGGTAATAAAGTCATGCAACAATATGATGATCATCGTCAAGTCGGAGTGACTGTGCCAGGTCACTCCGTGCATGCTAATGATGAGAAGTCACAGTAAAATCAGTAGAGGAAATATAAAATAAAATCCTCTAACCAATAAAACCACAATAATCCCAAGGTAATAACAGTGATGCAAGAGTAAGTCAAGAGATTCCCTAAGATCAGTTCTGAAACAAAATTGACTTGAGGACGGACGATAATGCACCAACGACGAAGGGTGCAAAGAAACTAGATCACAGACCGCACAATCGCAAGATCATATGCTCTATAACACAATGATATCGGAGACGATGATGATGGCAAGATTAAGTCTAGAAAGACTTGAGGATGATAATAAAATTCTGAGGATGGTAGAAATAAATCTGTACGATGGGGGAACTGGATTGCTTATTTTTCAAAGCTAAGTACATGAGTTTTTATAGGAGAAGGAT
>Ga0210387_10000279_pt1 | contig 37496 bp, 25 predicted proteins | sample IncBWC7OmetaG_FD_160108 | JGI IMG/M metagenome (GOLD analysis project Ga0210387, IMG submission 160108) | Forest soil microbial communities from Barre Woods Harvard Forest LTER site, Petersham, Massachusetts, United States - Inc-BW-C-7-O ... | reverse complement strand
TTGCCTTGAGGCGATACTCCATCCTGAACGGGTCCCGCCGATCGAACGACTGAGTATAGGTCTCCATACACTGTCGTAAGTCTTCTGCGTGAACTCCGTCCGCCCAGCCATTTCCGAGTTCGGCCGACAACGGCCTTCCCGTGAAGTCGAGCCAGGGCTTGTTGAAGTAGGTGCAGCGCTTGTCGGTGTCGGCCATCCAGATGAGCACAGGGGCCGTGTTCGACATTAGGCGAAAGCGCTCCTCGCTTTCGCGGAGCGCGAATTCTGCTTGCTTGCGTTCCGTGATGTCCACGCCAATGCCGAGAGCGCGGGGCAGATCGCCATTGGCCGGGAAGTAGAATTTCCCGCTGTCAGCGATCCATCGTATGGCGCCATCGGTGCGCACCACGCGATATTCCGCTTGATACTCCGTTCGGCCCTGCATTGCATCTGCGATGACCTTCGCTACGCGCTCGCGGTCGTCGGGGTAAAGGCGTTCTATGAATTCGTTCTGACGCGCGAGGTAGGGATCCATGCGAATCCCGAAGGCCGACTCCAGGTCGCCAAACCAAATGCTCTGCCCGGTGGCCAGGTCCCAGTCGAATCCCATGGATTTACCCGATGTCATCGCCAGACGAAGCCTGTCGTGGGCCACGGCGACATCCGAAGCGAACTCGCGGTTGGCAAGATAATGCTCGGCAAAGGCACCGGCGGCGAGAATGAGTCCTGCAACCATGACCACGAGGAGACGCATTTCATGGGTTCCGATCGGCTCGCCCGTTCGGAACAGTTCCCACACGCCAACCACGGGAACCCCCAGCACCGCGAACATTGCCAGAACAGAACTGTACTTGGGGTTGGTCGTGTTCAACTGCACGGCGTGATTCAGTTTCGATTTCAGCCTGTCTCCCTCGAGTCCTATCCAGAAGAACCAAAAGATGGAGGCAGTGAACACCATCCCGAGGAGACCTCGTAAAGCCGGGTAACTCGCGCCGGTGAGATCGCCGGAAGGATCCTTCAAAGCCCAAAGGACGTTCGTGACCAGGGAGCCGCAGGTATAGAGGGCCGAGGCGCCAAACATGTGCAGGTAGATACGCTTCCAGGGAGCTTGCGAGCGAAAAATCAACCGGCCGAGAATGACCAGAAGGAAGCCATTTTCAACAAAGTAGATGGCCTCAAAGCGCAGGATCATGGCCGATCCCTCGTTTCCGTATTGATACGGAAACAGGTAGAAGGCATAGGCGAAAACCCAGACAAAGAGCAGGAGCAGAAAGTTCAGCGTCGCTCGATAGGGTCTGCGGCCAGGTAACTTCAGGTGAGGACGGGAAGCCACTGCAGCGATCATCAATACGGTGTGTAGGAAGAGGGGAGGATTGTCGAGAAGGAAATCCGGAATCCTGCCGTGCAGGACGACACTGTTGAACCAAGCGCCAGGAACGAGCGCCCACACCGCGAAGGCCGCTGCGAGGAATGACCAGAATAACCGCGTCGCCTGCCTGCTTTGTAGGGCATTGCGGAGGGCAGCTCCGCTCGCAAGGAGGAGCAAAACGAGATAGCTGATTTCGCAGTATGCGACCAGGGCGGGACCTTGCCTGAGAGTCAGCGAGAGGATCGCCTGGGTCGCGAGAAGAGCTACCCCTACAGCCAACCACGAATTGAACCGACGTCCTGGTCTTCGAGGAAAGGATGGGTCTAGCATGGTTCTCCCAAGACAACGGTTCGATCACGCCATGAGCAACTTGCCGCCAACTTTAGCACGGCACGAGACTTGCTGTCCGAGGCCGCAGCAATCTTGCGCGGCAGTCCTGGTCGTGCGACGACCACGCGAACCCTGGATGGATCAACCAGAGAAGAAATAATTCGGTCCCTTTTCGCTCGTCGATCGCGATTGGATTAAAGATCAAAATGAATGGAGGCAGACCGATCGCATTTTACGCCAGGATGATTTCCGAAAAATCAATCCGCACTTTTTGTTGATTCGGCGCCTCCATGCCGCACGCCATGTCGGCACTGCGCGAACGCTGAGCCTGTGCGATGGAGCGGTGCGAGGGTTTGCCTGAATCAAAAGTTAGAGCTGTTTGTGTGTTCGGTGACCTGCTGGGTTTCATGTGGCTATCGCTCGTCTGTCTTGTGTCGGCGGAGATTCTGGAGCAGCCTCGGGTACATTGACACGAGCTCAGCCCCGGAATCAAGAAGTCTGGCACTGTTACGTGCAGCATTGGATGTAGGAAGCGGAAAGAGCGGGACCGAAACTGAGGAATTTGCCCCGGCGACATTGCACGGATTGATCCCCCGGGCCAGGGAAAACCCGAGTAAATCGTTGATTTCGAAAAATGGTCGGGGCGAGAGGATTCGAACCTCCGACCCCCTGGTCCCGAACGAGGGAGAACCTCATCGATTCGGCGTCGCTTAGGTCAAAAATGTCTCTCAGAAGGCCATTGGTTGGTCCCAATTCCTGGTCCAACGTTCATGCAATCCATTCCGCAACCAGGCACAAATCACAAAAGGCGTCAGAGTCGTCCGGGAAAGTCTTCCTTATTTTCATCAACAGACCTCATCTTCTTGGGAGCGCTACGGGATGCGACAGCTTCCTTTTTCTGCTGGTTCGCTGTGCGCAAACAACTGGGGGATTCCCTAGTAGAAAAGGCGCGTCCGATGCTGTCCTATTGAGTGTGGGGTGGTTGGAAGCAGACCGGACTTCGTGGCGTGTTCGCACGCGGGTTTTCAAGAGAAGGAGAGCGTCGATGAGAATCAGAACAATCGCTACAGGCCTCGCAGTAATCCTGCTGGCTGTCAATATCGCAAGTGCCAAAGATTCACCCGAGAAGAAGCGGGAGAAGTCTCGCAAGATGGCTGATAAGACTCTGCAGGAACTGTACAAGCTGAAACCCGCGGCCAAGGGGCTTATCCAAAAGTCTGCTGGATATGCCGTCTTCAACAACATGGGAACGAACCTCTTCCTGTTGAGCACGGCGCGCGGCTCAGGAATCGCCGTTGACACCAGTTCCAAACAGGAGACCTTCATGAAGATGGTTTCCGCAGGCGCCGGTCTGGGTGTTGGCGTGAAGAACTATAACGTGATTTTCGTGTTCGAAACCGATAAAGCGTATAGCAATTTCCTCAACTCCGGCTGGTCAGGTTCAGCGCAAGCGGACGCAGCGGCGAAGGCAGGCGATAAGGGCGGTGCTTACTCGGGAGCCGAAGAGGTTGCGCCGGGCGTCTGGGTCTATCAAATTACCAAGAATGGTCTCGCCCTACAGTTGACCCTGCAGGGTACGAAGTACTACAAGGACGACGACCTTAACAAGAAAACATAGTGTGCGGGCTCCACTGAGCCTGGGAGCTAGTCAATATGAGTCCATCATCCAAACCGAGATTATCGGCGGAGGAGGCTCCTCATTGGCTTTTGGATGTTCGATAAAGGGTTGATTTGTAAAGACTAGCCAGTGGCTTGAAATGGTCGGGGCGAGAGGATTCGAACCTCCGACCCCCTGGTCCCGAAACGCAAACGGATGTTCTAACGTATTGATTCTTCTAGTCCGGTGTTGCGTCGTAGTACACCGTTTTAGCTGGTATTTAGGATGATTGGACCTAAGTTTGGACCCAAATATCGATCATGTCATTGCCGAAGTCCGCATGGCTTAGCTTCTGCAATTGGCCAGCTATCTGTCCGATTGCGATCGACGGTTCGAACCCAGAGACGGGATCGAACCCCCGCCGCCGGCCTTTTCAGGGCCGCCTTCCAATCTGCTAAGCGGTTTAGAATCAGTCTAAGTTATTGATGTTGCTGGGCTTGGAGTTTGGAGTTGCTGTACCTTCTGGTGCTGAATGGTACGTTTTGGTGCCCAAAATGTGTCCGTATTGTGTCCGCCGCAGAAATTTATTTTCGCCGAGCGACCTGTCGGACGAATAGTCACTCGCCGGTTCAGGTCTCCCGTTGGAGTGGAGCGAGACGACTGCTGAGAAGCTGGGTGGCAGCAACGCTTCCTATACGAGCATTTAGCAGGACTGATCGAAATCATAAATCCCGCCACCGACCCGACCGCGGTGAGACACAGAACTCGTCTCATCGTTTGTAATAGCCCGATTTACCCGAAGGATTCACGAGCTTACGAGAAACCTTTTTCGGATTGTGGAGCGTCGGAACCAATGGACCGCCCTTTGGTCCATCCATCCAAGGCCTGGGACGTGCCCCAACCTGCTCACCGCATTCGCAAAGTAGCTCGCCGTCCAGCATAGATAGAGTGTTGGCATGTTTCGCCTCTTCAGCACGAGCCTGGCTTTGTGCTGTGAGTGGTTTTGAACAATAGTCCATCAGGAATCTCCTCTTGCTTGGTAAGTAGGGATAGCTTTATGCTCAGGCGAAATTTGGCGTGAGCGGCTCCTTGTGTCTACCTTGTAGCATAGGATTCCGAGCGAACACTGTATAACAGGTTTATACGAATATCCTATTTCCAATCATTGAGTTATAGGGAAAATTTTGTACTTGACAATAAATTGATCGACGTCTTCGGCTAAAGAAGTTGAGTTCTCAAAATCATGGATTCGTACTCCCAAGTCGGAAGTAATCCGGCATCGCACGGAATCAATGCACTGGAAGGCATCGTTCCTACGATGAGGCGTAAGCGAGTTGGCCGCCCGACGAAATCCACGGCGGCCCTTTCGTCTCTCTCTGGTATCGCACACACGCAAACACGAACTGGCGGAAATCAGCTCCTATTAGTCCGTTTTGACCCGGAACCTGTCCGAGCCAGGATAGCCGCCGTTGCACTCGCGGGAAGGAATGTGCCATGATACTACTCCATGGGTACTACTCAGAAAGTAGTAATTAGCCAGGACGCCGATCTCGGACACTTCTCCGACACGCCGCTCCTGGTATTGGCGTGTCTCGAATCAGGTCCAAAGCATGGCCACTCCATGCTGCGATTGATCGAAACCACTTACCGCACTCGCCTCGGTCCCGGCGGTTTATATGGTGCCATATCGAGACTTGAGGCCAAGGGCCTGATCGCGCCCCTCCCCTTGGACGACCGGCGTCGTCCGTACCAAATCACTGAATCCGGTCTCCGCCTGTTGCACGCGCAATTGGAGACGATGCGCCGCTTGACGAGTCCCGGAGAGGAACTGCCAGCGATAGACCAGCCTCTGCCGACGCCGAGTTTCTACGAAGTTGAGTCCGATTCTGATGTGGTGGACGAAATCGATCAGTTCGCTGCCGCGAAGCCGCAGCCGGAAGATCCGGACCAGCTCCCGTTTCGTCATCTGGGCGGCAGGCGATTCGAGATTCTCGCATACCTGCTTTTGCAGCGGCAGCATGAAGGCTCCGTTGTAACCCTCGTGAAGGCCACCCGTGATGGGGGCCGTGATGCGCTGGTTCACACCGGTGGCTTGTTGAGCGCAGTCATTCAATGCAAGAACCTCGGAAACCGTTTTTCCCAGAGGGAACTGCTCGAGGAGTTGATCAAGCTTGTCCTCTATGACGTGATCGAGCATTTCATTCCGGAGAGCGGCATCGCGTATGAGGTGTGGGCTCCTGCCGGACTGACGGCACCAGCGGACGAATGGGTGAGAAACTGGCCACACTCGCTCGGGTCGGAAGAGTTGAAGACCGCCTTCGAAAAAGTCATCCGCGATAACAAGACCCTCGCTCACCTCAAGTGGGAGGATATTGGCGGTCAGATCTCGGAGACGCTGAAGAAGCGCATCCGGCTGTATCGCCATGAGGCAGTCTCACTGACGAGCAGAGTGCGGTCAGCGCCAGATCTCTATGCGCAGTTCTTCGAGATCACCGTCGTTGCAAGACTTGAGCAGGTTGAGGGCATCCTCACCTCCCAGCTCAAGCCTGTGAACGATCAGCTTGCGAACCTGACCGATGTCGTCATGGGAGATGAGATTGACGAGCTCATCAATCAGGCTCGTGACCTGGTGAACGAGCGCAGGTTTCGAGAAGCTGCGGCAACGCTGAAACAGGTCGAGTCGAAGAAGCGGCATAAGCCCACAGACCGCCAGCGTTTCAGGATTGCGTCGAACTACGGCGCCATCGCATATGGAGAGAACAAGCCTAATAAAGCCGCGCAACGGTTTCTCGAAGCCGTGCGTCTCGCGCCGGAGGATGAGCTAGCGCGGGTAAATGAGGTCTTTGCCCACTATCTGCTGGGAAACCGGAAGCGAACTTTTGATCTGGCGACCGAGAGGAGAAGGCTCTATCCGTTCAATGCCCGCCTCGCAGGAATTCGGATCAACAGCGCTCCAGAGAATTTCACCCCGGCGGAACTAGCAGAAGGGCTGGATTCGGCATTGCTCGGAGATGCCGAGGTCTGTGTGGCCCTTGCGCGACGCTGCATGATGGCTGATCTGTTGGATAAGGCCGAAGGATATGCCTCTGACGCGGTCCTCGTCACTCCGAAGTGGTCTCAGCCGTGGGTGCTGCGTGCTCAGGTGCGGATCGGAATGCTGATGGAGCAGAACGCCGGATTTCGCTTATTCAACGGTGACCGCAAAGGCATCCTCCAAGAAGCAATCGCGGACGCGAATGAGGCTGTGTCGGCAAGTGCGGAGGAAGGCAGCTGGGCCACTGCGGAAGCCTTTGCGGTCCGCGCCCAGCTGCATTTCCTCAATGAGGATGTTGCTCGTGGAACCGAAGATGCCAAGGCCGCATACAAACTGGACCCGGATATCCTCAGCGTCGCTTTGCTTATGGCCCAGTGCCACTTGATGAACGGTCAGACCGACAGCGCGATCGAGGTGTTGGCGGCAAGCTATAAGCAGGAAGCTCGGCCCGACATTGTTCTTCTCTATGCAAAAACGCTCGCCTCTCGCGCGAAACAGGATGACCTCGCAAAAGCTGCTCAGGTAGCAGCTTCTGTCGACTTGGGCACAGTGCCCGCGCGAATGCGAGACGGGTTCGTGATGAATGTTGTGCAATTCATGGTGCTTTTGAAGGATTGGAGCGCGACACAGGAATATGTTCAGAAGACGAAACCGCAGCTCCATCCCGTTACGGCGCTTGCGCTGGAGGCTCACACTTATCTTGGGCGCGGTGATCGAGATAGTGCGAATCGGCTTGCGGACGAAGCGCTCGCGATTGTCTCCGGCGATGTCCAGGCGAGTACGAAGGAGATGTTCGCCGGCCTGCTTATGCAGCTCGGCAGGGCAGAAGACGCACTGCCCATTTTTCAGGAACTCTTTGACAAGGATATCCCTACCTTCGATCCGCGCCAATTGATCGCGTGCGCGGCCCAGCTGAACCTTGACGACAAGGTATTGGAGATCTGTGAACAGCTCCGCGCCCGACGTTCACCGGACTGGAAGATGCTCGAGTACGAAGTGCAGTATCTCGAGAAGTACAACCGTGACAAGGCCATCCGTCTGCTTCAGGAATTCCTCGAAGGAAATCCTGGCCACAAGCTGGCACAGCTGCGTCTTTCAGTCCTCGGCGTCGTACATGGAAGGCCGGATCTTGTCCGCTCCTCCCTCTCAGACCTTCCTCCGGTAGAAGATCTGCCCATCGAGTACGTGATGCCGGCCTTTGGGCTTTTGCGCGAAGGCGCAGACAGCGCCCAGGCGATGGACTACGCATATCGTTACCTGAGAAGTCATTTCGATCGTCAACAGGCGCATGAAGGCTACATCCAGGTCGTCGTGACGCGGGCTGAACGCGAAGAACCGCCGTCGGAGGAGGAGATCGTGGGTCCCGATTCCGCGGTGCTCTGCCAGGAAGTAGGCAGTGGAGAGCTGCGATGGTTCGTATTGGAAAACACCGATAAGCCAGTGCGCGACTTTGAAGAAATTGCGCTCACAGATCAGCGCGCGATTAACCTGCTCGGCAAGAGAGTCGGAGACACATTCGTACTCGCACCGGCGACCATGGGGGATCGGATTGCTGTCATCAAGAAGATTCAGTCGAAGTATGTGCGACGCTTTCAGGATTGCATGACAGAACTTCAGGTCAGGTTCGGTCCGTCCGCAATGGTTCAGTCCGTGTTTGTCGGAACTCCCGACGCCATTATGCAGCCAGGAATGGTCACAATTATGACCGACCTTCAGCGACGCGCGGCGAAGCTGGCGAAGGTTCAGGAGTTTTACGCCAACAATCCCAGCTCACTTCATATGTACGGCGCCAGCATGGGAAAGAATGCCTACCTCGCTCTTGAGCATGTGGCCCAGACGCCCGGCCTCGACGTAAAGTGCTTCGAAGGCACCCCTGGCCTGCCGGACGCCAGCCTCCTATTCTTGAGGGAAAGGCCACTGATCCTGGTCGATCTCACTGCAATTGCAACCATGCGGCTGTTGGAATTGGACTGGATCTTCACCGCCAAGGCTTTCCGTTTCGCCGTCACCCAGACAACGTGGGAGGAGTTGAACGACACCCTGCTCGATGACAAGAAGGGTACCGGTCGTCGAGCCAATGTGCGCTTCGAGGGCGGCCAATATGTCTGGGAGGAATACGACGAGACCGCGATGGAACAACTTCGCCTCGAGAATGCGGCGTTCCTTCAAAGCTTCAAGGAGCATGTGAGCATTTTGCCGGCACAGGAGCTTGCTGCCGTCCCGCCGAAGGAGCGGGAGCAGATAATCGAATGCTTCGGAACCTATGGAGCGGAAACCATGGCCATCTCCGGAAACAGCGGAATGATTTTGTGGACCGATGATTTTCCACTGGGGTCTCTGGCTGCGTCGACCTTCGGGGCAAGACGGACCTGGACTCAAATGGTTTTGTTGTCCTTGGTCGAAGCCGGTCTGCTGTCCAGGGATGATTACAACAAAGCTGTCGCGAAGTTGATTGGCTGTGGCTTCACCATTAATTTCTTTGATCCTCAGTGCATGCTCGAGGCCTGCAGATTGGCTGACTTCGGGGCGGCGCGCTTTCCATTGCGGCAACTCGTCGAGGTCTTTCGCAAGGTTGAAATGCCTAACGGCATGCTGATTCGGCTCTTCCTCGAGTTCTTTACAGCCTTACAACAGGAACCACCTTTGTTCCAGAAGAAGGCTTTGATTATTCGGGCGTTCTTGGAAGCACTCTGGGCGAATCCAGCGACCCACGATCTTGTTATGGCTCTCCGTCCGATGAGCTCGAAGCTGTTCGGACTAAATGTTATCGCAGCGGTGGAGTTCAATGCCGCCTTCGACGAGTGGTTGCGGTCGCTCAACCGCCCGATTCTCTGAGCGTGTAGAGAAAGGTTCGTGAACGTGGCAGCTAATCCTTCAAAGCGGATGGACTTCCGGAAGCGGGTCGAGCGCGCCCTCGATCCGATGGTCGCAGAGCTGCGGGAAGAGCTAGGGCAATATCCCACGTTTTGGGTGTTGAACCACTATCTTTTGAAGACTCACTTTGCCCGGATCGACAAAAGCGAGATGCCAGACGGCTACTGGGTGAAGTGGCGTTACCTGTGGGCAGTTCTTCTCTCCTTGCCATGGCAGGAGGTGAATACCCCGGACGCAAAAGAACCTGACTGGGACAAGATCGACAAACTCATCGAACAGATCTTTGACGTGTATCGTTTCGGAGCGATCTACGATCCCGGCGTTACGCCTGGCTCGGAGCCGGAGTTCCTCGCTCGCCTTGGTCTCGCGATCAAGGTGCGAGAACCCGATGTACTTGCCTTCCCGGAACAAATCAAGGACTGGGCACTGACGCGGTTTGAGCCCTTCGGTGACACTTTCTTCCGGCCATCGTTCGGCGTTTACTTCATGGAAATCATCGCGTGGGTCGATTCGTTGATTAAGGTGGTCGAAACACGCGCAGGAGAAGCGGTGAACGAGGGCTTAGTGATCCGCCGCGATGTGGAGCGGCTGCGTGATCGGTTCGTCGAAAACCCGTTCGATCTAAAGTCGATTCGGGCTGAAGGGACGTCCATTCAGCTCGAAGAGAGAATGACGTCTAACGGAGAGCGATTTCAGGCTCTTTATGTCTTCACTGCAGAAGAACTACGGAAAGGCATCCCATCTCTGTCTCAGGTTCTGATCGACCTGCTGGCTATCGCTCCGGGACAGATATCGGTAGGCTTCAGATACCCGCACGAAGAAAATCCCATCGAATTCAAGACCTTTCTAGCGCTGCCGAACGGGCCGTTTGTATTTCTTGACCCTGGAAATGCATATCGCATCATTGCGAAAATCGCCGAGCGTCAGATCATGGCAAAGGATTCCCTTCGAGATCGTTATCTCAAGAAAAGAGACAAGCTCACCGAAGCCTTCGTCGCCGGCAAGATCCAGGCGATCTTTACCCAGGACAAAATCTATTCAAACTACTACCTGGAGAAAGGAAGCCACGAAAAGGACATTCTGGTAGCGTATGGCGAAACCCTGGTGCTCTTCGAATGCAAGAACTTCAGAGTTCGCACCTTCGCCGGCGGCGGAGACGATTTAGTTAAGTATGAGAACGATTTCGAGAAATCGGTGCAGTATGCGTATGATCAGGCACTTGAAGTCAAACAGCGCATCCTCGCAAACGATCGAACGATCTTTTATGACGAGAAGGGTCGAGAGTGGTTCACGATCGAACGCTCTCGCGTAAAGCGGATCTTCATCGTCTGCGTCACCATTACTCCTCGCGGACTTTTTGGGACGGATCTGTCCTACCAGTTGGAGAAGCCGGAATCGGAGCCTTACCCCGTCTCAATCAACCTGTTCGATTTTGAGACGATTGCGCAGCATCTCAATACTCCCGAACAATTTCTTAGTTACCTTGCTGCACGGGAGCCTCTCCACGGTAAGGTCAGAACCGGCGATGAGTTGAATTTTGCGGGATACTACCTGAAGTATGGGCACTTGAACATTCAGGACCAGGTCTATCTCGACGATTCATTCGCTGCTATCTTCGATCGCAGGTGGTATGCAGAGAAAGGGTTTCACCTCGACGAGCCAACAAATGCTCCTATACTTACCAGCGTTGTGCGCTCTGGTGACAAAGTCACGATTGATGGCCCTACTGGTAAGAAGGTAATAACGGTCCCGCCGCCTATGATGGAATTGATTGGAAAAGCTCAAGGAGTAGTTATGACTGGTAGCGATCGCAACAAACCATGTGTGTGTGGAAGTGGGAAAAAGGCGAAAAAGTGCTGCGGAAGGATCTAATGATGTATGACCTGCTCGCCAGAGGGTTGAGTCAGGGCGTTCACATGGCCTGCAACGCCTCGATTACCCCACCACCTCATTGTGTTCGTCAAGGAAGAAACGGCTTCGGAGAAACGAAGTGTGCGATGTTCCAGATTACCTGCAGGATCCTGTGAGGGGGTACGGTCGTTCATAATGATTTCACCTGAAAAGATCACATTGCCTTGGCAGGATTTGAGGTCTTGGGACGGCTCCGTCCGGAAGGCTTTTGAGCAGATGTGTAACCAGTTTGCGTCGTATGAGGACGTCACCGCTGGTTCTCGCTTTGTTCCCGTTGCTGCACCCGATGGTGGAGTGGAATGCTACTGGATCTATTCAGATGGGTCGGAATGGGGCTTTCAGGCCAAAATTCTGGACTACGCCTGAGCAGGTCGACTTCGCCCAAATTGATTCATCAATCAAAAGAGCCTTAGAGACACATCCCAAACTCAGCAAATATACCGTGTGCCTGCCGATCGACCGCCAAGACCCGAGGAAACCGGATGAGTCCTGGTTGAAGGATAAGTGGGACGAACACGAGATCAAATGGCAAGCATGGGCGGCGAAGCAACAGATAACTATTTCGTTCCATTACTGGGGCGAGACCGAACTCAGTACACGCTTTGCCACGGAGAAGCACGCCGGACGCTACTACTTCTGGTTCCACAAGAATCTATTCAGCGATACATGGTTCACTCATCGGCTGGAGGAGACCAGAGCCAATGCTGGAGCGCGTTATACCCCAGGGCTCAACGTGTCGCTCGACCTGTCCCGTGTCTTTGACGCCGTGGCCAGGGGTGACCGGCTTACTGCAACCATCACAGAGCACCTGGTAGCGATCCGGAAGGTTCGCCATTTCGTTGCGACGCCGGAAGTCGCTTTTGCGGCTTCCGAGGTCGAGGACGTCAATACGTCCGTCGGGACGGTGGTCGACCGCCTGCTGACGGCGCTCTCTACGGCGATCACAGCGCGGATGGAGTGGGATCAGCTGTCTGGATCGACCAACTCTGCCATCGCCGCCGCCACGACACTTGCTCGAACTCTCAGACTCTATGAACGCGGAAAACGCAAGGACCGCGCGGAGGAAAGCGAAATCCCTGATTTGGCGGGGATCGGCGCCCTTCCGTCCATGCTGAGTATGCAGACGGCACAGGCCAGTGCGCTCGTCGAGGCGCTTCAGGAACTGCTCTATTTTCTCGATAGCGAAATCGCGCTTGCTGCCAACGCGCACGCGGTCTTACTTATGGGAGGCGCCGGAGCCGGCAAGACACACCTACTATGCGATTTTGCGTTCTCTCAGCTTCGTTTGGGCGCAGCGGCCATTCTCCTGCTCGGGCAACATTTCCTGGGAACCGGCAACCCTTGGCAACAGGTACTCTCTCAGCTGGGCCTACAATGCACTCCGGAGCAATTCCTGGGGGCATTAGACGCCGCGGGACAGGTTCGCGGCAAGCCCACCGTCCTGATAATCGATGCTCTGAACGAAGGACAAGGCAGGCGCCTCTGGCACTCCCAGCTCGCGGGATTTCTCGTCCTCGCGCGTCGTTACCCATTTGTCAGGGTAATTCTGAGCGTTCGGCTTACTTATCTGGACGCTTGTGTGCCCGAGCATCTGGCCGAAGACGTGCTTTTGCGCGTCGAGCACCATGGCTTTGCCGACCACGTCGTCGATGCGGTACGAATCTTCTTCGGCCATTACAAGATTGTGCTTCCCTCGGCTCCCATTTTGAACCCGGAGTTTCAGAACCCGCTCTTCCTGAAGATCTTTTGCCAGGGCTTCTTCAACCGGGGCCTGAGGACCGTTCCCAGAGGCATGAACGGGATAAATGCGGTCTTTGCTTTCTTCATTGACTCTATTGACGAGAGACTCGCGGACTCCGATCGACTGGACTTCGACCGCAAATGTCGCCTCGTGCTCAAGGCGACAGAGCGTCTCGCCGATGCTATGGCCCTTAATGGAACCGGCGCCGTCGAGCGCGAGGAAGCGGACAAGATTTTGCAGGCGCTCTATCCGTCCACCGGATACGAGCGATCCCTGCTACGAAATCTGATTAGCGAAGGCCTCCTCAGCGAAGACATGACACCCGGCGAAGAGGATATGGAGGTCATTCGATTCGCGTATGAACGTTTGAGCGACTATTTGATTGCAAAGCGACTTCTCGATACCCACTTCGACCCCCAAAATCCGAGTGTTTGTTTCCTTAGCGGTGGACCGCTGCACAAGTTCGTTGAGAGCGGCGGGGCCGCGTCAATGGCGCAAGGCCTCATCGAGGCTTTTACTGTTCACCTGCCGGAGCTCTACGGTCTCGAGTTCGCAGACATCGTAGGCCCAGCGAGGAACTACCGAGCGGTCCGGTCGGCTTTCACGGTGACTTTTGCGTTGCGCAGCGAGAAGGCTTTCAACCCTGCGACGATCGCATACATCAATGAGGTAATCATCAAGCATCGCGATGATACTTATGACCTTAACGAAGCCATCGTGAGCCTGGCAACCCAACCCGGTCACCCCTTCAATGCTCGGCGACTGCACGCGCGTTTGAACGGCATGACGATGCCGGTCAGAGACCACCTATGGACCGTGTATCTCTGGGAGTCGTTCAATGACCGTGGCGCCGCACGTCGGCTGGTTGAATGGGCTACCGGCGACTCTGACCACACCATCCTCGACGACGATACCTGCGTACTCAGTGGTCTCGCACTCGGCTGGATTCTCACCTCGTCCAATCGCACGCAACGCGATAGGGCTACCAAAGGCCTGGTGCGCCTATTTATCGACCGCCTCAAGCCGCTCCTGTCTGTGCTTCAAGAGCTCTCCGGAGTGAATGACCCATATGTTGTGGAGCGAATCCTGGCCGCTGCTTATGGAGCAGCAATGCGAAGCCAGGAAAGCGAGGACCTGAGACCTCTCGCCCAGTGGGTCCATGGTCATTACTTTGCTACGCGGCAGCCGCCCACGAATATTATGATCCGGGACTATGCTCGCGGCATTGTCGAACTCGCACTCCATCGCGGCATGGCCCTTGGCCTTGAGCCCAAGAACGTCCGCCCGCCCTACGTGAGTCAATGGCCTGAATCCATACCTTCGCGGGAGGAGCTTGAGAAGGCATACGGCTGGCACGATCAGCAGAACGAGGAGGTCCGGCACGCCTGGTACTCTATCTTCGACTCGGTGATGGGCCATGGGGATTTTGCCCGCTACGTGATTGGGACCAATTGGGGCACCTTTCATTGGCTATCTGTTCCGCTGACAGAGCCTCGCCCCAAGAACACTTCCCGGCATCATTATTCCGAGCCGAATTTGCACTTTGATCTCGATATTGCTCAGCGATGGATCTTTCACCGCGTGGTGGAGCTCGGCTGGACGGCAGAGCTATTCGAGGACTTTGACCGTGGCATCAGCAACCAATACCGCCGCTCGGACAAGCCGGAAAGAATTGGGAAGAAATACCAGTGGATTGCCTACTACGAATTCGTCGCTTTGGTCGCGGACCATTTCTATTACGCCTCCGAAGAGGGCGATCCGGGTGATCGGAAGTATGAAGGCCCTTGGCAGGTGACTTCTGCTCGCAATATCGACCCGTCCAGTCTCCTTACCAATGACCTGACCGACGAAGATCAGCCTGCGTGGTGGCTGCCGTTCTCCTACGATCTGAAGGCGGATGCAAATGTTGATACCTGGCTCCACGACGCCGGGGATATTCCCGATATAGAGGGAATGCTGCAGGTGACCAACCCAGCCGATGGCACATCGTGGCTGGTACTCGAAGGTGTCCGTAAGGTAACGGACCCTCGCCCGCCCGGTGAAGAGAGATTTGACACGCCATTCCGGCAACTTTGGATCGAAGTCCGAGCCTACCTGGTTAAGAAGCGGGTAGGAAAGAAAGCCTATGAGTGGATGCTTGAACAGAATTTCTGGGGACGCTGGATGCCTGAGAGCTCCTCGCAGACAGGCGTCTTCATGGGAGAGTTCTTTTGGGCTCCCGCTTACCAGGCTGTCGACAATAGTTACAACGGGAACCCCGGATGGTCTCGCAACGGACGACGGAACCTGCCCGTTGCACTCGCTCAAACGACGGCTCGTTACTTGGCAGAACGGGGCTACGATTGCTCGGTCGAAGAGAGCATCAGTGTCCGTATCCCCAGTAAAACCATGAGCGACGGATTGAAGCTCGTTTGGAGCGGACGGGATGGTATGTTCAATGACCCGCAGGGTCAGCTTGCCGTCTACGATCCAACGGTGGTATCTGCTGGCCCCGGCGCATTGCTGGCAAGGAGGGACCTCGTCGAGAAGTACCTTGCCGACCAAGGGCTTGCTCTTGTGTGGACCGTTCTGGGCGGAAAGCAATACATGGAACGAGATCCGAAAGACGGGAAGGGCGAGATGCAGATCAATGGGGCCTACCGATTGGGAGATCGCGGCGTCGAGGGGCGGCTCCATGGGCGGTATCGCAAATTTTGAAGATGCGCGGGTGCTTTGACAGGGAGGTGTGCCGATGATGAGTGAAACGCACAGGTTATGAGAAGCGTAAATAACTGACTCTAAAAGAACTAGAGCGGCGTAGATGATCCCTAGCCACTCCTTAGAATCAGTAAGATACAGAATCGGCTTCTTATTGTTCCCCCATTTGTTCCCTCGTTGTTAGACCGTACAAAATCATGACCTCACCGAGGGTGCCCCGGCGGGACTCTGCCGGGGTTCGGCAGAGGTCTGCAACCTTCAAAAGTGCAAGTGTCGGAAACATCGGTGGATGCCGAGTTTATTCAAAAGAGCGAGGGTGCCGATGGGTGCTGGGACTCCATCAGCTGGAACGGTGGTTGCGATCGCAATTCAACTGACGGTACATTCGCGCCCAATCATCAACAAGCGGTAATGTTCCCCCATTGCCAGCACGAATTTCGTCAAAAATGCTGCATAGGCATTGCGCTCGATCTGCACCACCACCCTGAGCGATGAACCGGTTGCGGCATCCATCAATACGCCTCAGAATCGCGCGTACTTCTTCGTCCGAATAGGTCGAGAAGGTTTCAGCAACTCGTTTTGATTCATTGATGGTGTCGCTTTCCCGCATGTGAGCGCGAAGGCGCTCGTAATAGTCGGGTGCTCCTTCGAACAAATCGAAGAGTGCCTTGAGTCCAGCGAGAGCTTCAAGCCAAAGAAGTGGTTCAGCCATGCCGAAAGTTTATCAACGCATTTGTTCCCATCGGTTAGCTCACAGAAGGTGTTGACCAAATGCCTTCATTTCCGTGATGAAACGAATATCTGGGGTGGCGAAGGCTTAGGATGAGTGAGGTGAGGCTCTATTTTCTAGCCGAGGTAGGAAGCGCTGGGATATAGTCGGCTGACAACCTCATCTAACCGAAAGAGAATTCATGGCAGCTCCCGATTTTTCGCCAGAGACCATCACTCTCCTTGCTTTCCGCGCTTGCCTAATCTGTAACAACCCCCGGTGTGCAACCGTTACGGCGGGACCATCTGACGCAAAAGGAGATCTCGCGATAAAGCTTGGTGAAGCTGCCCATATTTGCGCCAAGAGGGCAGGCCAAGCTCGATACGACGACAAGATGAGCGACGAACAGCGAGCTGCGCCCGAGAATGGAATTTGGCTCTGCGCTAACTGTCACACAATGGTTGACAAGAATTGCGGACTAGACTTTCCGAAGGAAGTGCTTCTCGCCTGGAAGCGAAAGCATGAGGAGGTGATTCGATCCCTCCTCTACACACACCGCAGCCCGTGGCCCATGATTCGCAAGTTTACTGAAGAAGGTCAAGTTGCTCAAGAGGTCGTCGACGTATTAGAAGATCATGGCGCCTTGTATATGGACCAAAATATCGAAAACCCACCGCACGTACTCTTATCCGTTGAACGTTTGCGATCTGAGTTTCAGAACCTATCTCGTAAGGTTAACTACGACAACCAGTTGAAAGATCTGATCAAAGACTTGGCAACTGAGTGTCGAGTCTTTATGAACTTCTCGAGTTCTAGGGGCAGATACGACTGGCATGAGCTACAAACCATGAGGTCGCGAGTGGGAGTGCTCATTCTTCGACTCAAAGAAGACTATGGATGCAACATCCGCGGTTCACTACATCAGATTCTCCCGCGATGACGCCGCTCAGTTCAGTCTCGAACAGGAGCGCGATTCCCGGTACCTAATTTGAGAATTACCGTAACCAAGGGCCGATAGCGACCGATATAGTCCTGCATGTTTGACCTGTGGGTGCACCTGCTCTAGTCGGGCCGGTCAGAGGTAAGAGAGGCGAATGTCAGGCGGGATAAGCGCAATCCGAGGTTTCGACTATCAGTCCACGGTTATCCTGGACCTGTTATTCGACCACTTCGATCACCACGGGCCTGGCGCTTCCGTTCGTCCTGAGGGCGAGGACGATCTTGATCTACGGTGGACCGAAGCCGGGACTGATCGACGCCGCTTCGTGCAGGTCAAGAAGCCGACCGAAGATGCCCAGGCCAGCCCGAATCCATCACCTTGGACTTTATCGAATATCGTTCGCGATCTTTTGCCCGACGCCATAGCTCGCCTCACAGGCAATGACCACGAACAGATATGGGTTCTTGGCGACGCCGTCGCGGTGCCGGTCCGGGAACTCTTCGACGCTGGATCGGAAGCTCCCCGCAAGACTACGAACTCATACTGGACCGTGATCCACACCCTTGCGCGTGCAGAAGCAAAAAAACTGATCTCTCCGGGATCGACCCTGGCCCAGGCCACATCCCAGTGGCGGACACCCGACTCCCTCTCTGCCGACCCCACGCTTGCTCAGCGAGCCCTGGTCACAGCCGCGAACGCATTCGGGCAGCTCCATGGCCCCGAGGGTACGATGTTCGCCCAAAGGTATGCCCAAGAGGCGGCACGTTTGCACATACTCCTTCCAGGCGTCTACAGCCGCATCGAGATCGTTGATGCGAATGGGGCCGAGAAAGACGTGGCGGAACGGGTCATGCAGCGCTTGGAACAACGATATGTTCTAAATCGGTCGGTCATTGAACACACTCTATTCCGCAATCTGCGAGGCTTCATCAACGACATAGCCAAACAGCCTGGGCGGTCTTTCCAACACGAGGAACTGGAGTTGGAGTTGCGGTCTGTCTGGCCGCAGATGGTCCCCGTCAAGGCGCCTCCACCATTGGCGGACGATCACATAAAGCGACCTGCTGTGGTCGACGGCTTTTCCGATCCTTGGACCGGCGTGGCTGTCGAGGTGGTCGGAATCTCTGGCTCCGGCAAGACCCGGTTGGCCGCCGAGGTGCTTGAAAGATCGCAGCTAATCCATCCAAACCGTATCGTCCTTTATGCCGAAGTGCGCGCAGACGTCAGCCTGCGCGATTGCCTAGTTGGAACCGCTTTTCACTTGCGGCGTCTGGGCCTGTCTGAACCATTTGCGGTGGCAATTCAACCCGATCAGGCCAACGAGGCCGTCCTGGCTAACTTGGCGACGGTTTTTGCCAAGATCCCCGGCGAATGTTTGTTGCTGCTGGACCTAGTCGAGGGACGCGAACCCCTCGGCTTTGCACGCGATCTCGCAAGTTTCATTCGCGCCATGTCTTCAAGCGCCCTGCGACTTATTGTTTTCGGGCAGGAGTCTACGCTTCGGGAACTCACTACTGCTGAGCGGACTCAGCTTGGTACGCACAACTTCGAGGCTCCTGGGCTGAGCTTTGAACAATTCGTCGCTCTGGTTGGGCTGCGTCATGCCGAACCGGATCGGAATCAACTGGGGAGCATCTACCAAGAGATAACTGCCGGTCGGTCGACCGGCCTCAACGTCAGCCTCGCGCAGGCCCTGGCCCGGGTTCAAACAATGGACGAGATGGCGGCGGTCGCAGCTCGTCCTGCCGAGGAACGGCTGGCCTTCGCCGAGCGAAGCCGGTTCGCCCGAGTGAGTTTCTCGGCGCGTGCCGCCGCAGAGAAGTTAACCTGTTTTGCCCTGCCATTCCAGCGGTTTGAGGCAGAAGGTGTTTTCCCTAGCGACAACGTAGGCCTGGCGATACGAGAATTACTGGATTTGGGCCTGCTGCGCCGTCACGATGGTGAGTCGTTCGAGATGCACGAAACAGTCCGTGCGGGCCTAGAGGAGTTGATCGCCCGTCAAACGCGACGGGACGCACACGAAGCTTTGGCCGCCTGGTATCAAAATTCCGCCCAAATCGTCGCCGCTATATTCCACCTGGAGAAGGCCGGTCGAAGTCAGGAAGCACGCGATCAAGCACGCGATGCTTTCTTGACTGGAGCGGGGTGGACCGCCCTCTGGCCTTATGTGGTGCGTCACCGCTTCGTATCCGCGAGAGAGGTCATCACAGTCATAGCCGGTTCGGACCGGATAGCAGATGCCTATCTTCTGCCAGAAATTCTCAAAGAGTTGGAGGGGCCGCCGTATACCGATACACTCATGGACCTTATCCGCGAACAGTCAGAGCGTGCGTTGGCGGACCCCCTGTGGATGCGGCCCATTCTCGCGGCTATCCTTGAGAGTGAGCCGGCGCGCATTGACGATCTAATCGAATTAATGATCGAGGTCGGGTCAACTCCTGAGGCGGGAGCCAACGCCTTGACATGGCTGTCAATCGCAATGCATCGCTGGAAAGGCGAGATTCGGCCTTCTACGTTAGCCGTCTTCGATCGCCAACCTGAGACGATCCAAAAGCCTTTTCTCGGACTCCTACTGCGTGGCGGCCGCGCGGCGCTGCGGCACGCCTTCCAGCACCTTTACAAACATCCTGAGTTAACCGAGTCCACTCGGCGAGGTCAGCTTATGTTAGCGCTGAACGTCCGTAGCTCTGACGATGTCACCGACATTCTAGTAGCGCTTCCCGGCGCGACTCCAGCCGACATGATCCGTTCCCGCTCACCGCGTCTTGGACCTCTAAGCAGGATGATCTGGGGTGCGCGTAAGGCATTGCAAACTCCGTGCATCGCTGCGCTCGAAGCCCAAACATTGGATAGCGACGCTCTCGTCAACGCCATCAGGATACTGCTGTTCCTCGGCGAGCGGACGATACTGGATTTGTCCGAAGGTCTCCGCCGCCGCACCGATATGGCTGGCGCGCTTGCCAACCTCGTGCCGGCGATTATCCCAGCCCTTGTAGACTGGCGTTCGTATGAAGCTCGTGTGCTAAACGAGTCCGCTACGCTTACCGATCGCGCACAGGCACTGACCACTCTGGCTTGTTCCGGGACGCGGCTAGACAACTTGCTCGACCGCCTGCGAGCCGCGGATCCGGCTCGCTGGCCTCTCTGGACGCCGATTCTGCTGGCCATCGCCAACGTGACGCCTTTTGCTGCGGCAATACCTCTCTTGAGCGAGGTCTTGGGGTCTGAAGACGATAGTGGAGCAGTCTTACCTACCATCATTGCGCAACAAGGGCAGACGCCGGGGTCAGACGTTACATCTGTGCTTCTTAAAGCATTAACTCATAGGAATGTGCGGGTGCGCCAGAGCGCAGCGAACGCCTTGGCTCGCCGACGAGATCGCGCAGCATTGCCGCGGCTAATTGAGCGCTATGGGGAGGAGGAGGTGCCGGACGTACAGCCGACATTGGCAACCGCGATCCTCGCTTCAGGCGCCACTTCAGCCGACGACCTGGCCATACGTTCGGGCACGCCCGCTGCCGATCTGTGGTGGTGTGTCCTGGCGCACAGGACCCGAGACTTAAGCGCCGCGGGGCGGCTGGTTTCGATCGCGCTGGACCGCACTCAATTGTGGCAGGTCAGACGCGCGGCAATCGCCGCTGCGGGCCAACTACCCTACGAGGCCGCCCTCGCGCAAATCGAGCCCTCGGTGATGGCGGAACGATCGTCACCCACCCACGGAGGCCCTCCGCTGCCGACCGACCTTGCAACTGCCGCGCACGATCAGTTTGTCAATATCATTCATAAACCCCTCCTCCAGGCGGCGGTGCTGCGCGGCCTGCGCCACTGCGGCCGTCCGGATCGGATAGAGGCGAATCTGGCCACTACTATTGATCACGAATGGATAGCAATCAAAGCTCTCTTAGAGCGCTCCAAACTTCCGGGGCGCGGCCCGGTGCTGGGTCGGAGATTGCGAGATCTGATAGCGGGAGCGACATGGGCTGATGACCACACTGTGAATATCCTATTGGGCCAACTTGAGGTGGCGCCGGCAACGAATATAGGTTTACGCGCGGCTGCGGTGCATATTGCGCTTCCGCCGCAATTGTCGACGAGCCTGCCGCTCACTTATAAGGCGGCGGTACTTGCTCTATCCGGCGGCGCGACTGCGCCTGTCCCCACCGGGCCTCTAATTCTTGAGCAACTCACTTCCGAAGAATGCGCCAATCTTATTGGCTTGGCCAATCCGGCAAAAGATCCGGAGCGCGGCGAAACGGTCTTCAACCCCGCTGTCTCTTTCACCAGGAACGGCCATCAGGTCAGCCAACGCGTAACAACCTATCGAGGTGGATCCTTCCTCCCAGACCGGCTCCGTCCGGCCATCGCAGCGGCCAACGAGCTCGGCCTACCGATTCCATGGCACACGGCACTCCTTGAGGGACCTTTGGGCGAGACGTACGCCTCTGACTTCCTTTCGTGCTTGGCAGTGCGGGGCGATGACGCTCGCTTCTATGCCGCATTGGCAGAGGCGGAAGAGACGTTAATGCCCGTGCTCTGCCAGAAATCACAGGTGTTATCGACCCAACTTAAGATCGACGGTCGGCTGATCCCCACGCTATCCCGATTCCTCGCCGTTGGCGGCGATGATGTCTTTGAAGGGCTGTGCGTTCTGGCCAAACGCATCGATATTCCTGAAATTCTGCCGATTCTGGAGGGACTGCTGCACCGTTGGATTCAGAGATTCGACGTCAAAGCCGTAGAACAGCAGAATGAGGAATCCGATTTGCTGTGGCGTGGCTTTGCTCGGCTGACTGAGCACTCCCGATTTGACGCCATCCAGGATTGGCCACAAGAACTCGAAGCGGTCCTGCGGACGTCGATTTCTCCGCATCGAGCCCAGTCAATTGTCCGGGTAATGGAACGGGATCCTCGATCCTACGTCGTGATCGAGGCGCGATTATTTGAAGAGGATATTTGGGACCATTACGAGGTAGACGAAGTCGATCGGCTCGACCGAGCCGCGGAAGCACTCTTTAGCCAGACCCAAGATTCGCGAGTGGCCGCATCAAACTTTGTGAAGGTGCTTCAATGACGCTTTTCTCGACTGGCGCAGACCTCTGCTAAACAAAGGCAGAGGTCAAGTGTTCTGATTCAGCCAAACTGCGAGGGTGCTCTGGCGAGGGGGCTGAAATTCGGAAACCGCGTTTTCCCAGTGTTTTTGAATGCCTAAGGGTGCTGTTGGTAGCCATCAACGCCCATGAAATCAATTAGATACAACCAGTTAGCGTAGCTGTCACGTAAGCGATCAGCGGAACCCCTCTCGCATCGTAGCTTATTCTTCACCATGGCGCCTGGTTGAAGGCAGACGACCGTGAAACAAGCTATACAGCTACATCCATATGCGAAGTGATCGTCGAGTCGCGCTTGCTCCCCATGACAGCAGCGTAACGACGGGGACTCATCCCGTGCGGTTTCGACGCAAGGAGCTTCTCCGGAAAGGCTATGTCTCCTGCGACTACAGGATTCCACGTTATGATTGTTCTTCACTTTGACATCGATTCATATTCGTCGCGAGGAGAAGAGGTTCATGGCGGGCGGCAAGAATAGTCACGAAGCAAGCGCGTCGGCAACGGGTTATCTCTATCAGTGCCGTATCGCCCTGTTGATGGCACTAAAGGCAATTCCTATTAATGTGAACCAAGAGGTTTCGGTCGAACGTTTCGACGATGTCGCGTTCGATAACACGGGAACGCCGTCGGAATTGGTTCAGACCAAGCACCACATCGAAAAGAGCGGAAATCTAACGGACGCAAGCAGCGATCTCTGGAAGACCCTCCTTATCTGGTTGAAGGCGGTCAAAGCGGATGCGCAGCTGCCGTTCCGCATGAAGTTCCTGCTCATGACTACCGGAACCGCGCGCGATGGTTCGGCATGTTCCTATCTGCGAGCCATCGCGAATGCACGCAACGAGGCCGAAGCCGACAAGCTCCTCACTGTGACGGCTACCATCTCGAAGAACGTGGATCACACTGAAGCCTACGACATCTACAAAGGACTGTCCCAAGAAGTTCGTCTCAGCCTATTGCGTTCGATCACGGTATTGGACAACGCACCCAATATCGCCGATGTCGTCGACGAAATCCGACAGGTCTTGTATATGGCGGCGCCCAAAAATCAGATCGCTAACTTCGTGGAACGACTGGAAGGATGGTGGTTTGCACGAGTCATAGACGGCTTGATCAATAAGAAGTCAATCCCGCTGCTTGCAATCGACCAGCGTATCGACGAATTACGAGAAGAGTTCCGGCGAGACTCTCTTCCCGTGGATGTCAAAGGCTCCGTGCCCAGCCCAGAGGTGATTGCTGAGCTGGACAAACGTTCTTTCGTGCAGCAGTTGCGTCGAATCAAGATCGGGACACCACGGATCGAGCTTGCGATTCGGGACTACTATCGCGCTTTCGAACAGCGATCGCGCTGGACCCGCCAAGAACTTCTCGTGGATGGCGAACTCGAGCGTTACGAAGAGGACTTGAAGGAGGCGTGGGAACCGCGCTTCCTGACTCTGTTGGATAGCCTGCCGAAACCCTGTGCGCCCGAGATGAAGATCTCCGGCGGCCAGAAGATTTTCCAATGGGCCGAACAGGACGCTGACTTTCCGCTACGGACAGTACGTGAGCGGTTCTTGACGCACGGGAGCTTCCAGATGCTTGCCAATCGGAACGTCGTCGGGTGGCATCCCGACTTCAAAGAACCGGAGGAAGTCGACGACCCTGAAGGGGCCGATAAATGAGGAACTGGAGCGAGCGGGTCGTTGAAGAAGCAAATCTGCTCAACCCTGCCTTCGGGGCTGTTCTCCTCGCCGAGGCAGTAGCGCACTACGATGACAAGGCTCATCGTGGCTTGCCGTTCGCCTTGGCCTTCCTCATACTTCCCATCGTGTTGCACGAGAACACGAGGAGGTCACTACCCAAGACCACGCTGACGGCTCTCTTGCCATGGGTACAGGAGCATCGGGAAAGTCTGGTTGGCTTTTCCGACCGCGTTCGCCAGTTGCAAGCCGTCAGTCGCGAAGCTCTCCTGTTCGGATTGCAGACAGAGGTCTTGCTCATCGATGAGCAGGGGCTGGTCAAGATCGGCAGCCGTCGTAAGACCGTCACGACCAAACGTGCTCCATACTTTACTGACGAAGTGAATGAGTGTGTGGAACGGTGCGGGTTTCTTGGTCGCTGGTTCGCTGTTGCTGGTCCTATTACTAATATCTTTTCTGCCTGGAGCGTAGCGCCATGAGCCTTCAGATCCGCAAGGTCATCTTGTACAGCAAACAGGGCACGATCCGAGAGCTGCCTTTGGAGGTCGGTCGCTTAAACATCATCACGGGAGCGTCGAAGACGGGCAAGTCCGCTATCGTCGACATCGTTGACTATTGCACCGGCAGGGGCGAATGCTTGGTCCCTGATGGCAAAATCCGCGAACACGTCGCTTGGTACGCCGTTCTGTTTCAGCTGGGGGAGGGGCAGATTCTTGTCGCGCGACGCAATCCAGCATTGGGAGACAAAACCAATCCCGATGTATATCTGCTTCGCGGCTCGTCGATCGACACTCCTCCGATGGATACGTTGGTCAAGAACACAACTGTGGACGGCCTGGAGAAATTTCTCGGCGGCGTTCTGGGTATCAGTGAGAACGAGCATCGCCCGGTCGGTTTCACGCGGCCTCCCTTGGAGGCGACGTTTCGCCATGCACTGCTGCTCTGTGTGCAGGACCAGAACGACATTGATAGCAAGCAGCGCCTCTTCCACAGGCAAGGTGAAGACTTCATGGCTACGGCGATCAAAGACACATTGCCGTATTTTCTCGGTGCCTTTGATGAACACCATCTCCTAAAGCAATCGCAGTTGGACCAGGCGCGTCGCGAGCTGCGAGTGTTGGAGCGCGAGTTGCGCGACGTCGAGGCGGTCGATACGAGCACATTTCCGCGTGCTCGCGCATTGATGGACGAGGCGAAGGCCGTGGGTTTGCTGGACGACCGAACGCCGGCGAGCACCTATGAAGCCGTCCTAACGCTGCTTCATAGCATCGCGGAGGAGTCGCGGTGGCAGGACGAGATGGTAATTTCGGATGAAGCGGAGTTGCTCTCGCAGATGCGTGCCGAGAGGCAGGGCCTGCGTACCGAACTGGAACAGATCAATGCCGAGATTCGATCAACTCGGAACTTCACAACGGAGACCCGTGGATACGAACGTGAGGTCAAAGAGCAACGGGCTAGGTTGAGTTCTGTGGGGTTGATCGCCCGCGAGGATGCAGGACATACGGAATGCCCTGTGTGTCATAGCCATCTGGCGGAACCTGTCCCCACTGTCCAGCAGATCGACGAGGCACTGCAGTCGCTCAGCGTGCAACTCGAGGCCGTCGAGGCAGAAAATCCACGCCTCCTCCAACGGCTGGCCAGTCTCGAACAGCAAGCCGCTTTAGTACAGGAACGGTTACAAGAAAACCAGAGCCGTATTGCTGCACGGGTGCGTGAGAGCGAACTGATGAAAAGTCAGCAGGACACCTACGTGCTCCAGGCTAGAACCATTGGCAAGATTTCACAGTACGTTGAATCGGTAAACTCTGCCGACACCAGCAGCTCTTTGCGCTCGAAGGTGGAGATGGCGCGGAGCCGCGTGGCTGTCCTTGAACAGGAACTTGACCCAGACGCAGCGGAGGAGCGACTGGCGACATTCCTCAACCTCGTCGCGCGGTACATGACCGACTATTCTGACCGCCTCGATCTGGAGCATCGCGGGAGTCAGTTGCGTTTGGATATTCGCGCGCTCACCGTTGTGGCAGACACCGTGAACGGTCCGGTACCTTTGTCACGCATGGGCAGCGGCGAAAACTGGGTCGGTTACCACGTGCTCGCGCACTTGGCGCTGCACAAGTGGTTCCGTCAGAAGGAACGCCCTGTCCCCGGTTTTCTATTCTTGGATCAACCGTCGCAGGCACATTATCCGCCCGAAAAAGATGCTAATGGTGCAATCGAGGGCCTGAAGGACGAAGACCAGACGGCAGTGATGAGCCTCTTCAAATTGATCTACGATGCCGCTGTGGAGATGGCGCCGGGGATGCAGATCATCGTCACCGATCACGCGGATTTGAAGACCGAGTGGTTTGCCGCGAGCGTCGTCGCACGATGGCGTGGTCACGAAAAGTTGGTACCGGAAGAGTGGTACACCGCAACCAGCTAAAGGCTCAACGAGGCAACCAACGCGATAGGTATTGCGTGAGCGCACCTTCCCATCGGGTGCAAGTGGAAAAATTTACGGACTTCGGTCGACAGCGTAGAACGCTGGCTCGATACCGGCGAGCTTCCGTAGCTGAATCATCAGGGGTATCAGATCCGACATGATTCCGACGAGGTAGTTGATGCCGAATATAAGGTACGCATCCCTCTCATCCTGCTGTTCTCGATCTACTTGCAAGATTGACTGCGCTGTTGGGTGTATCAGCTTCGAGCAAAGCTTGTGTACGGCAAACAGTTTGTCTTCAAAACCCAACTCGCGCGCGATATTCATGACCTGAAGATACTGCTTGCCTTGAAATGACGAAGCTGAGCGCATGACCGCTACATTCGCAAGCAGGGCTTGCTTGGCTTTCTCGCCTGCTTCAGATGTCGGAGCATTTTCCACTAGCTTCAGCAGCGCGGTTGCTGTGTGCGATTCATCTACCCCGGCGTCTTCGACAAATCGCATCAGGTTGGCGGGTGATTGGGCGACATACTTGGCGAATACGCTGAGTTCCACGAGATTGCGACAGCCCCACGCTATATGAGTCGTATCCCTTCTCCAACTACGACACATGTGATAGTAGGCGCGACGACTCGACTTCATCAATGACAAGGCTACCCATTTGCCGTACATCGTTTTTGGACTGTCCGGCAGAGCTTCCATGCTGCGTACCCACGAATCTAGGATGGCGATTTGATACGCAGCATCGCGCAATCGCTGATCGCCAGGGGTGAGCGGGTCGATAGCCACTACTAACCCTCGGGACGAATGAAGACACGGACCTGCATGCCATCGGTAGGTTTTGAAAGATCAATTTCAATGGCGTTCGGATTCTTCAAACGATGTTCGGGATCATATACAAAGCAGATCACCGCCTTACAGCCGCGCTGCTTGTAATGCGCGATGTCAATGATCAACTCTTCGCCGAGCCTCTTGTCATTCAAGCCGTCTCGCGTCATCTTGACTTCTAGGACGATTGCGTTGTCCCTTATATAGAAGTCGGCTCTTGTCGACCCACCCGCATAGCTCGGCCCGTATTCCTCGCGGCGCACGTCCTTGAAGCGTGTATACAACATCGCTCCTAATAGGTCCTGAACGTCGTACTCATTGGCCACTTGGAAGTCTGGCCGATTGTGTTGCCGATTGCGCAGGCTAAGTGCGGCGCGATGGAACGTCTCGGCCAGTTGCGCAACCTGCTGCAGCGCACCTGTATAGCTGGTACTGAAGCTCAGTTGAAGCTCACGGCGATTCACTTCGGCTTCAAGTGCATCCACCAGTGCCAGCAGCTCCGGCTCGCTCGGATTGAAAATTTGAATGATACCGTCCCAATGATCGTTACCGTCCGAATGGTAGTCCACAATTACGCCATGCTTCTTCAGGAATCCGCAAGCTTTCCAGCGAAGCTCACAGTATCGGTCGATGATGCCGGGTGTGTTAGCGGGGCACAAAATCTCGTACCGGATCAGCATCCGGCGGAACAGGATATAGATTGGGTCCGCGCCGACATCAACATCGGACTGTATATCCAGCCCCACATCCAATATCGCGTATAGCAACTCATCTTCGAGACGTTGGAGAAGCGCCGTATCTAAAGGCATGGCTCCAAGTTTACGGTTATCGACGTATTATCTGCTCGTGGAATCTCGTCATCGCCTGTATGTCGCTGATTCCACTATCAAAAAGGGGCAAAGAAGACAAAGAAGCTCGAACAGACACTGGAGGAGCTCGATGAAAAAGGCCTAAGCATTCGCCTCGGCGAGGATGCCATTGAATTGAAGCGATCAAATTACTGAGCTTTACCGCGCCCTCCTTGACAACTTCACAAAATGTGAAGTATTGTAGGTGAGTGCATATCGTTACCCGCAGGCATCTGAGCGAGGCGGTGAGGCAGTACCCGGATGCGGCGAGCGAGGTCGAAGCCTGGGCAAGCATTATCGAGGGCGCTCGCTGGCATAATTTCGCCGAAGTGCGGGAGCTCTTCAAGGATGCCGATTACGTTGATGGCTACGTGATTTTCAATGTTCGGCGGAACCGCTACCGGGTCGTTACTGTCATTCACTATGCCAAGACAACAGTGGAAAAACAGACTGATGGCCATGTGTACATCCGTTCGTTTCTGACGCACAAAGAGTACGACATCCGCAGCAACTGGGATCGGAGGTTCGGAAACAAATGAGCACAGTCCTTGCTAACCCGGCAGAGATGATTGCACATGGCGCTCCTCGCGTCATTCACAATGATGCGGAATTGGAAGCCTACACCGACGCGCTGTTCCATCTCACAGCTCTGGAGAATCCCTCTGCGTCCGAAGCAGAAGCTATTGAACTACTGACCCTGCTGGTGGAACGCTACGAACGGGAACACTACCCCATCCCTGCGGCTGATCCGGCTGATGTCGTGCGATTCCTGATCGAACAGCAGCACCTTACGCAACGTGACTTAACTCCTCAATTCGGATCAGAGAGCGCGGTCTCCATGTTCCTGGCTGGGCAGCGAAAACTTACCCTGGCGCAGGTGCGGAAACTGAGTGCCCGCTTTAATCTGTCCGCTGACATCTTTATCGGGAAGAAATAAGAGTTGAAAGCATGGCAGCTACGACTGGATTCGCATTGCGAATGAAGCACGTGAGCGACTCGACCTGCCTGTCGGAACGATTGACGACGCAGTAGGGACGCTTGAAAGTGCTTTCGGCGACGCATATTTGGACGGCCTGATGCCGTCGGATGAGGAATCCAGCAAACGAATTGTGACGGCGCGCGACGATAGGCCACTTGCTTATTGGTTATCAGGACCGGGGCTGGACAGTTCGGTAGGCCACGGGTATTTCGTCGTGTATGGACAACTCGTCGGGATGCTGGCTGACACGATTGATCCCGATTTTTCCATTTTGCCCAAGATGGAGCTTTGGGATTCGCAGACCCTGCGGCTGAACCAAGAGCGCGTAGAGGGGTACTACTGGCGTTCACCTATTCGTCTCCCGGCGGTTGGGATGCGAGCGATCTACGAGGGGCAAGCGAGATTCATCCAGCTTCAGTTCTTGGATGGGGCGCATGCGAAGCCGTTGTCCTGCGCCGAATGGAGAGAGGAGGGGTACCTCTCCGGAATATATGTGGAGGCCTTCGATTCGTTCCTGGCACTATCCGCGTCGGAGTGGCCTGAGCGTTTGGACGATTCCCTTGTTGCATTATTCCTGCTCATTTGTGACCTCGCGATCAATCCGACTCGCGGAATTCCACTCGACATTGAGAACTTTGCTGACTTCATCCGGGACGTCGACGTCGGTGTGCGTTTCACATTGCTTTGTCAGGCGGTCGCGGAACTTCCGCATCTGAAACAGGCGATCGTCGATTACTCGAAAAGCGAGTACATCTCTGTATCCCAAGAGTTGACTGCGCTGGTCGGGTACGACCATCCGATCAAAGGCCTGCAGGCCGTGCATGAGTGGTTGGACAAGGCACCCGGCTTGCCGAAGCTCATGGACGAACATAAGGTCTTCGGATACGGCCTCACGAATCTTCCGCTCAGGGTCTTTCTCTCACATTTTGTCGCCCTCTACAGAGATAAGTTGGATCATCCTGAGTTCTTCTGTTGGGCTGGGATTTACATGTCGGGCCAGCGCGCAATGGTCGATTCGCAAGAGCTTTGGCTTCGTCACCTGTCTCTCTTCGGTGATCGTGGCGACCGCGGAGGTGTTTTTCCGCGGCAGTGGCCGAACCGGTCCGAAGAGGCGGTCAAGAAGACTTTCAATCAGTTTTACGGAAACATGGCCCTCTATGACCTGACCCGGCAGTGGATTCTCATCGATGGTCCGTTCGTGTCTGACTTTAGCTGGCTATACGGACATTTCGATCAGGCTCGCGCAGAAGCCTGGGGGAACGAAGTGTTCAAGAAAGTTTATGGGATAACGCTGGACAAGTTCGAGATTGTCCAGTAAACACAATGTCGGCATCGAGCGCGAGACACCGATAGTTTGCGTCGGCTCTCAGCCTCCACCGTCGCGGAGGATGGCCGCTGGAATATTCTGATGAAATGGCTACATCCGTCACAATAGGGCTAGATGCCCAGATCCGTCAGTTGATCAAACGCAATGCGAAAGAGAGCCGCCGATTTGAGTTCAAACTGCGGGTAGAGCTTGGATCTGCGGGTGCCAAGGCCGAACTCATTCGTGACGTGCTCGCTCTAGCAAACTCGGAGGGAGAAAGCCCTCGGGATGACGGTCTCCTCATCATCGGCTTCAAAGATGGCCAGTGCCAGGACATTCGGAATGAGCACTATGACGGAGCTACCTTCGGGCAAATACTGGATGCGTACATTTTCCCGCCCGTCGATCTTTCATATGAAGAGGTCGGTAATGATCGCAGGAGCCGTGTCGGGGTACTCATCGTAAAGCCCGATCCCGGCATCCTCTACGTGGTGCGCAAGAAGCTCCAGGATGAGACACAGCGCGCGTTGCTGCTACCGGGGCAAAGCTGGGGAAGAAAATCAGCGCGCAAGATGGAGCTGAACGGGGAGTCGATCCATGCGCGCCTTGCCGATATATCCGCTCGCAAGATTACCGCAGCGACCACACTACTTCTTGAGAGGATTGCCCGGTTGGAGCAAGAGAGCGGGCCTGCGCTTGAAGTGAAACGCATTCGCTGGGAAATGGAATCCACGCGGCTATGGCCAGAACTCGAACGCAGCCTGAAAAAACTGCTGCCCTATGCCAGGGAATTCGATCATCCCGTCAAGCATGAGGTGCTCGATGCGGTCCGGGCTGCGACCGCACGGTCGCGCGACAACATGTCCGCGAGCGGCGCATACGCCATTGACGCTGTGCTGGCGGAACTGATTCCCACCAGTTTCGGGGGAATGCGCCATCCGTCGTACCGTGAAATTTCGAGTGAGGATCAGGCGCTGCTCAAACGGGTCGAGGATGCCATGTTCGAGCTTACCTGGGACGCATGCCGGTATGTGCGCGACAGTGAGATCTTGAAAATCTTCGCGCAGCGCTATCAGGTGTTGCTCAGACTGGTAACACTTAACAGGCTGCAGCGCTTGCAAACTCCCTTTCTGGACAATGCGCGGCGCTGCCAGGAAATCTGCGCCGAATTGCGAAACGGCGCGCCCTTTTCCGAAGGGGCTAGCATTTTGGAGGAGTCCATCAACGATGCGCTGGATGCCCCTGTCCCTCCCAAGCACCCGACAAAGGGCCGTAAGGGATGACTGGGCGATGGCCCGGATCACACGCCACGGCGCCGCGTGGTTATTTCTTGAGCCACGGCAGCGTGGCTATCTGGTAGGCGCTGAACTCCTCGACGAACTTCTCCGCCCAGGCGGCAGCCTGTTCGACTGCGGCTTCTAGCGCCGCGTCCTGATATTCGAGTTTGTGCCAGTGCCTGTGCTTGGCATACGCATCCTCAAACATCCAGGTAGCGCCCCGGCCTTCTTCCTGTAGGACGACCGTGACGCATTCGGCAGCCTTGGTCACATGCGGGATTTCGTAGAGCTGACCGGCAGCCTCCGTATTCTCGATCACCACGAATTTGGAGGAGAGCGCATATCGCATAACTTTCTGCACGACGCCTTCCCCCACCTTGTCGGGTTGCTCCTTGATGATGTAGGTGTAATAGCCGAGATCCTGCAGCTTCGATTCGATTCGCTTCAGGCGGTCGAGTGCAACTCCGGTGTCTTTCCCGAGGATAAGGACGGAATCGGAATTCTCCAATATCGCGTCGGCGCGCTGCCACACGAGGTCAAAGGCTGACTTTATCGACACCGCGAGGGTGTCAGGCGCGGTGGCGGCGGAAAGCCGCAGTTGCCAGCGCACGAAGATATGGACATCCTCGGTGTCGCATGATGGTTCGGCGAAGGGGTGCCCCTCGTGGATCAGGCGCTTCACGGCGCGTTCCATCGCCTCGGCGAAAGCGTATGCCGAGAATTTGTGCTCCCAGTATTTGGTATACAAGTGTTCCTGGATTTCGCAGACGAGGCATTGGCCGTCTCGCGTAATGGTGGTTTCGGGAAAATAGTCGTCAATTACTGAAACGGCTATGCCCTCGGGCATCTCCGACAGATTGAGACACACGAACTGCTCAAGGCGGATTGGGTCCCCGTCATCGTCTCGGAATTCTCCCCACTCGTCTTCTGCCGCTTCGTCCTCGACTTCATCTTGGTCAGACGACATAGGTGCCTTCCTCTGCATGGAATGCCAATTTATGTGTGAGTGTTAACAGGATACATGGGCGCGCTTCGCCGTTTCATGTATGAATTCACGAGCCGTCAGCGAATGACTAGACCCGTACATCATCTGATCCATATCGGCCGCCTCAGACAACCAGTGGACAAACCATCCGCTATTCCATAGCCTGCTCATCGCAGCCTCAATAGCTATTTGACATCAGCGGAGAAGTAAGCGAATGAATCGTGTCGTTGCAAAGATTGGATTGCTTTGGAAGAGGAAGGAGCAGTATTTGCCGTTCGCGTTAGTCGGGATTGCGATAGCTGGCGCAACCTGGACCGGATTCCACCCGCTACTGCCCGGCAAAGCAATCGGTTGTCTCGCGCTGGCCGCCGGGGTTATGAGTTTGAGGCCGAAGATGCACGTCATTGAAAAAGCATTGTGGATAGGTGTCTTGATCACCTTCACCTATCAGGAAATCCAGACCATAAACCGGAATGATGCCGCTAATCAGAGCAATGCCGATAGGCAGAATAAGGAGTTCGATCGAATCGTGGGAGATCTGAAAGTCTCCATGAAGAGTAGCAAAGATCAGTACGACGACACCATCAAGCATGTAAACGAAGCCGTCGATACAACACGGGGCGTTGCAAAGACAACACAGAAGGTTGCCACCAGCACAAAGGAAGTAGCTGATTTGGCCCGCAAGAACTTGTCAAATGTCACTGGGGGTGATTCGTATGCGTTCATATTCCCCACAGACATGAACGGTCAGGGCCTTCAATATCTGAACATAGAGAACGCCGGTCCCGACATTCTTACAGACATAAATATAGAGATTGGTGTTGCTAACGCTGATTTCGAGGAAGAGAAGTGCAACTTGACGTATAGCGGCTCGACGTTCTTTATTGCACCAACGCTATCGCCCAATATCACTAGGAGAATCGCCCCCGAACACTCTTTGACTCCTGTACTAAACGCGGAGGGTAAAGCCACCTATTTTATCGGTATCAATCCACAAAATGTCGGGGTGAGCGAGATTCTTGAGTTTCGGAAGGCACCGTCTGGTTCCGGACTTGACTATAGGCTCACGGTGGCAAATGTGAACCCTGACGACAAGCGCAAGGATGACGTAATGCATTGCGGAGCGCGCATGAGGTTTCGAAAACAAACGGACTGGATTCCCGCGAGAGGCATTCCATGAGGCTGCCGATTGAGGGGTCAAAATAAATTCTCAAAGCACTGATGGTTTGACCTCAGGAAAGCATACTAAATACATGTGTAAGGCAAAGATAAGCCTGCACTTGCAATGAGTCCTCAGAGGCCGCAAGTAATTCCTCTCGTCGTTCGATTGGAGCAGGTTCAGGAACTTGGCTTTATTGGCAGGGGATGAGAACGAAAACAGCAGCTCATAGGCATCCGCTTGCGGATCCCCGACCAGCGCCAGCATGCGGGTATCCGTCCACTGGGCGAAGGCAAACATGTAACCGATGGCCTCGGTTCCGCGCGCACGGTCTTCGTCGTCATCTCTGGGCAGAAACTCGACGAGGACGATCCAGTCGCTTTCCTCACGCCGGTGGGGTGGGATTGCCGGCTCGGCTACGCGACGCTCGGTCTACATCACCGATAACGCCAACGAGAAAACGAAAGCCGTGCAGGCGGCCGAGAACTATAAGGCGGAGCAGCCGGACATGCTGGCCGCGCAAAAGGGGCTGGTCGATTACATTGCCGCCCTCGTCGCCATTTCGACCGATAGCACGACCAGCCGAGACGCCTCCGTTGCGGCGACGCAGGCCGGCCTGGTCAAGATCGGCATGTCGGCCACCCAGGCAACTGCAGGCGTAGGCTTGGCGACTAAGGCTGTCGATGCGCTGGCCGCCGGATACCGCAGCAATAAAGCAGGCAAAGTAATCCAAACTCTGTTAGCTCCAAAAGTCGTCGCCAGCCCAGCTTGAGGAGAATCGTCAGCAATCCCATCCAATGCTATGTATTCGTCTTTAGCGATTTTGCTTCAAAGCAACTCGGGTCATTGACTATGGATATTCTCCGTAGATCTCATCGATCACTCGAAGATGATTGATGCAAGCCAGATCGTCGAACAACCAATGCTGTTGCTTATTCGCAAGCTTCGAGGATACGGCATAGCTTCTCGACCGTTGCACTATGCTGAGGAGAGGCCTGAGGCGATAAATTGAGACGAGATCGGCTGTTTGCTGTGTTGCGAAAGTGGGCAGAGGAGGTCAAGTCCTCGAAGTCGTATCTGTGATGAGGATCCATCGGCCATAGCGCAGCCAATTAATGCTGCACAGTAGCACGGAATTGTGGCAGTATGTTTGTTCCTAGGCAAGAGACAGCTTCCCGGTCTTGTCTGCATGCGCTGAGGAGTTTCTATGCCCCCAAAGGATCCCTCGCTCCCATCATTTCGCTTAGCGCCCTATCGCTGGCTTCAGGCGTGGTCCGGGCGACGCAGAATGTCCGCCGCTCTTCGCTCGAGGAGCGCGAACACAGCTAGCCTCGATGGCTTCGGTGAAAGTCGAGCCTATTGTGAACGCCTCCTGCAGATATACAACCAAATGCGCAGCGATTCGGAGGCGGAGCGACGCTCCAAGTTGCTATCGCACGTTCCGGAGTGGGCACGCTCGCTGGGTATCGAAGGCTCCTCGACGCAGCCGGACGAACAAGCCGGCACGCAGCCCCCTTCAGGCTCGGACCCGACCCCGCAGCGACTCGAACCGGATATTCTCTTCTCCATCGATACGCTGTTGACTACGCCGCGCTTGCAGGCTGCGCTCGCGAACTGCACGTCGTATACCCCCAGCAAGTGGCTTCTCGAGCGGGAGATGATGCAACGCGTCTCCAATCGCAGGGTCGCCGCGATTCGGCAAGAGTTGAGCGACGCCGAGGCCTCTGGCTCACGCGCTGCAACGGCGCAGCAAGAGCCGTCGCTTCCGGAGTCCTTGAAGCATCCGCCCAAGACCCCTACCACGGTGTGCGAGTGGCTCTTGGAAGAGGCAAACATCGCGGCGGAAGCCCGTGGCGATGATCCTCTCTCAGCCGATGCAGCTGTACTTCGCCAGCGATATACGGCTGCGACGCGCAGGATGACCAAGCTCAGCGACGCACAGTGGGAAAGGGAACTTGCTTTCGCAAAGACGGTCAGGCTCCGTGTCCAGAGTGAAGGTTCCATCGCGCTTCCAGCTGGGCCAGAAGACGTCGTGGAGCGCTACCGGCGCTGGCAACTTGGCGCGGATTCAGATGTTGTTTCCTGGGAGCCCAACTCCAGCCGGGACATCTATGATGTGGCCGCGGACGAGCGCCTCGCTGGTCTGGCGCTCTCTGGCGGCGGCATCCGAAGTGCCACCTTCTGTCTCGGCATCCTGCAGAGTCTTGCCGCACACGACCGGCTTAGAAGCTTCGACTATCTTTCGAGCGTCTCTGGCGGAGGTTACATCCATCAGTGGTTCGCAGCCTGGATCCACCGCGAGCCGCTCGGCCTAGCCTCTGTGCAAAGCAAAATGCAGCCGCTGCCCGGCGGACGGTCTATGGCCCGCGCGCCCGAACAGATCAACTGGCTCCGCCGCTATTCCAGCTATCTCACGCCGCGGCGCGGCCTCCTCTCCGGAGATACCTGGACCATGCTCGCCATCTGGTTCCGAAACACGTTCCTGAATCAGATTGTGCTGCTTTCCTTCTTCGCCACCATGCTGGTGCTCATTCGGGCTGTCATGCACCCCTTCACGATGGCTAGGTTTCTGGATAGTCATTCGTCCGCTCTGAGCCTGCCCATATTGGTGAATGATGTATGGCAGCGTTGCTTCGCGTGTGCCACGGTGATTTGCGTCCTATGGGCGACCTGGGGTGCGGGCACCTTGTGGCGCGCGCTCGCCTCGGTGACCAAAGAGCCTGGGCCCGGTGGCCAACCGCCTGAGGGAGCAATCGGTAATGCAGCGGTGGTGTCGCTCATCGTCGCGCCCGGTTTCCTTCTTTCGATTCTCACTGCGCTGGCTGCCGCAGATGTCTTCCGGCTGCACGATGTGTTCAAATCGCGGCTTGACGGACTACATTCTTTCTATGCGTCTTATTTCGGCGCCGTGCACTTGCTCCTTGTGATGTGGGCGCTTTACATCGCCGCCCTTCTGGTCGCCGTAACCTTCGGAGGCGATGCTTTGGCAACCGCGAACAAAAATCATCCCGCGGGCAGTACGTTCAGACGGCTCGTCGGCTTCGTTGCCTCCATCGTGCTGTGTACCGCGATTCCGGTTGGCCTGGTCGTCGCCGCGTCGACTCACGGATCGCCAGACAAAGGGGCATGGGCCGCCGCCATCCGCCTCGCCACACGATTGGATAATCGATTCTCGCCTGCGCCAACGAAGGCTGGGCCGGATGTCGGCCCGCCGGGCTGTGCGTGCTGTTGCGCGCAGAATTCGGCAGCAAAGGCGCCGCCGCCCGCGTGCACCTGCAATTGCTGCGCACAGGCCGCCACCGCGAAGGGCGGCGCTGCGGCGACCTCGGCCACAACCCACCCGTCTCCAAAGATCCTAAAGTTGGCTGGCGCGCTGCTCGCGCTCTTCGCGCCACTTGTGTTTTTCTTCGCGCAGATACTTGCGATCCGCCTGCACGTCGGCCTGCTCGGTCGCGCATATGAGGAGTCTCGTCGAGAGTGGCTCGCACGCTATGGAGCCTGGACTGGCATCTTCGCCTTGAGCTGGTTCAGTCTGGGCGTTATCGCGCTCGTCGGCCCAATTCTCTGCCAATGGGCATTCGGCGGGACCGCGGCCCACAAGATCATCAGCTCTGTTGTGGTCGTAGCGGTTCATGCCGTCACGCTCTACGCCGGCAGTTCTTCCAAGAGCTCCGGCGCTCCTGACCCGCGAAAGTTTTTCGGCTACAGCGCGCTGGACCTTGCC
>Ga0210387_10000278_pt1 | contig 37506 bp, 31 predicted proteins | sample IncBWC7OmetaG_FD_160108 | JGI IMG/M metagenome (GOLD analysis project Ga0210387, IMG submission 160108) | Forest soil microbial communities from Barre Woods Harvard Forest LTER site, Petersham, Massachusetts, United States - Inc-BW-C-7-O ... | reverse complement strand
GCTCCGCCAGCCATACGCTGCCCATTCCGCCGTGCCCGAGCAGCGACAGCACGCGATAGGGACCGAATTGTTTGCCTATGAGAATGGAATCCGAGTCGGGCAAAGGCCCGATGAGATCGGCGACCACATTGCCCTCGAGCAGCGAGCGGTTGGAATTGTCGCTCTGCATGGCCAGCAAGGTGCGCAGGATGCCCGCGGATTCCGGGTCGCTGCGCTCAAGATCGACCAGCCACGCCGGGCGATCTTCCACCGACATGTCCAGGCATTCGTCGAGTAGCCGCGAAATCCTCCTGAATTGCGCAGGACTCAGACTCTGCAAGAACGATCCGCTTGCGCTCGGCTTTTCCATGCCTAGGCATTATAGCCCCGCCCAGCGTCCTCCCCGGCCCGTGAAGGAGAGCACGTTTCAAAGGCCGAATTGTTGGAAAAGCGTGACGGCTGTGAACAAGCCGAGGCGCCGTTTTGCTACATTCTTGCCCCATGAACGACACCACGACCCAGGATCCCCGCCGCGAGCTGCAGTCGATGCTGGCGTCGCGTTTGGCACTCATCGTGGTGGAGTCGCGCGAGGAAGCGCGCGTCCTGACCCTGGTGCGCGAAGTGAGCCTCAAGGTGAAGGAAGGCCGCGGCTGGGGCGTGTTCCAATGGACGGTAACCGAGGGTCTACAACGCATCGACGTCGATCTTGGTGGTCCGCAGCGCATGCTTGCCGATCCTGAGCAGTTGCTGAAGCATTTGAAGGCGACACCGATGCCGGGCATCTATGTCCTGCTCGACTTCCATCCCTATCTCAAAGAACCGGTGAATGTCAGGCTGTTGAAAGACATCGCCCAGGGTTACGACCAGGTTGCCCGCACTGTCGTGCTGATGAGTTACGAGGTGACGCTGCCTGATGAACTCGAGCAATATGCCGCTCGCCTGCATCTCGCGCTGCCGACGACCAATGAGCGGCTGATGATCATCACGCGCGTCGTGCGCGAGTGGAATACCGCGAATCCCGGCAAGCCCGCCACCTTGGACCGCGAGGTGCTCACCAAACTCGTCGACAATCTCAACGGTCTCACGGCGCTGGATGCCGAACGCCTCGTGCGCCACGCGATTTTCGATCATGGCGCCCTCACGGTTGCGGATCTGTCGGAGGTGCTCGCCGAAAAGTACGAGCTTCTGAACCGCGGCGGCTCGCTGACCTATGAGCCGGCAACGGCCAAGTCTACCGATCTCGGCGGCATGCAGAACTTGCGGCACTGGCTTACCAGCCGCAAGCCCGCATTCGACGGCAGCGCTCCGGAACTCGATCCGCCGAAGGGCGCCTTGCTCCTGGGCGTGCAGGGTTGCGGCAAGAGTTTGGCCGCGCGTGCCGCCGCGGGCATTTTCGGCGTGCCGCTGGTTCGCTTGGACTTCGGTGCGCTCTACACCAAGTGGCAAGGCGAAGCGGAGAAGAACCTGCGCGAGTCGCTGCATTCCGCCGAAGGGCTCTCGCCCGTCGTGCTCTGGGTCGATGAGATCGAGAAGGCGCTCGCCGAGGGCGAAGGCGACAGCGGCGTCTCGCGCCGTGTGCTCGGGACTTTTCTCACCTGGCTCGCCGAGCAGCGCTCACGCATCTTCGTGGTCGCCACGGCGAATGACATTGCCGCGTTGCCGCCGGAATTGATCCGCAAGGGTCGGTTCGATGAAATCTTTTTTGTCGATCTGCCCGGCAAGGACGCGCGCGCGGACATCATCGGCATTCATACACGCAAGCGCGGTCTTGCCTTGAGCCCCGCGGAGCTCGCCGCGCTGGCCGGCCGCTGCGAGAATTTCTCCGGCGCGGAAATTGAACAGGCCGTCGTAGCGGCGCTCTACAGTGCGCACGCCGCGAAACAACCGGTCACCGCGGCCCTGATCGCACACGAAATGCAAAGCACCCGGCCTCTCGCCGTCGTCATGGCGGAAAAGGTCGCGGCCTTGCGTGAGTGGGCCAGCAGCCGCACGGTGTCGGCCGACTAGGTTTCAAACGGCGAGTTTACCGGCCAAGGGTCATTTGGGCGAGGGGTAACCCCGAGCGCCTGGACTGCTGCGCCGCAGAGCGGTTAGAAGCGTGCGCGTTGCGCCCATATGGGGGACAATGCGCAGCACAAAAATTGTGTTAGGGGAGTTTCATTGACTCACGCGGCCATCGTCGGCTGGGGCAAATGCCTGCCGCCGCTCATTCTGACCAATCAAGATCTTGCCACTTTTCTGCCCACGGATGATGAGTGGATCACGACACGCACGGGCATGAAAGAACGGCGCATCTCGCATGTGCCCGGGATCGAGCTTGCCATCACCGCGGCGCAACGCGCCATCGCCTGCGCCGGCATGTCCGGCAAAGACATAGAGCTGGTGATCTATGGCAGCTGCAGCAACGATGAGACCGTGCCGAACAGCGCCTCCGGCGTCCAGCAGCGAATCGGGGCCACCCAGGCGGCGTCATTCGACGTGAACACCGCCTGCACCAGCTTCATGTATGGACTCTCGATCGGCACCTCCATGATAAAGAGCGGCGTCGTTAAAAATGCCCTGGTGATCGGCGTCGAGCTGATCTCGCAGTACATGGATTGGGACAACCGCAATGTGGCTGTACTGTTCGGCGACGGCGCGGCGGCCATGGTGCTCAAGGAGTCGCAGAGCGAAACCGGCGTCATCGCCGAGAAGCTGCAGTGCTACGCGGATGCGCGGCAGATTCTGCGCGTGCGCGGCATGGGCACGATGTACGCCAATCTCGGCGTGCAATATGGGCAGACCAGCTGGGACTTCGACGGACAGGAAATCTTTCGCAAGGCCGTGCAAGGCATGAGCGACGCGAGTCTCGACGTGATGCGCCGTGCCGGCGTCACCATCCAGGACATCGGACTGGTGGTCCCGCATCAGGCGAACCTGCGCATCATCGACGCGGTCGCCAAGCGCGCCGGCGCGAGCGCCGACAAGGTTTTTTTGACGGTGCAAAAGTACGGCAACATGAGCTCGGCCACGGCGCCCGTTGCCTTGGTTGAAGCTGTGGAAGACGGCCGCGTCGCACCGAACAGCCTGGTGCTGATGCCGGCGTTTGGCGGCGGCCTGACCTTGTCGGCGCATCTCATTCGCTGGGGCGAGCGTCTCACGCCGCTCGAGAAAAGCGATGCTGAGCTGGTGCCAACCACCAAAACGGCGCTCGATATCGTCAATGAGATCCGGGCGCAGAAGAAGCTGGGCGAAGCCGAGGCGAGCCGCTTTCAAACTTTGACCTTTCCGGAGAACCGAGCGGGCTAGCCTGCGGCACCCTGCCCCGCGCTCGCTCGGGCGGCGATCAGCGGAATTCGCCGGTGGGAGATTCCAGCGATTCGTACAGGCTCGGCCGATAGGATTCAGGCAGCGGCAGCCGGCGCGAAGGCTTCTTGGTCAAGAAAGGCAGAATCACCGCGCCAAGCAACACCAGCGCGATCAGCGGCAGCATGCCCGCAAAGGAACCGGTGATGTCTTTGGCGCGCGCAACCAGGATGGGGCCGACCAACGCGGCGAATCCCCATGCCGTGAGAATCAGCGCGTAGTTCAAACCCATGTACTTCGTGCCGAAGCAGCCGGCATTGAAGGAGGGCATGGTTCCGAATCCCCCGCCGCAGCAAAACAACACGACCGAGGTGCCCATGAGCGCGAGAGTCAGATCATGGACATCACTCAACAGAAACAGCGTTACCGCTTGAATGGCAAACATGGCCGCAAAGGTCTTGTTGCAGCCGATTCGATCCGAGACGGCGCCCCAGAACAATCGGCCGAGCGCATTGAAGATGCTGACCAGGCCGAAGAGCGGCGCGATGGCCGCGGCGGAAACTCGAGTCAGATCGGTGAGGATGAACACCGCGTTCGAGATGATGGTAATGCCGCCGATGACGTTGACGAATAGCTGCAACCACAGCAGATAAAACTGCGGGGTCGCAACGATCTGCGCGGGCGAGTAGGACTCGACCCTGGGTTTGCCGGCGAGGACGTTGTGCGAGGCCACGCGGTAGCCGGCCGGCGGATTACGAAACAGCGATGCGGCGGCCAGCCCGACCACGAGGAACACCAAGCCGGAGGCAACAAACACCTGCATGACTGCGCCGATATCAGCGGCCGTGAGGGTTTGCGCAGACGTAAGATGCCGCACATCGACCAGGTGCTTCGGATCGAATGGACTGTTCGCTGCGGCCGCGGCGGCTTTTGCCGCGAGAAAGCCGCCTGCGTGCAGCGCAGCGGCGTGGAAACCAGCGAAGCGCGGCACCAATAAGTTATAGATGAATGCGCCCAGACCAAAACCGGCGGCGACCAAGCCTCCCGCGAGTCCCTTGCGATCGGGAAACCACTTCGTGACCATGGCCACCGGAGTGATGTAGGCCATCCCAGCCCCGATGCCGCCCATGATTCCGTAGGTCGCATACAGCCAGGGCGCACCGAAGGCAGAAGTTCCGAGGCCCGCGAGTACATTGCCCAGCCCCCAGAGCGCGACGCCCACCATTGCTACTTTTCGCGGCCCGGCCTGGTCCTGCCAAAAGCCGCCGATGACCGCGCCCACCGCCGCCAATGAGAAATTCGCGATGGCGTAAGCCCAGGTGGTGGTTCTCAGATCCCACCGGTATGCCACCAGCAAGGGCTGAGTGAACAATCCCCAGGAATAAAGACAGCCGATGGTGATCATGACCACCGTTCCGGCTAACGCAATGACCCATCGATTCGACATGCCGACGCTCACAAATTGTCGCCCTCTTGATAGAGAGATCGGATTTCGGCCCGCAAAGCGGTCATTTGCGGGGAACCTTTTTATCGGGCGTGCGGAAAGCTGCCCGCAACTCGAGTGGTTTAAGTCAAAATGACGCGCAGCAGAACAACAAGGGGTACTTCATGACTGATTTGAGCGAAGCTTTAAGCCGCCGCGATTTCGTGCAGGGCACACTTTCGGGCGCTGTATTGATGGCTGTCCCCGCCGCCGCGCTGGCGGCAGCCGGCGATGATCCCGACAAGGCAGCGGTGCTGGCGCAGATTCCGAAGATGCACGCCGAGAACGTGAAGCGCCTGCAGGATTGGATTGCGCTGCCCTCCATTGCGGCCGAGAACCGCAACTACCCCAAGGGCGCCGAGTACATGGCGAAACTCGCCACCGACGCCGGATTCACCGGCGTGAAAATCATCCCGACTTCGGGCAAGCCGGGCGTTTTCGGCCGACTGGACTCAGGCGCCAAGACAACGGTCGCGGTTTATTTCATGTATGACGTGAAACAGTTCGTTCCCGAGGAGTGGAGTTCTCCGCCGCTCGAAGGCAGGCTCGTTGAGAAAGCGGGCTTAGGGTCAGTGTGCATGGGCCGCGGCGCGGTGAATCAAAAAGGTCCGCAGAATTCCTTTTTGAGCGCTCTCATGGCGTTCAAGGCGACGGGCAAAAAATTGCCGGTCAATCTCGTGCTGGTCTGCGAAGGCGAAGAGGAAATCGCCTCGCCGCACTTTGGCGAAATCGTGAACAGCCCAGACGTGTTCCCGCACATGAAGTCCTGCGTCGGCGTAATGCTGCCGGATGCCAGCCAGGACACCGATGGAAGCGTGCAAGTGGCGGCCGGTGCGAAGGGCGTGATCGAGATGGAATTGGTCTCGGACGGTGCTACCTGGGGACGAGGGCCGAAAAAGGACATTCACTCGAGTCTCGAGGCGCAGGTGGATTCGCCGTCCTGGCACTTGGTTCAGGCGCTCAACACCTTGGTGGAGAAAGATGGGCATACGCCCGCCGTGGAAGGATTCTTCGAAAAGGTGAAACCTCTTTCCGACGCGCAAAAGAAACTGGTCCTCGCCTACGCCAAGGCGGTGCCCGAAGCCACGATCAAAGCTGAATTTGGAGTCGAGCATTGGGTGCACGACTTGAACTGGCAGGACTCGCTGCTGCGCCTATTTTCTCAGCCCACGATCAACATTGAAGGTCTGGTCGGTGGATACACCGGACCTGGCGGCAAAACCGTGCTTCCGCATAGAGCGGTGGCTAAAATTGACATGCGCTTGGTGCCGGACATGACTGCCGCCGACACGCTCGCCAAGGTGAAGGCGCATCTGGCCAAGCACGGCTTTGGAGACATCCAGGTCAACATGAGCGGCGGCTACGATCCCACGCAGACCGATCCTGACAGCCGATTCTTCAAGGCCGTGCTTTCGACCTTCAGCAAATTAGGTTCGCCGCCCCTGGTCGTGCCGCGCAACCCCGGATCCTGGCCCGGCTATCGATTCACCGCGCCGCCCTTGAGTCTTCCCGCCGGCGATTTTGGCTTGGGCCACGGCACCGGGGCGCACGCGCCGGATGAGTACTACTTGATCGACTCGAAGAATCCCAAAATCAAGGGATTGGACGGCGCGACCGCATCGTTCGTGGAGTTCTTGTACGCGATTGCTTGACGCTATAGCCGGCGGCGCAGTGCCGCCGGCTTTTTCAGCGCGGAGCGCGGATTCCCGCGGCAACATACAATGCGCGGATGAGCACCAATACCGCCCCTGAACACCCCTCCCTCGGGGCCACTCTGACCGATGAAGATGTGCGCACCTGCGTGCGCGTACTGCGTCTGATCGAGGCCGATCGATCGCACCTCACAACTTTAAGCCAGGAGCAGCGGCGCGAACTGCTGATGCTCGCGGGCCTCGTCACCAAGCCCGACCGACACGATGTTTCCCGAATGCTCAAGGGGTTTCGGCGCGCCAAGCGCCAAACTTCGCAGGAACATGACCGCAACATCATCGCGCGGGCGGGTCTGCGAATGCAGCGGCGCTCAAAGGTTTATGCACCGCTCTGGCTCGAGCGGCCGAAGCCCGAGGTGCAGAGCGCCGCTGCCGAATTTCATCAGGAGCGCAATTGCTATGTCTGCAAGCAGTCGTTCACGAAAATGCACCGATACTATGATTCGATGTGCGAAACTTGCGGCGAATTCAATTACGGCAAACGCGAACAGACGGCCGATCTCGACGGCCACTACGCGCTGATTACCGGCGCGCGCGTCAAGATCGGCTTTCAGGCATCCTTGAAGCTGCTGCGCGCCGGGGCGTATGTCATCGTCACCACCCGCTTCCCGGTGGACGCCGTCGATCGGTACGCGAAGGAGCCCGACTTCGGCGCATTCCAGGAGCGCCTGCAGATTCATGGACTCGATCTACGGCACACGCCGAGCGTCGAGTTGTTCACCCAGTTCTTATTGGAGCGGCTGCCACGCCTGGATTATCTTTTGAACAATGCCTGCCAGACCGTGCGCCGTCCGGCTGGATTCTTCGAGCACCTGCTCGCGCGCGAAAGCGCGCCTCTCGCTGCGCTGCCCGATGCGTGGCGCGGGCCGCTTGCGAGCCACGGTGAATTGCGCCGACGCATCGAAGGATCGCAGGCGCCAACGCCTGGCGCCCTGATCGCGGCAACGCGGAGCCTGCACGGCGAGGGACTGCTACACAGCGCGGCCCTGTCGCAGCAGCGCTATCTTGATGAGGATTATCAGGGCGGGGAGGCGCTGTTTCCTGCTGATCACTACGATGAGGACTTGCAACAAGTGGATCTGCGCGAGGTGAACAGTTGGCGACTGCGCATGCACGAAGTCAAAACGCCTGAATTGCTCGAAGTACAGTTGGTGAATGCCATCGCACCCTACGTGCTCAACGCGCGCTTAAAGCCGCTCATGCTGCGCACCGCGGAGCGCCACAAGCATGTGGTGAATGTCAGCGCCGTAGAGGGCCAGTTCTATCGAAGCACTAAAACCGACAAGCACCCGCATACCAATATGGCGAAAGCGGCGCTCAATATGATGACGCGCACCAGCGCGCCTGATTTCGTCAAAGATGGAATCCACATGAACGCGGTCGATACCGGATGGGTGACGGATGAAGACCCTGCCGCGCATGCGGCGCGGAAGGCAGAGTTGGGATTCGCCCCGCCGCTCGATGTCATCGATGGCGCGGCGCGTATCGTTGATCCCATATTCAGCGGCCGCCTCACCGGCGAGCATGTGTGGGGACAGTTCTTGAAGGACTACAAGCCGGCGCCTTGGTGAGCCATTCGGGGCGCTGCGGCTTCGGCGGCGGCATTTGCGGTAAGCTGTTGATGTTGCGTCGAGTGAATCACATGGCTCGATTTTCTATTTCAGCAGTCGCGATCGCCGCATCCCTGATGTTGTCCGCTTGTGCTGCGCCGCGCCCGACACCGGAAGCTGGGTCGCGGCCCGCTGTGCCGCCGCCTGCGACGATCGCTCCGGAACCCGCCCCACCTCCTGCACCGCCTGCGCCAGCGCCTGCGCCCCCGCGCGCGTCACCCGCGCCCCCATCTGCGCCTGCGCCGGGTCCGCCCGCTGCTCTGACAACACCTGCAACACCTCCCGCGAGCAGCGCTGCGCCCAGCGCGCCTGCCGGCCGCTCGCCTCCGAAACCTGGCCAGACTTCCGGCGTGACGCCGCCGAAGCCTGCATCGTCTGCAGCCGTGGCGGCAGCAAACCCGACGGCAGCGGAATCTCCCAAGGCGCCGACGCTCGATCTGGGTTCACTCGAGCAGCGTTTGAAGGACACGAAGGCCATCGGCATTTTCACCAAGCTGTCGTTGAAGAACCAGGTGGATGACCTGCTCGAGCAGCTGCGCGCCTTTCACAAAGGCGCGGCCAAGACGCCGGCGGCGGCGCTGCGGCAGAAATATGATACGTTGATCATCAAGGTGCTGACACTGCTTCAGGACGGCGATCCACAACTCGCCTCGGCAATCGCTTCATCGCGGGAAGCCTTGTGGGGAATACTGATGGACCCGCAGAAATTTTCACAGATCTAGGATGACGAAGGAGTCACAGTGAGCGCGCGAATATTCAATTGCCTATTGGTGATGTTGGTCTTGAGCGCAACGCGCACGGCGTTGGCCGATGGCCCCTCGTCCGGCCAGGATTTACAGGCGACCATCGTGCTCAACGGGCAGCCGTGTGACCAGGTCGTCGGCGTGAAACGCAATGCGGACAGCGACTATGTCGCTATCTGCAAGGACGGCAACCGCTACCGTGTTTTCGTCAACCCGCAGGGACGGGTGGTCGTGCAGAAGATATAGCGCTCAGGTATGGATGGCTCCAACGCGATGCGCGGCCCGGACCATCAACCTCGCTGAATCAGCCAGAGTTGCCGCGAGCGTGCCTGAACTTTGCCTGTAGCGTCGAAGATCGCCGTTCCGGCGTGTAGCTTTCGGCCCTCCTGCACGATGGGCCACCCGATCACGATATATTGCCGGCCCGCCTGCAGCGGTTGATCAATCACGGCGGTCATCCGTGCGGTGACAATTGGGGTCCCGGCTGCCAGCCGATGCATCCAAGCGAAGCCCGCTGAGCAATCCAGAGCCGCCCAGGTGGCCTCGACGGAGAGTGCATCACCGGCGCCGCCCGACAAAGACGGCGTCCAATTCGTGGCCACAATCCCATCGTCCCCCACAGGACCCGGCACGATGCGCAGCCCATCGCCGCGCGTCGAACCGCAGCTGAAACAGTGCGCGTAAGGAGTGTTTGCTGCTTGCACGCTCACCTTTCGGGCCAGTGCGCCGGCCGCTTCGGCCTCATCAGGATCCGGCGCCTTCGGCACGTCCAATTCCAATGGAGCGAAACCGGCTTCTGCTATGAGAGTGCCGTCGTTCTCCAATGTGACGCTGCCGTCGTCCCGCCGGCCCACCAACAATGGCACGGCCAGGGGCGCTGGCGCGCGCAGCGAAACCGACACCGGCTCGGCGCCCAGCAAGCGCGCCAAGCTGCCCGCCACCCAGCCACCATTACCGCTGGTATTCGGGCCGTTGTAGCGCGGATCAATGATGAGTCTATCGCTGCTGTTAAATCGAGCGTCGCTGGTCATGAGGTCGGAGCCTACTACAGACACGAACCGGATTGCGTACTCGAACAACGACTCCAAGGAGTGGCCCACCCATATTTTTACAAAGTGGCCCTTTTGTATGAGCCACTTACAGAACATCTTAAGCAGGAGTTACAGCGGCTATGGCCGAGCACCGCAATCTCAATATCGCGACCCTCACTATCAAACTCCTGGAGAAGAACTTGAATCATTTGATGCAGACGGTGATCGGCATGGGACTGACCACAATCATTTGTGTGTCTTATCCTTTCGTCGGCCTTTCGCAGACAACAGCGCCGACCAGCGCGGTGCACGACGGGCAACACGACTTTGACTTCAACATCGGCGTGTGGCACACGCACATCAAGCGAACTCTTGATCCGTTTGCGGGCAGTTCGGAATCCGTTGAACTTAATGGAACTGTAACCGTGCGCAAGGTATGGGATGGCAAGGCGGAGCTGGAGGAGATCGAAGCGGACGGGCCGAAAGGCCACTGGGAAGGCCTCACGCTCTTCCTGTACAACCCGAGCGCGCATCAGTGGAGTCAGTCGTTCGCGAACAGCAAGGTCGGGATACTGTCGTCGAATATTGGAGAATTCAAGGACGGCCGGGTCGTGCTGATCGGCCAGGACACCGTGAATGACAAGACGATCCTGGTGAAGGCCATGTGGTCCGACATCAAGCCGGATTCGCACCAGTACGAGGAGTTGTATTCGAATGACGGTGGGACGACATGGGCACGGTCGTTTATCGCCAACTTGACGAGATTGAAGCAGTGAACACAAGTCCGGCATCTGGACTAGTCCCGCGCATTGAATGCCTCGTGGTACGAGACGGTGCCGTGCGGCCGGGATGAGTCGAATGATATTGCTTGGAAGTATCCGAGTGGAACGTGTGGAAGAATCAGGTTCGGATCAACTCGGAAGCCGAAACGGCTGTAGTACTTCGGTTCTCCAAGCAACACACAGCCGGCGGCGCCCTTCTCACGAAGGAGGCGTAGAGCCTCGCGCATAAGACGTGAACCCACGCCGCAGCGTTGATGCTCTGGAGTTACTGAAATGGGACCGAGCCCGAACCAGGCAGACGCGCCATCGGATATGCATACCGGAGACACGGCGACGTGGGCGATTATTTTGCCGTTCAATTCCGCAACGAGCGAGACCGTCAGACTTCCGGCCTTTCGCAATGCGCTGACGATGTGCTGCTCGGTGTGGCTCGTGTGCGGCGCATTCAGAAACGCCGAGATGGTCACAGCTTCAATTGCTGAGACGTCAGCCGCGGTCTCTTCTCTTATGGACAGAGTCCCCATGTGCACAGCTCTTATCTCCCCCACTGCTTCGCCACGCCGAGCAGAGCCCGCACACCCTGCTCGAAGCGATCCTTGAACGCATCGACACGTCCGTCTCCGAAGGCCTCGGCGAGCCGGGGGAAGGCGCCCGTGGCGAGTTGGGTCGCGGCGGATTCGAAGTCCACCGTTGCATCGGTGGCTGCCTCGCGCAGGGCGTGACCGAACACGAAGTCGTCCACCATCGCGAGTAGCGTGATCTTCTGCTTGGTGGTCATCGTGGTTTCAGCCAACGCCTCGAGACATTGCTCCATGTGGCGCAGGGCGTTGAGCCCGGGGGGAGCCGACAACATCGATACCAGCGCCCACGGGTGACGGATAAATACCGCGTGCGTACGCCTCGCGATCTCCATCATGGCACGCTGCCAGTCTTTCGGAAGAGACGGCAGGACGGCTTCCCCCATAAGCGCATCGTCCATCACTGCCACCAGATCGTCTTTGGTCTTCACGTAGTAATAAAGGCTCATTGTCCCGACTTTAAGATCCTGCGCGACGCGGCGCATTGAGACAGCTTCGAATCCTTCCCGGTCAGCAATGGCGAGTGCGGCGGCGGCGATCTTCTCGCGGCTCAATCGATGCTTTTGCCTTGACATTCGTACACTGTACCATTATATTTGTTCGTACGATGTACGAAACAGATGTAATGATCGTTGGAGCCGGACCCACGGGATTAACGCTCGCGCTTGATCTTGCGCGCCGCGGGATCTCGTTTCGTCTGATCGACGGCGCGGTATCTGCGTTTGTAGGTTCACGCGGCAAGGGCATCCAGCCGCGCACCCTCGAGATCTTTGAAGATCTCGGCGTCATTGACGCGATCCTGGCCGCCGGCACGCGGTATCCAAGGATCCGGATTCACCTCGGCCCCTTCTCACTGCGGATGGCGTCGCTCGCTCCATCAAAACAGCCGACCGCGGGGGTGCCTTATCCGAACCTGTGGATGGTGCCGCAATCGCGTACGGAACAGATATTGCGCGACAGGCTGGCGGAGCTTGGTGGCCAGGCCGAATTCGGCCAGGCGCTCGCAACGTTCACGCAAACAGAACACGGCGTGGACGCCGTGCTCAAGAGCGGTGAGCGGGTGCGAGCGAACTTCCTCGTCGGGTGCGACGGCGGCCACAGTACCGTGCGAAAAGTGCTCGGCCTGCGGCTGGAGGGTGAGGCGATTGACGACCGGCCCATGCTCGTAGCAGACCTCGAGATCGAAGGACTCGATCGCAGCGACTGGCACGTTTGGCCTTCCGTCGGCAGCGGCGCCATAAGTCTCTGCCCCTTGCCGAACACTGCGCTATTTCAATTGATCGCAAGAGCAAAAGCCGCATCCGGCATCGAGGATACCGTGCTCAAAGCGACCGGCCATCATGTCCAGCGCGTTGCCTGGAGTTCGATCTACCGGCCGGCAGTGCGTATGGTCGATTGCTACCGTGTCGGGCATGTATTCTTGGCAGGAGATGCGGCACACGTGCATCCACCAGCAGGCGGCCAAGGACTTAATACCGGCATACAAGATGCCTACAACTTGGGCTGGAAGCTCGCAAGTGTCGTCCGCGGCGGACCTGACGCGCTGCTCGACACATACGAAGCCGAACGTCTACCGATCGCTGCGGCGGTGCTGGGATTGAGCAAACAACTGCACCAAACGCGCTCGATCAGGCGCGGCAAGGCAACGGACCAACTCGGGTTAAGTTACCGCGACAGCCCGTTGTCCTCCGGTGCAACTTTTGGAGGACTGCATCCCGGCGACCGCATGCCGGATCTGCGGCTCGAGGACGGAAGCAGACTCTTCGATCACCTGCGCGGCCCTCAGGCGACCGAGTTCGTTACGTCCGAGGGTCCCAGGATTCTAATCCGCCCGGACGGCTACATCGCGCACGTCGGCAAGACGCACTTCTCCGAGTACGCGGGCGCGCCGACCCGCAGTATCCGTGGCACGTTGTCTGCCCCATGCTAGGATCGCCCGCCCGACCTTGGAGGTTCTATGAAGCGAGTCACTGGCATTGGCGGCATCTTTTTTAAAGCCAAAGACGCAAAGGCATTACAAGCTTGGTACAAAAAACATCTTGGGATCGATGTCCAAGAATGGGGTGGCACAGCGTTCACCTGGACCGACGCTGAAGGTAAGCCTGTTGCCGGATCGACCGTCTGGTCAATTGGTTCGGCGCAAGGCGACCAGTTTGCGCCCAGCACCGCCACCTTCATGGTCAATTACCGTGTTGAGGATCTTCACGCACTGGTCAAAGCTCTACGCGAAGAAGGCTGCAACGTACTTGAGAAGATTGACGAGTCCGAGTACGGAAAGTTTGCTTGGGTCATCGATCCGGAAGGCAACAAGATAGAGCTATGGCAACCGCCCGCCGGCCAATGACCGATTCAGATCGTCCCATTACACCGCGGCCAATGCATATAGATGCATGACATAGGACAGCGTCGCGTCCGCCATGCCCTGCAACGCCGGATTACTCGACTCGATGACGTAATATTCATCCGGTGCATGGGCGCGGCTGCCGTGGCCCGTGCCGAAATGACCGGCTGGCAAACTCACCGGCGCACCGGTGAAAATATAGCCCGGCCAGGAGCCGGCGAGGCGCGGCGATAAGCTCACCGGCATGCCGAGTTGTTTGTAAACCGCCGTCGATGCCTTGATCAGCGATGAATTCTCATCTGTCTGTGTCGGATCGTAGCCGCCTGTGACCTTGACTTCGATGTCGCCGTAGCCGCGTTTGGCCAAATGCGCCTTGAGCTTAGCTTCGCAATCGGCGGCTGTTTGGTCCGGCACCAAGCGTAGATCCAGCTTGGCGGTGGCCCTCGACGGCAGGATGGTCTTGCCGCCCGGACCGGTGTAGCCGGCATACATGCCTTCAATGTTGACGGTCGGCTGCGAGGCGAGCCGCTCGAGCGCGTCGCGATATGATAGATCCCGCACCCAGTGCTGTACGCCAAAGAGCTTTTTGACGTCCGCTTCGTTGCTGTGCGCGACCTGGTCCGCGATGAGCTCCTTCTGGCGCGCGGTCAAGGGTTTCACATGTTCAAACCAACCGTCGATCGCCGGGTCGTTGCCGTCTTCGGATACGAGTGTCGAGAGCGCCTTGACCATGCGCCACACAGCACTGTCGAGTTCGGCCTTGTAGCTGGAATGAATGTCATCCTTGGACCCACGGCCCCATTTTTCGGTCGAGGCCACCAGTTCCACTTCGACCACGCCCTTGGCGCCGAGCGCAATCTGCACGGAGCCCTGCGGCGATTGTGAAGCGAAAGGCATGAATACTTCATGGCATTTTGCCAATGCCTTGAGCACTTCCGGTTGATGAACGACTTGGGCGAAATGCGGTGATGCTATTTCCTCTTCTCCCTCGGCAACCAGCACGATGTTCACGGGAGGCTTGCGGCCGGCGGCCTTGAGCGCATGCAGGGCGGCGAGAAAAGTTGCCTCGGGTCCTTTTTGATTGGTGGCGCCGCGTCCGATCATTACCTTGCCGAAGGGCGGCCGGTCGACGATGGCGGCCTCCAGCGGCGGAGAACTCCATTCCTTGGGATCGAACTGTTTGACGTCGTACATGAAATACATGCCGACGGTGCGTGCCGCGCCCGCGTCCAGAGTCGCGAACACACCGGGTTGCCCGTCGGTCGGCATCATCTTCGCGCTTTGAAAGCCGGCGTCTTTCAAGAGGGCGATCATCATTTGCACGCCCTCCTGCATGTTGCGGTTTTCGGCGGCGATCGAGGGCAGCGCGATCCAGTCTTGCAGACGCTTGATCGCTTCCGGCCGCTGTTTTTCGATCGCGGCGCGCACTGAATTCAGATCGCCGCCATAGGTCGTCTTGTTGGAATTGTCGGCTGCGCCAAGAATCATTCGCGGCATGACCAGTGCGGCACCCGCCGCTGCTGCGGTCAGCAGCAAACCGCGTCTTTGCCTGCTCTCAACATCCCAATCTTGCAATTCTTGTTTCATTGCGATTGCGTCTGCAGTGCAGCGTGGGTTGAAGCCTTTCCCGGGCCGCCCTTGGCCGATATTTTCGCCTCTGTCCTGGCGATTTTCTCAGCAATGCCGGGCGTGTTCGGAACAAGGGTTGCGAGGCGTTGGTATGTTCGAAGCGCATCGGCCGGACGATTGGCACGAAGCTGCGCATCGCCCAATGCGGAAAGCAGCGCAGGATCACTTGGCCGCCGGCGAATAGCGTCGTAGCAGGCGTCTAGATTTCCCCCCGCCCGACAGCGCGCAATGTCGGTTTTCGGGCGGAGTGTCGCCGCCGCGGGCTTCCCTGCAGCAGCGGTTGTCACGGCATGTGGCGGACTTTCAGGTGCGGCAGCATTTTCACCCTCTCCCGACCCAACGGATTGACCCAAGGGCGGAACCGTCGGGGCCGGAACGGGGGCGTCCGGCTGCGACAGGGCAGCCGTGGGTACGGCAGGACCGCTGACCACCGGCGACGGGCGATGAATCACGAACCAGACCGCCGTGGCAAGCAACAGCGTCGCTGCGCCGACCCATATAGTTCTCGGCGTGGGACGGAAATTCGAGCGCCCGGTGCGATCGTTCGAGGCGGACTCGGGCAGCGGGCTCGAAGCCGGCGCGACTTCCGTCGTTACGGCGGCTGCCGCTTGTCGCCGCTGCAGCTTTGCGATCTCGGAGTTGGCTGCAGCGTTGGCATCATGACTTGCCTTCAATTCCTGCTTCAACGTATCTGCGCGCTTTTTCGCGGCCTGCAGCTTATCCTCGACGTTTTGAGCCCGAAATTCCAAATCACTCATCGCCTTCTGGTTTTTGCGCCGTTCAGATGCGAGCGTAGTTGCATGCTCGCGTTGCGCAGCGACGAGTTGCGCATCGCGCTCCGACAGCGTCTGCCGCATCTCGGCGAGAGTTTCTTCCTGCGATGCCAATGCTTCGCGTGCCGAACCGTTCTGCGAATTGCTGTCAGTCAGTGATCGTTCGAGTCCCTGATTCTTGCGTCTCTCAGTTTCGAGCGCGGAACGGACTGCGGCCAGGTCCGACGTCAGTGTAGTGACTTGAGCGCGTGAATTCTGCAGATCCGACTGCAACTGCGCGGTGCTGTCTCCGTTTAATTTCAGCGACGCGAGCATTTCCGCATGCTCGCGTTGCAGGGCGACGAGTTGCGCTTCGCGCTCCGACAGCGTTTGTTGCATCACGGCGAGAGTTTCTTCCTGCGATGCCAACGATTCGCGTACCGAACCGCTCAGCGAATTGCTGTCAGTCAGAGATCGCTCGAGTCCCTGACTCCTGCGTCTCTCAATTTCGAGCGCAGAACGGACTGCGGCCAGGTCCGACGTCAATGAAGTCACTTGCGCGCTTGAATTCTGCAGGTCCGACCGCAACTGCGCGGCGCCGTCTGCGCTTGATTCCAGCGACGCCAGCGTCTCTGCATGCTGGCGTTGCAGCCGGACGAGTTGCGCATCGCGTTCGGCCAGCGTTTGCCGCGCGCGCGTAGCTTGCAGATCCGCTTCCAACTGCTCGCTGGAGTCGGCGCGCGATTCCAGAGCTGCGGTCAGCTCGGCATGCTCGCGTCGTATTGCGGCGAGCTCCGCATCGCGCTCGCCGAGAATCTGCCGCATCTGCGCGGTGACCTTGTCCCGGCTTGCGAGAGAATTGCGCGCGGCGCGCAATTCCGCCTGGTGGCGCTCCAATTCCCGCAGTGTTGTATCCAGGCGAGATTGCACCGCCTGCTCCGAGGCGAGTCTCTCCGACAAGGCTTCTTCAGCTTCTTGGGCCCTGATTTGCTCCGATTCCAATGCGCTGCGGGTGTCGGCCAATTCGGCCGACAGCGCAGCCGGATCCAATTGCTCCTCTTGATCGATTGCGACAGCCGGTTCGGCTTGCGGCGTCGCGTTATGTTCGAGCGCTTCATAGAGAAGGCTTTGAACTTCCCGGTACGCATACTCCGGCAGCGGCTCGGTCAATGCGCTGCGGCGAAGAACCTCACGCAGCTCGCCGGGAGAAGCTGTCGCGAGCAATCGCTTGAGTTGAAATTTGACTTCGGTGTAGGGCAGGCCGCCGACCTCAAATCCCTTCAAGACCTTTCTGAAAGTGGCGGCGGAGAACGAATGGCGCGAATCGCTGGGATCCGTGCGTTTAGCGACAGTGTTCATGTGATTTATTTACCCGGCCGGGGCGACTAAGGCAAGGCCCGCGTGGTCATATCGGACCCGACAACCATTTGTATTTTTTTCAAACGGACTCGAATCGATTTAACACTACGTTTTTACGCACGGAATCGGCCGGAAACACCTGTCCGTTGGCGGTGATATACACGCCGGGCGGCAGCACCTGGACGGCGCCGACGGCGAGGCCCAAGTTGAACGCCGCGTCGCTGTCGGCAAAGCGGGCCGGTTGGAGGGCACCGGTCAACACGATGGTTTTTCCCGGCAGGCCCTGCAACTCGCGCGCCGTCTCGACCATGGTATCGGTGCCGTGAGTCACGATGATGCGCATCGCCTCCGAGGCGGCAACTGCGTCGCGCACGGCGATACGATCTGCCGCGGTCATCTCCAAGCTGTCTTTGCGCAACAGCTCCATGATGGGGATCTGGGCGGTCACGCGGCCTTGGTCCAGGATTTGGCGAACCATGGGCGCACCCACTTCATAGCCACCCTTGGCATCGAAGTACACCTTGTCGATCGTGCCGCCTGTCGTGAAGATAGCAACTTGCATGGCGGCCATTATTTCAAACCTGAAGGACAAACGCTCATGAGAGACATCTTAGGCGACAGATGACGCGCGCGACCAGTCGTTTGAATCTCCAATGCTAGAATCCGGCGATGAATCCCAAGACACTGATGACGATCGCAGAGCTGTCCAACTATAGAGAGACGGGAGGTCTCGAGGAAGTGGAGCGGTTAAGCGCTGAATTGGCGCGCGTGTGGCCCGAGGCGGTGCGCTCGTTCGAGTACGGCCGCTCGGCGGAAGGTCGCGTCATGCGTGGGCTGCTGATTTCCCGATCCGGCGCGCTCACGCCGGCGGAACTGCGCACCAAAGCAGTCCCCCTGCTCATGATTCAGGGGGGCATCCACCCGGGTGAAAGCGACGGCAAAGATGCCGGGTTCGCCGTGCTGCGCGATTTGCTCGGGGATTCTTCTTCGAATGCCTTGCTCGAGCGGATTGCGGTGCTGTTCGTTCCCGCATTCAACACGGACGGTCACGAGGGCGTCCGGCGCTGGAATCGCCCCAATCAGAATGGTCCACTCGAGACCGGCCGGCGCGCGACGGCGCAGAACATCAACCTGAATCGCGACTACATGAAGGCCGACACGCCGGAGATGCGCGCCATGTTGCACCTCATCGATGCGTGGGATCCGCTCGTGTGCGCCGACCTGCATGTCACCGACGGAGCGGACTTCGAGCCTGACATTTCCCTTCAAGTCGAGCCGCTCAATCAAGGCGATGCAAAATTGAGGCTGAGCGGGCGGCAAATGCGGGATGCACTCATTGCGCGGCTCACGCAACTTGGATTCCTGGCGCTCGACTTTTATCCGGATTTGGCAAGCACGGATGACCCGGCTTCCGGATTTGCCTTGACCGTATACTCGCCTCGCTTCTCCACAGGATATTTTCCGCAGCGCAACCGCTTTACCGTACTGGTCGAAACGCACTCTTGGAAAGAGTACGCGCACCGTGTGCGCGTGACGTGCAGCACCATCACCGGACTGGCTGAATTGGTGGCCGCCCATGGGCACGACTGGCTCGAGCTCGCGCATCAGGCCGATCAGTCGGCGATGAAGCTGGGCGGCGCTGAGATCCCGCTCGATTTCACATCCGGTTGGCGCGAGCCGGCGCAGGCGGGCGGCGCCACGGCGGAGCGGGATGCCGCGGCGCCGGCACGCACAATCGAGTTCAGGGGATACGCATACACACGGACGCCGTCGAAGATATCCGGAGCCCTCGTCACGATATACGATCCAACGACGCCGCAGATCTGGCGCGTGCCGCTGCGCGATCAAGTCCGCCCTTCCATATCCGCGACGGTGCCGCTCGGCGGGTATGTCGTCGCGGCGGGTTTCGCCGCCGACATCGCAACGCGGCTCGAGGCCCATGGCGTAGCGTTCTCGCGCCTGCGCGACAGTCAGGACAAAATCAAGGCGAAGGTATTCCGCGCCGCGGAGGTGAGCTTCGCCGCAGCGCCGTTTGAAGGACGCATGCGCGCACACTTGACGGGCGCATGGCGCGAAGAGATGTACGCCCCCCAGGAGGGCGCACTTTTCGTCCCTACCGCACAGGCCCTGGCTCGGGTGGTCGTGGCGCTGTTCGAGCCGCAGGCGCCGGACTCATTCGCCGAGTGGGGCTTGTTCAATGCATGCTTCGAACAAAAAGAACACATGGAGCCGTATGTCGCCGAACAGATTGCGCGGGAGATGATGGAGCAAGATCCGCGCCTCGCGGCGGAATTTTGGAGCAGGTGCGAGCGCGACGCGACGTTCGCCGCGAACCCCGTTGCGCGCTTGGAGTTTTTCCTGCGGCGCCACGCATCCTGGGATACGCGTCATCACCTGTATCCGGTGGTGCGACTGGAAACGACTTTGGAATAACAAGAGCCGCTACAGTCGCAGCAAGCCCCGCCTGGCAATGTAGGTTAACGTGATCCCCACGACAAACGCCAAACCGACATTCCACATGGCGAACGCGGCGGTCGCAAGCGTGATGAAGCGCTCAGCTTTATTTTTGCTGAAGTCACAAGAACCGAGCGCAAGTTGCGCTCCCGTCAGAAAGAGAATGACGCCCAGCACGGCCTTCGGGAACACATTCAGGATGGCCTCGATGGAGCCACTGAAGCAGAACGCCAACGTCAACAAAATCGCCCCTAGAATGATCGGCGCGCCACCAGTGCGCGCACCAAAGGCCACATGTCCCGCCATGCCCCCTGCGCCATGACACATCGGAACGCCGCCGACGGCGGCGCCCGCAAGATTCATCAATCCCGTTGAGGTAGCAATCTTTGAGTCGGACACCGGCCGATCGGGAAACAGCCGGTTGTTTTCCTCGCGCACCGCGATGACGGCATTACCAAGGGTCAAAGGCAGTTGCGGCAACGCCAAAAACAACGCGCCCACCCACAGGTCATGCCAGGAAATCGCCGCCAGCGCAAAGCTGGGCAGCCGAAACTGCATTCGAACGGCGGACAGCGCATGCGCTACGGCGGGGTCTTGAATGACGCCGCACCCGGCACCGAACAGCAGCAAGAGAAACATGGCCGGAATGGCGCGATTGGTCAGCAGCAACAGTGTTCCCAGCAACCCGATCGCGGCGATCAACCAATCCATGCTCATTAGCTTGATGCCCTCGATCATGAAGCTAAGGCCGAGTCCCAGCACGATCCCGATGACCACGAAGCGCGGCACAAGCTTGGTGATGCGCGTAGCCGCGCCGCTTAACCCCAGAATCAACCAGATTGCGCCGCTCACCAGTCCCGCGCCGTAAACCGTCGCTTGCGTGATGACCGCTGTCTGCGCTGCCTGCGTTACCGCGGCTGCGCCGAGCGCCTTCATCGGCTGCACAGGAAAGGGCGTTTTGTAGTACAGACCGCAGATCAGCTGCGCGGCCCCGAACGCAAATAGGATGCCGAAAGGATCCATCTTCAAGACTGCGACGTATGCGACGACGAACGGAACGAGCGTCCCAAGATCGCCGAAGGCGCCCGCCCACTCCATTCGGTCGAAGCGGTTGGCGCGAAGCGAGATTTTGGTTCGAGGTGCCGAAGAATTCACTGTGCCTTTGCGATCGTGATCTGCTTGCGCAGAGTAGACCGCCGGCATCGGAAATTCTTCGCAATTACTCGCCGGCTATATTCCTCACGATATAACGTACGGCGTCAGAAACAGCCACTCGTAATATCGAACGATATACGACGCGGCCATAAATTATACCTTACGAGATCTTCTCCGCGCGCTGCATAATTTTTTTCGCAAGTTGTTTCCTGCCGCCATGCTCGGAACGGGATGTTTTCGCCATGACATGCGGCATGATTTCGGTCAGCCGCTGCGCGCCGAGCCGGCCGATCTCGCGCTCGAGCATTCGGTACTGCTTGATCAGGCTTGCGCCGAAGCTCGTGACGCGCGCGCCGCCGCCGCCCGCACCGCCGGTGGAGGAAACGGTCACGGCTTCGCTAAAGCCTTGTTTCAGGCTGTTTATCAGCATCCATGCGCGCCGGTAGCTCATGCCGAGAGAGCGTGCCGCATCGGAAATGGAGCCTGAGGATCTGATCGCCTCGAGCAGCGCGATCTTGCCGGGACCTACGTGGACGTTGTCGGCGAAATCGATCCGGATACGAATAACGGGTGTCATCGCACTATCCTCCCCGCGCGTTTGCGCGACGCCATCATACGAGATTTTTTCTTCGGGCTTGAATACAACCGGCGAGAGGAGGATTCTTACTCGAATCGCTCGGAGGCACTATGACGACAACTTTTCTTCTGAACGGCAAGAGCACCACGCTCGATGCAGATCCGAACATGCCGCTGCTGTGGGCGATCCGCGAGGTCGCCGGCCTGCACGGCACCAAGTTTGGCTGCGGAATGGCGATGTGCGGCGCCTGCACCATCCACCTCGATGGTCAGGCGGTCCGTTCCTGTGTCATGCCGCTCTCGGCAGTGTCCGGTCGGCAAGTGACCACCATCGAGGGCTTGCAGAGCAAGCAAGCCAAGGCGGTGCAGGCCGCATGGATCGATCTTCAGGTTCCACAGTGCGGATATTGCCAATCGGGGCAGATCATGGCCGCCACGGCGTTGCTCGAAAAAAATTCCGCGCCGACCGATGCGGATATCGACGGCGCCATGAGCGGCAACATATGCCGATGCGCCACCTACCCGCGCATCCGCGCTGCGATTCATGCGGCCGCCGCGCAATCCACAAAGGCCTAATGTCCATGAGCAACGGCATATCTTCACCCCGCAGAATCGAACGGCGCGCATTCTTGAAAGGCGCCGGTGCAGCGACCGTCACGGCACTGACCGTTGGTTTTGAATGGGCCGGCTCGAGCCCACGGGCGCAGGCGCTGGCCGCACCCGCTAACGCGGCGCCGTTCGCACCCAACGCCTTCGTCAGAATCGGCACCGACAACAGCGTCACCATTATTGCCAAGCACATCGAAATGGGCCAAGGCTCCTATACCGGGCTCGCGACCATTCTCGCCGATGAACTCGATGCGGATTGGGCGCAGGTGCGGGTCGAGAGCGCGCCGGCCGATGCGACGCGCTATGCCAATCTCGTCTTCGGCAAGATCCAGGGAACCGGCGGCAGTTCATCGATCGCGAATTCCTGGCCGCAGCTGCGCGATGCGGGCGCCAAAGCCCGCGCGATGCTGCTGACCGCCGCCTCCAACGAGTGGCACGTACCCGTCGGGGAATTGACCGTCAATAAAAGCGTGATTTCCCACAGCGCCAGCAAGCGTCAGGCGACCTTCGGCTCTCTCGTCAAAAAGGCCGCGGCATTGCCGGTGCCGCAAACCGTGCAGCTCAAGGATCCGAAGGATTTCAAACTCATCGGCACCCAGCCGCCTCGGGTCGACGTGGCGGCGAAATGCGATGGCACGGCGCTATTCACGATCGATGTCGAGATGCCTGGCATGTTGGTGGCGCTGCTGAAGCGAGCGCCGCTGTTTGGCGGCACGGTCAAGTCCTTCGATGGGGCCGCGACGATGCAAGTGCCGGGCGTGGTGAAGGTCGTGCAGGTGCCGCGCGGCGTCGCGGTGGTCGCGAAGGGTTTCTGGGCCGCCAAGCAAGGCCGCGACGCCCTCAAAGTCGATTGGGATCTCTCGGGCGCCGAGAAGCGCAGCTCCGCCGCAATGATGGACGAGTATCGGCGCATGGCAGACCAGCCGGCGCTGCCCGCGCGCAAGGAAGGCGATGCCAAGAAGGCCATCGGTGAGGCAACCCGCAGGGTATCCGCCAACTACGAATTTCCCTATCTCGCGCACGCGCCGATGGAGCCGCTCGCCGCCGTGGTCAAGCTTGATGCCAAAACCTGCGAGATTTGGACGGGTGATCAGTTCCAAACCATCGATCAGATGAACGCCGCGCAGGCTGCGGGTTTGGATCCTGGGCAAGTGAGCATTCATACTCTGTATGCGGGCGGCAGTTTTGGCCGACGCGCCAACACGATTTCAGACTACGTCGTGGAAGCGGTCTCGATTGCCAAGGCGTACGGCGCGGACGGCACGCCGATCAAGTTGCAGTGGACTCGCGAGGACGATATTCACGGCGGCTTGTATCGCCCCATGTACTTCCACAAACTGGAAGCCGGTTTGAATGCGCAAAATGAACTCGTCGGATGGCACCATGTCATCGTCGGGCAATCCATCATGGCCGGCACGATTTTCGCCGCGGGCATGAAAGATGGCATCGACTCCACGTCGGTGGAAGGCGCGGCGAACATTGCCTACGGCATTCCCAATATTGCGGTCGATTTATCAACCGCCAAGGCCGGCGTGCCGGTGTTGTGGTGGCGCGTGGTCGGCAGCTCGCATACGACGTTCGCGGTCGAAGCTTTTATCGATGAGGTCGCGCATGCCGCCGGCGCAGATCCCTACACCTTTCGCCGCAAGCTGCTCGAGCACGAGCCGCGTATGAAAGCGGTGCTCGAACTCGCCGCCGACAAGGCCGGATGGACCTCAAGTCCTCTGCCGAAAGGCAGAGGCCGCGGCATCGCCGTGTGCGAAGCATTCAATTCCTTCGTGGCGCAGGTGGCCGAGGTCAGCGTCGATGACGCGGGACGCATCAAGGTCGATCGGGTTGTTTGCGCCGTTGACTGCGGCACGGCTGTCAATCCGGACATCATCAAGGCACAGATGGAAGGCGGCATCGGCTTCGGATTGGGCGCAGCTTTGTACGGAGCCATCACCCTGAAGGACGGCCGCGTCGAGCAGAGCAACTTCAACGACTATCGGGTGCTGCGAATGAATGAAGCGCCGAAGGTGGAAGTCTACATCGTGCCCTCAACTGAGAAGCCGACCGGGGTAGGCGAACCCGGCGTAGCGCCGGTCGGCCCCGCCGTGGCCAATGCCGTATTTGCCGCCACGGGAAAACGCGTATACGTATTTCCGTTCGCTAAAAACGAAATTGCCAGGAGCTGACCCCTCATGAATGCAACACCCCCTAAACCCACGCGACGGCCGGTTCTTTGGGCGCTTGCAGCTATCGTTGTCGTTCTGCTGATTGCGGCCGCGTACGTCGTGCTCGGGCCTCATCCCACCGACTTCGCCGGCGGCAAACGGGTCGCGCTCGCCGCATACACACAGGCAAATCCCAGCGGTGTGCCCGCCGAACTCAGTTCCGCGAGCCAGGTTGAGCGCGGCGAGTATTTGACGCGCGCCGCGGACTGCGTCGTCTGCCACACCACCAAGGACGGCGTGCCGTTTGCCGGCGGCCGGGCCTTCGTGTTGCCCTTTGGCACCATTTATTCCACCAACATCACGCCGGACAAAGACACCGGCATCGGCGATTACACCGATGCCAATTTCCTCGATGCCATGCACAAGGGCATCGGGCGCGGCAACATCAAACTGTACCCGGCAATGCCCTATGCCAGCTACACCTACATGTCCGACGCCGATGCGCTCGCCATCAAGGCTTACCTGTTCAGCTTGAAACCCTTGCACGCGCCTGCGCCGCAAGACACGCTCAGCTTTCCGTTCAATCAGCGCAGCCTCATGACCTTATGGTCGGCCTTCTTCAACCCCGACCGGCGCTTCGAACCGAATCTCGAGCGCAGCCCCGAGTGGAATCGCGGCGCCTATCTTGCTGAAGCGCTGGCACATTGCGGCGAATGCCACACGCCGCGCAATCTAGCGTTTGCGCTCAACAACCGGCAGAAATTTGCCGGCGCGGTACAAGCGGGCTGGCGCGCCTACAACATCACGGCCGATCACGCGAGCGGTGTGGGCTCGTGGAGCGATGCGGACCTCGCCCAATATCTCTCGGCGGGCCATGCCGATGGCCGCGGCACCGCGGCGGGACCCATGGGCGAAGCCGTCGATGAAAGCTTGAGTTACTTAAAGGCGAGCGATGTCGCGGCAATCGTCACGTATTTACGCACGGTGCCGGGCGTCTCGACCGCGGATTTGCCCGAGCCAAAACAAAGTCCCGCGCCGGCTCTGATCGCCGACAACGCGGCGCCCGCGGAGTCGCACGGCAAAGCCGTTTATGAGGGCGCTTGCGCCGGTTGCCACGGATGGACGGGAGTAAGCCCGGTCATTCCATTTGCGACGTTGACGGGCACCCGCGGCGTGAACGATGCAACCGCCACCAATGTTGCGCAGGTAATCATCGGCGGCGGCCAGCGGCACGTCGTCGGCGATTCGAACAACATGCCGGCCTTCGGCAGCACTTACACGGATGCGGAAATCGCCAGTGTCGCGAATTACGTCACCGCCCGCTTCGGCGTCAAGGGATCGGACTTGACTGCGGCCAAGGTCGCGAAGCTGCGCAGCGAGGAATGAACTAAGCGCGCTACGGGCTCGCAGACTGAGGCTGCGAGGTGATGCTCTCGAGAAGCACGGTCGTGCGGCGAAGTCGGGCCTCGAGTATGCTCAAGGTGCGGCTTGCCAAAGCCGAGATCTCGGGATCCTTGATTCTTTGGCCACGCATGAAAAGAGTGATCGCCCTCTGATGGCGGTCGATCATTCGGTTGGTGTACGCAAGGTCAAAATCCCGCCCGCTCTTCTCGCTCATCTGCTCGACGAATTGCTGGTGCTCCTGGTCGAGCGAATTTGGCACGGGCAATGTTCTGCGTGTCGCGATCCTGGCAATGTCTGCGGTGGCCTTTTCGTAGACATCAATCATGGCATGCGCAAAATGCCGCAGCGATTCGGCGTGGCCCCGGTCCATCGCCAGGCGACCGAGCTGCGCTTCTGTCATGCACTCAAGGCTCGCACTCGCGATGAAAGCCTCTGGTTCAATGGTCTCGAGAACCGTGTCCTGTCGCCTCATGGGAATCCTGTTGATTGAGGTGAGTCGATTCCGCTCCCCTATCGAGCCAGTTTCGACCCGTTTGCTCGAGCGTGATATCCCAGGCAGGGCTACTCGTTTGTGGGAATAGCGGACAAAGCCCTGTAAGACAAAGCGAAAAATTCGCGTGGTTCAGGCGGCGCGCACCCAGCTCCCATGGAATGCTCCAGGCGGCTATTAATCCAACGGCTGCACGCGCACATCCACTTGGAGCTTATGGCGGCCGCCGCCGACGATCATGCCGCGCAAAGGCGAAACATCGCCGAAATCACGGCCCCAGGCGAGCGTCACATGATCCTCGCCGATCATGCAGTCATTGGTGGGATCAAAATCCAGCCAGCCCAGCGGGGGGCAGTATACGGAGACCCAGGCGTGCGAGGCGTCTCCGCCAATCGCCGCGGCTCCCCCCTTACGGACGGTTCGGATATAGCCGCTGACATAGCGGGCCGCCAGGCCGGACGAGCGCACGCAGCCGATCATGACATGCGCGAAATCCTGGCAAACCCCGCGGCGGCTCTTGAGCACGTCGACAATGGAGGTGCGATTGGTGGTCGATCCGGGCACGTACTTGAACTCTCGATGAATCTTGCGCATCAGTGCTTCACAGGCCGCTGCGACCGGTCGTCCCGGCGTGAAGCAATCGGCGGCATACTCCTCGAATGCCAGCTTGAGCGGCACATGGCTGGATCGCATTCGAAAGCGGCACGCTTCGAGGTCTGCCGATGATATGGGGATCGCGTGATAAGCCAGGCGGCGCCGAAGTTCATCCCAGCGCTCGGCGGCATCGAGCGATGCGGCAGCGCGCGGAAAGACTTCGACTTGCATTTCAGCGGTAACCGCCAGGCGCTCGTGTGCGCGGTCGTATTCCAGCCTTGCGATCGCGTTGCCGAAGGCGTCCTCGTCCTCGCGGGAGAAGCTTGGCTGCGGATCGAGGGTCAGCGAATGATCGAGACAGCGCTGAAATGCAAATTCGCGGGGTTGCAGGTGCAGCAGATGATGCGAGTGCACCACGTCGCCGCCGTACTCGTACACGGTCGCGTGGCGTACCGCATAGCGCGTCATGCGGACACCGCACGCAAATCGAAATCGATGTGCGAGAAGTGCTGCGAGGTGAGCTGTTCGGAAAGCTGAACCGAGGCCAACATCAATTCCTTGAGATGCCGTGACAGGACCTCGCGCGAGGCATGCGCCGCGTCGAATTCGCCGCTGGGATTTGAATATTTGAGCGATACGAGGGTCGAAACCGCGTCATACAGCGTTTCTTGCGGCTTAAATCCCAAGGACTCCGCGACCTCGATGAGAAGCGTGTTGATGACGCGCCACTGGAAGGCCAGTGCGCGCGGATTTTTTTCATCGTAGACGAGAATGTCGACCGTGGTCTCCCAAACCGGGGGCGCGCGGTAGCGGCTCCGATAGGTAATGGCGCTGTCGCCTATCTCCAGCAGCCATTCCAGCTCCTGACGCAGCGGTGTTCCCGTGCTGATCAGGCGGCGCGAAATCAGATCGGCGAGAAATTGCAGCCGCTCCAGCCGCCGGCCGATCATCATGAGCCGCCAACCGTCGTCCTGAGTCATGTCATCCAGTGCAAATCCGGCAATAGCCGCCAACGACAGCAGCAGGCTATCAAGCGTCTCGCGGGCGTCGCTGCGCGCGGCCTCCGCACGCCTGAAGTCGCGCTGCAGAACCGTCAAGGCGCGCCAGTTTTCCGCGGACAGACTGCCCCGCACCTGCGCCGCGCATTCGCCGAGGCGTTCGATGTCGCCGCTCAGCGTGAAACGTTTCTCAGCATCGAAGACCGAGCTGGCGCCAAAGTGCTTGCAGATCTCCATGGCCTGCGAGCGGAACGGCAGATTGCGCCTGAGGCCCAAGGTGGCCCGCAGCAATCGCGTTTTATAATCGCAACGCTCCGCGTAACGCCCCATCCAAAACAGGTTTTCCACCAGGGTGGAGGGCAGATCGTGATGGCGATGCAGTGCGCGATCCGCCCTGACAATCGGAGCTGTCGCCTCTTCCAACGCCGCAGCGGAATCGGATAGCACCCAAATGTCCTTGCTGCCGCCGCCACGCTGCATGGAAACGATCTCCGCATGCGCGTCGGAGGCGAAGCGCGCCAGTCCGCCAGGTAGAACGCGATAGCCGTTCGCGGTGGCGATCGCATAGACGCGGATGCCCAACGCGCGTGCCGAGAAAGCATCGGCATTTTTCGTATACCAGACCGGTGCTTGGGAAAAAGCCAGGTGCTCCTGGGCCACGAATGCATGCGGACGCGCGCGCATGCGTGCAACGAGCGCGTCGCGCTCGCCGGCGTCGAGTTCGCTGCCGAATACGGCGCCGAGCTTCTGATTGGGAAACGCCGGCTTTATCACCAGATTGGCCAGATTGGCGAGCACGTAGTCGAACGCCGGCGGCTCGCCGCACCACCAACTAGCCACCGAGGGTAGATGCAGCTTCTCGCCGATCATCTGCTGCGCAATCGCCGGCAGGAAGCCGAGCCACGCCGCCGACTCGAGCACACCGCTGCCGAGCGCATTGGCGACGGCGACATTGCCCTTGCGGATGGCGGCGAGCAACCCCGGGACGCCGAGCGCCGAGTCGACTCGCAACTCCACCGGATCGCAAAAATCATCATCAAGTCTGCGCAGAATGCTGTGGACCCTCCTCAGGCCCGACAGTGTTTTCAAGTACACCCGCTCGTCGCGCACGGTGAGATCGTGTCCTTCCACCAAGGGGAAGCCCAGTTGGCGCGCCAGATACGCATGCTCGAAGTAAGTTTCGTTGAATGAGCCGGGTGTAAGCACCACAGCCAACGGCTCCTCCTCGGCATTGTCCAAGAGCGCATCGCGAAACGCCGCAAAGAAGGCGCCCAGCGGCCGCACGTCCATCGACAGCGCCAGATGCGGGAACGCGCGGCGCACGATTTGCCGATTTTCGAGCGCGTACCCGGGCCCGGACGGCGCCTGGGTCCGGTCCGCGATGACCCACCAACGCCCGTCCGCCGATCGCGCCAAATCCGCCGCATACAGCGACAACCAGCGATCGCCGGGCAACTGCATGCCGGCGCAAGGCCACAAAAAGTTGGGATGGCCGAACGGAATTTCGGGGGGCAGCGCCCCGCGCGACAGGAGTTCCTGCTTGCCATAAAGATCGGCCAACACCGCATTCAAGAGGCGTGCGCGCTGTGCCACGCCGGCCTCAATCGTCTGCCACTCCTGTGCAGAAACCAGATAAGGCAGCGGATCGAGAATCCACGGGCGATCGCGGCCCTGTTTATCGGCATACACATTGTAGGTGATGCCGTTCTCCACGATCATGCGCCGCGTGAATTCCGCGGCAAGCCGGGCTGGGCGCGCATCGTCCTCGAAAATACCTTCGACCAACGACTGCCAATGGCCCCGCACGTGGCCATCCGCATCCAACAGCTCATCGTAGCGATGCGGGTCGCTGCGGTAATGCCTTAGGCGAGGATCGTTATCGATGATTGCGCAGGTCCAGCGTGAAGGGAAACTCATCACTCGGGGGCGCCGGCTCGACGCTCATGCTGCCCGGCGTGTGGCCGACGCGGAAAAATCGGGCGAGCCGCCGGCTTTCCGCTTCGAATGCGTTGACGGGAAACGTCTCATGGCTACGTCCGCCCGGATGGACCACATGATATTGAAAGCCGCCTGCCGATCGCTTCATCCAGGTGTCGACTATATCGAATGTCAGCGGTGAATGAACACCGATTGTCGGATGCAGTGCAGACCATGGCTGCCAGGCGCGGTAACGCACTCCGGCAACAAATTCGCCCGCGCGACCCGTCGGCCGCAGTGGAACGACGCGGCTGTTGCAAGTCACCACGTACCGATCGTGCGGCAAGCCGCTCGCCTTGAGTTCGACGCGCTCCAGCGACGAATCGACGTAACGCGCCGTGCCGCCGGGCGCGCCCTCCTCGCCCATCACGTGCCAAGGCTCGAGCGCATGACGCAGTTCCAGCAAAGCGCCGCGCACTTCGATGTCGCCGAGCTTGGGGAAGCGAAACTCGAAGTGCGGCGCGAACCAGTCGAGACTCATGCGGAAGCCGGCTTGATTTTGCTCCTCGATGACCTCCGCGAAATCTTCGTGAATGAAGTGCGGCAGGAGAAATCGGTCGTGCAGCTGGGTCCCCCAACGGGTCAAGCGCGCGGGCGCATAGGGCTCGCGCCAGAAACGCGCGACCAACGAGCGCAGCAGCAGCTGCTGCACAAGGCTCATGCGCGCATGGGGTGGCATTTCGAAGGCGCGCATCTCGAGCAATCCGAGCCGGCCGCTCGAGGTATCGGGTGAATACAGCTTGTCGATGCAAAATTCCGCGCGATGCGTGTTGCCGGTGACATCAATCAAGAGATTTCGCAGCAGCCTGTCGACGAGCCAGGGCGCCGCCTCGGCGCCTGCTGCGGGAAATTGCTTGAATGCGATCTCAAGTTCGTACAAGGAATCGTTGCGGGCTTCGTCCACCCGAGGGGCCTGCGAGGTCGGACCGATGAAGAGTCCGGAGAACAAGTACGACAAGGACGGGTGATTGTGCCAGTAGGAAATGAGGCTTCGCAGCAGATCAGGACGCCGAAGAAACGGAGAGTCCGACGGGACGGCGCCGCCCATCACAATATGGTTGCCGCCGCCGGTTCCGACATGCCGCCCGTCGATCATGAACTTCTCGGAGCGCAGACCGCACTCTTGAGCGGTGTCGTAGAGGTGCGCCGTAAGCGCCGACAGCTCATCCCAGCTCGCGCTTGGCTGCACGTTCACTTCGATCACACCGGGATCGGGAGTCACTTTGAAGTTGAGCAAACGCGGATCCTGCGGCGGTTCGTAACCCTCGAGAATCACCGGCTGGCCGAGCAGCTTAGCGCTTGCCTCGACCGCAGCGACAAGCTGTAGGTAGTCGTCAAGCGTGCGCGTCGGCGGCATGAAGACGTAAAGCACGCCATTGCGCTGCTGTGCGCACAATGACGTTCTGATGACCTGGGTCGGCGCTTCGGGCGACGCTGTACCGCCGGGCGCCGCCGGCTTCGAGCGCGCGCCGCTGTCCGCGGCGTGTTTCTCGAGCAATTTGCCATGCGGCGCGAGCACGCCGAAATCCTGGGTGGGATCCGGCGGGTGGATGTGCGGAAAGGCGCCGGGGCTGACCTCCGGCAGAGAATCCAGCGGCAGCCGATAGCCGATCGGTGAATCGCCGGGAATCAGATAGCAGTGCTCGCTGCGCAGGAACCAGCGGCTGCTATGCCACGCCGCGCCATCGAGCGGGCGTGCGATCGGCAGGACATAGCCGATTGGATCCCCCAGCTCGCCGCCAAGCACGCGCGCCAGACGTGCGCGCTCAAGCGGATCCGCGAGTTGCGATTCCAGAGGATCGACATTCGAGGGCAGCTTGCGTTCACGCAGCAAGTAATAAAATACATCCTCGTAAGCGGCAAACACATAGTCGGCCGACACGTCCAGGCGCCGCGCCACCTCCTGCAACAGCCGCGGCGCGTTTGCGGCTGCCTCGGGATAACGACGCGTCTCATCGGCAGTGAGCGCGCCCTCGGCCCAGATGGGCTCGCCGTCCTTGCGCCAAAAGCAATTCAACGACCAACGCGGCAGCTGTTCGCCCGGATACCATTTTCCCTGACCGAAGTGCGCGAGTCCGAGGGGGGCATAGCGCTGCTTGAGCTTGCTGAACAGATCCGCCGCGATCTTTCTTTTATTCTCGCCGAGCGCCTCGGTATTCCATTCCGGCGCCTGTGCATTCTCGCCCGAGATAAACGTGGGTTCGCCACCCATGGTCAGGCGCACATCCTCGCTTCGCAGCGCGGCATCGATCTGCTTTCCGAGCGAATCGATCGCGCTCCACTGCTCCTCCGAATACGGCTTGGTAACGCGCGGCGCCTGCCACACGCGCTCGACTTTCATGGCATATTCGAAACTGGTCTGAGATTCTTCCACCGCGCCGGACAGCGGCGCGGCCGACTGCGGATCAGGCGCGCACGAAAGCGGGATATGACCCTCGCCCGTTAGAAGGCCCGATGTCGGATCCAATCCGATCCAGCCCGCCCCGGGTAAGTAGACTTCGCACCAGGCGTGCAGGTCCGTGAAATCATGGCTCGGACCGGCCGGACCCAGCTTTGGTTTCGTATCGGCAACCAGCTGAATGAGATAGCCGGACACGAAACGCGCTGCGAGTCCCAGATGCCGCAGCAATTGCACCAAAAGTTCGGCCGAATCGCGGCAGGAGCCCGAGCGCTTCTGCAGCGTCTCCTCGGGCGCCTGTACACCGGGCTCCATGCGAATCAGGTAGCGCACGTCGGTCGCGAGCCGACCGTTCAATTCCACCAAGAAGTCGATGGTGGCGCGCGGCGCGCGCGAGACACTGTCGAGATAGCGCGCGAACAGCGTGGTCGCGGGCGCCGCAAATAGAAACGGCGCGAGTTCACGCGCTTCGACCGCTTCGTACTTGAACGGGAACCGTTGCGCATAAGGTTCCAGGAAGAAATCGAACGGATTCTGAACCGCCATTTCCGCGGTCAAATCCACTTCAATCTTGAGTTCCCGCGCGGGCTTCGGAAACACCACCCGAGCCACGTAGTTGGACAGCGGATCCTGCTGCCAGTTGATGAAGTGCCCGGCGGGCGTGATCTTGAGCGAATAGGACAGAATGCGGGTACGGCAGTGCGGCGCCGGCCGCAGCCGAATGATCTGCGGCCCCAGATTGACCGGTCGATCGTAGCGGTAATGCATGATGTGATTGAGCGCTACGTGCACCGACACTTAAATCCCTCCATTGGAAGCCTGCGGCATTCTACGCGGATCGGCTGCGGGCACCTCGATACTCATCGATGGTGGTATGGATGAAGCGCAGCTTGCGAATGGCCGGGGCGGACAGGATAAAAGGATAGCTGTCGGGCAGCCCCAGGCCGCGGCTCAAGTTATTGAGCACATATGTGAGCGACAACCACGATTCGATCATGGCGTCGAAGTCGCGATAGTGCGGGTTGAGCGGATCCAGCGGCGGCTGCATGCGCGGCTCGTCGCTGCGTTTTGGGCGAAGGGCGAGCCCGGCGGCACCCGCTGTTTCGAGCGCATCGACCATATGCAGATAGTGAGCCCAGGACTCGGCCCAATCTTCCCAGGGATGCATGGTCGCATAGGCGCTGATGAAATCTTGCTCCCAGCGGGCGGGGGGCCCGTCGCTGTAGTGCCTCTCGAGCGCCTTCTGATAATCGGCGCGCTCATCGCCGAAAAGTTCGCGAAAGGCGCCCAGTTTGGGGCCGTTCGAAACCAGCCTGTCCCAAAAATAGTGTCCAATCTCATGACGGAAATGCCCCAAAAGGGTGCGATAGGGCTCCTTCTGCAGCGTGCGCTCCCTCTCGCGATGCACATCGTCCGCCTCGGCAATGTTGATGGTGATCAATCCATTGTCGTGTCCTGTGAACACACGCTTGGCATCGCCATCGCTTGAATCCTCGAGGAACTCAAATGCAAGTCCGAAGCCGTCCGCGGCGGCCTTCGGTTCGGTCGGGAGCCAAAGGCCGAGCAAGGTGTAGAGCATGCGCCGCTTGGCAACCTCGAGCCGAAACCATGCCACGCGATTGCGCTCACTCGACAAGTCCGGAATGACGCGATTCAACCGGCAGGATCCGCAAAAGGTGCTGGAGTCATCGGCCGGCACGACCCAGTTGCACACGCTGACTTGATCGTAATTCGCGCACAGTCGATAACCGCGCGAATTCGGCGCGTCCAGTTCGGCGCGCCACAGGCCGTCGGGGCGCTCACTGAGAGCACCCATGAATCCCAAGTCGGGCAGGAAGGCGAGCGAGTGGCCGCAATTCAGGCAGCGCACGTTCTCGAAAAACACCAGATTCTGGCAGTGCGTGCAGTGGAAGGTTTTCATCGCGCTGCGATAGTACCGAATATCCGCGGCGGAAGGCGTTGCTTGCGCGCGGCGCCTACGAATATTCGCAGACAATTCCTACGCAAATGCTCATGCGCGCATGTCATAACCCCAGAGGGATGATACTTACCCGGGTAAGACGTATGAGAATCCGTTTCGGCTATGAACTGGTGTACTCGTGTCCGCAACCAGTTCCCATGATCTTGATGCTGCACGTTCACTCGAGCCGAGCGGCCGATTTGCTGCGCGCGGATGAGATGATCACCGAACCTCGTCTCGTGACCGACAGCTATCTGGATTTGTTCGGCAATACCTGCACCCGCATCGTGGCGCCTGCCGGCGAGACTCGGCTCACGGCGGACGGGTTGCTCCAGGATTGCGGCTTACCGGAGCCCGAGTTTGCGGACGCACAGGAGCATCCAGTGGAGGAGTTGCCGCATGACACGCTCCTCTATTTGCTCGGCAGCCGCTACTGCGAGACACAGCGGCTGATGAACGATGCGTGGGGTTTGTTCGGCCACATGACGCCCGGTTGGTCACGGGTACAGGCGATATGCGATTTTGCGCATCGGCACATTGAATTCGGCTACCACTTCGCGCGTTCCACCAAGACCGCCTGCGAAGCGTATTTCGAACGTCGAGGGGTGTGCCGCGATTTTGCGCACCTTGCGATCGCACTGCTGCGCTGCTTGAACATTCCGGCGCGCTACTGCACCGGCTATCTCGGGGATATCGGCGTGCCCCTACCCGACGCTCCGATGGATTTTTCGGGCTGGCTGGAAGCCTACATCGGCGGAGCATGGCACACGTTCGATCCGCGCAACAATCAGCGGCGCATTGGCCGGATATTGATCGCGCGCGGTCGCGACGCCGCCGATGTCGCCATCAGCACCGCCTTCGGCCCCAATATTCTGCAATTGTTCAGGGTTTGGACGGACGAGTTGCCGGTTACTTCGCCGCAGCCGGCGTGAGGGGCCTCGACGCAACGCGCTCTATGTGACGCTGTAACCGCGAGCGTCGAGACAGGCGGCTTCCGCTCGCAGATAATTCCCTCGATTGGGATCGGCAGTCGGCGCTGCACCGGCGGAATCGTAGCCGGACTGCGTGGTTGCCCACTGCCGGCAATCCGACTTATCCCTGGCCTGCTGCTCATCGGACTGGCCGTTCTTAGGGTAGGCAATCAGCTCAGTGTTCGCCTGCGATTCCGCCTGCTGCTCTACTTCCGGGGGCGGGTCAATCGTTTGGTACTGACCGACCGACCCATCCCATGTGTAGAAAGTGTCATCGGCGTAATAGTAGGGAATGCCACCCCACCAATAGGTCGAGTAATACAGCGGTAGCGCGGAGAAATACAGCCCCAACCCGAGGCCGGCGCCGAAGCCCACGCCGTAGCCGCCAAACCCACCGCGATATCCACGCCATCCCCCGCGATAACCTCCAGCAGGGAATCGGCCGTAACCGCCGGCGACGCGGCCGCCTCCGACGAAGTGGCCCGCGCCGCTAATGTGGGCGCCGCCGCCAATATGGCCGCCTGCCCCGCCATGACCGCCGCCTCCGCCTCCTGCTCCGCCATTGGCGTTCGCGACACCAGACAAGCTCAGCGAAATCAAAACACCGCATGCCAGCAGCGACAAGCGGAGCCCGATTGAACCTTGTTTATTCAGCATACCTCACCATAGACGCGACCAAGGCCGCCCTCAAAACTGTCTCGCACGCGAAGATCGATGGCCTCACGTGCGCGAAAGACGCGTGAACGCACCGTTCCAACCGGACACGACATTACGCCGGCCACCTGTTGATAGCTGAGCCCATCAATCTCGCGCAATAAGATCGCACGCCGCTGATCTTCGCAGAGATCATCGACAGCTGCGCCGATCGCCGCCAGCATCTCGTCGGTCACCGCAAGACTCTCCGGCGTCGCCAACTCTTCGAGCTCCTCGCCGCCAACCTCCATTGAAACGACATGCGCATGGCGCGAATGCACGTTGAACGCCGTCTTGGCCGCGTTAATCGCGATGCGATGCAACCACGAATAAAACGATGCATCGCCCCGGAAAGAAAGCAAGGCTCGATACGCCTTTAAAAATGTGTCTTGCACCAGATCTTCCGCATCCGCCTGGTTGCGCGCGTAGCGCAGGGTTAACTGCAGGATGCGCGACCGGTACTTGCTATCCAGCGCATTGAACGCCCGGTAATCGCCGGCTTGAGCCCGCCGAACGAGCTTTTCATCGAATGAATCCGCCTGTTGCGACATTTTTGGACACTTCGGAGCGATGCAATTGAAATTAACAACAGCATGAGCGGCGAAGATTAGAATCCAGCGAATGTCACATTAGAAAGCTTCTCACAATCCTGTCTGGCCGGCGCCGCCGGCAGTGAGAACTTCATCGGCAGACGCCGCCCGCAGCTCTGCAGAACTGCTTGCCGGTCGCACCGGGCTCAGCGGGACCAGTCGTCGCGGAAATCTCACCCGAAAACAGCTGCCCTCTCCGAGCTGGCTCGATACCTCGATGTCCGCGCCATGCATCGAACAAATGGATTTGACGATCGATAGACCCAGCCCGGCGCCCCCGTCGTCGCGAGATCGGGCCTCGTCAGCTCGATAGAAGCGATCGAATACGAGCGGCAAGGAGGCCTTCGGTATGCCGACGCCGGTATCGATCACCTCCAGCAGCGCGTAGGTATCGTCCTCGGAGGTACGCAAAATTACGCTGCCCTTCGCCGGGGTGAAGCGGATCGCGTTGTCCAATAGGTTCACGATTATTTGTTTGATTCGCGACCGGTCACCGCGGATTACCGCGCGATGCAAAGCCGACAATTCAATGGCGATGCCGCGATCCTCGGCCATCAAACGCATTTGCTCAGCGGTGCTTCGCACCAGTTCCGCCAGATCCAACTCGGCACATTCGCGCTGTGTCTCACCTGCATCGAGACGCGACAGTACCAGCAGTCCTGACACGAGATGCTCGAGGCGAGCCACTTCCTCGAGTACGCTGCCGACACGCTCACGCAGTGCGTCGCCGGTCAAACCGCCTTCATTCGAAAGTTCTTGCAGTTCGCCTTTGATCACCGTGAGCGGCGTGCGCAGTTCGTGTGAGGCATCGGCCAAAAACCGCCGCGAACTTTGCACCGAATCGCGCAATCGTCCCAACATGTTGTTCAGAGAAATCGACAGCCGCTCGAGCGCATCGCCCGTGGCGACCACGGGCAGGCGCAATGACAGGTTTTGCAGACTCATCTGCTCAGCGGTCTGCGACAGCCGATCGACCGGGCGCAGCGCCCGAACGACCAACAGATACCCGCCAACTGCCGCACAGCCGATCAGGGTGGGAAGCAGCACCGCCAGAAGGTCGCGCAACCGCGCGAGGGCAGTTTCAATGGGCAGCATGGACAGACCGATCTCGAGCACGTACCGTCCCGACTCCGTGTCGGTAGAGGTCGCGCCGACGATCAAATGTTGCTCCGGAAGAATGGCAGTGGGGAACTCGGCGGC
>Ga0210387_10000277_pt1 | contig 37596 bp, 30 predicted proteins | sample IncBWC7OmetaG_FD_160108 | JGI IMG/M metagenome (GOLD analysis project Ga0210387, IMG submission 160108) | Forest soil microbial communities from Barre Woods Harvard Forest LTER site, Petersham, Massachusetts, United States - Inc-BW-C-7-O ... | reverse complement strand
ACAGCGCTTACTGGATGGGCGTCGTGCTCACCATTCTGATGGCCCTCGCCTATTACTTCAGCGTGATGGGTCTCGGTGACCTGATGCTGGCGCCGGCCGTGTTCGCCTTCGGCTTGGTCGCGTTCGGCTTCCTGGGCATGGGCCCGGTGACCATCGCGGTCGACTCGTACGGTCCAGTGACGGACAACGCGCAGTCGGTGTTCGAGCTCTCCTTGATCACCGAGATCGAGGGCGCGGGCGCGGAGATCGAGAAGCAATACGGCTTCAAGGTCGACTTCGAGCGAGCGAAAGAGCTGCTCGAGGAGAACGATGGCGCGGGCAACACGTTCAAAGCCACCGCCAAACCCGTGCTCATCGGCACCGCAGTGGTGGGCGCCACCACGATGATCTTCTCGATCGTCGTCTTGCTCACCGACGGCCTGACGAAGAACGTGGAAAATCTGAGCATTTTGCACGCGCCCTTCCTGCTCGGGCTGATCTCGGGCGGCGGCATCATCTTCTGGTTCACGGGCGCGTCCACGCAAGCGGTGGTCGCCGGCGCGTACCAAGCCGTCGAGTTCATCAAGAAGAACATGAACCTCGAGAACGCCGAGAAAGCGTCGATCGAGGACAGCAAGAAGGTGGTCGAGATTTGCACGCGCTACGCGCAGCGCGGCATGGTCAACATCTTCATGACGGTGTTCTGCTCCACGCTCGCCTTCGCCTGCATGGACCCGTTCTTGTTCATCGGTTACTTGATCTCGCTCGCGCTGTTCGGCCTATTCCAAGCCCTGTTCTTGGCCAACGCCGGCGGTGCCTGGGACAACGCGAAGAAGATCGTCGAGGTCGAGCTCAAGGAACGCGGCACGGATCTGCACGCGGCCGCCATCGTCGGCGACACCGTGGGCGACCCGTTCAAGGACACCTCGTCCGTCGCGATGAACCCGATCATCAAGTTCACGACGCTCTTCGGCCTGCTCGCCGTCGAGCTCGCGATCCAGCTCGATCGGCAAACCAGCGCCATTTTGGCCGTGCTCTTCAGCCTAGCCACGATGTTCTTCGTCTGGCGCTCCTTCTACGGCATGCGCATCAGCCAGAGTCCGGAAAGCGCCGCAGCAGCCGATGCCGCGCCCGCAGCGTCGGCCTCGTCACACTGAGCTTGGCTCAGCGTGAATAGCGCGGGGAGGGCTTCGGCTCTCCCCGTTTTTTTTTGGTTTGTGAGTCGAACGCAGAGGAGCGTAGCCTTAGGCCATGTACGTCGTGGTCGTGAATGTGCACGTGAAGAGTGAGCACGTGGCGGCCTTCGTCGCCGCGACACGCGAGAATCATTTGGGCACGCGCGCTGAACCGGGGAACGTGCGCTTCGACGTGCTGCGTCGAACCGACGACCCGGATCGCTTCGTGTTCTACGAAGCGTATCGAGATGAAGCCGGCTTCTTCGCCCACCAACAGAGCGCGCACTACCTGACCTGGAAGGCGACGGTAGCGGATATGATGGCGGAGCCGCGCTCGCCGCAAAAATGCACGAGTCTCTTCCCTGAGCCCTGGCAATGACGGGCTCGCTCTCGGCACGCGGCTTCGAATTCGCGCACCGCACGCGAGTCGTGCTCGGCGCGGGAGTCTGGACGCGAGCATTCGCCGAGGCTCAAAGCTATGGCCGCAACGTGCTGCTCGTGACGGGCGCTTCGTCCCTGGCGCAGCTTGGGCTGGAGCCGACGTTGACCGAAGAAGCACGGCGATTCAGCCTGATTTCCCAGAGATTTTCCGTGCCCCACGAACCGGATGTAGAGCTCGCGGATCGCGCGGGGTCACTCGCGCGTTCGAGCGCCGCACAGGTGGTGCTCGCGATTGGTGGTGGCAGCGCGCTCGACATCGCCAAAGCCGCTGCGGCGCTGGCGACGAATCCGGGCTCCGCGCGTGACTACCTGGAAGGCCTGCCAAGTGGTGACCCGAAGCCGGTCGCCATTGCACCGCTACCCGTGGTGTGCGTGCCGACGACCGCGGGCACCGGTTCCGAGGTCACGAAGAACTCGGTGCTGCAAGTTCCAGAGCTAGAGGTCAAACGCAGCATGCGTTCCGAGCTGCTCTTTCCTCGCGCCGCGTTCATCGACCCCACGCTATCGGGTCGCGCTCCTTTGCCCGTGCGCGCGGGCACCGGCTTCGATGCGCTGACGCACTTGGCGGAAGCCTTTTGCTCGCGCAACGCCTCGCCGATCAGCGACGCTCTGGCGCGAGACGGCATTCCGCGCGCCGTGAACGCGCTGAGCGCGCTCGCTTCCGGCAGCGCAGGGGACGCCGAGGCGTTGGACCTGGCGATCGCCTCGACGCTCGGCGGAATTTGTCTGGCCAACGCGGGCCTGGGCGCCGCGCATGGCTTGATCGCGCCGCTCGGTGGCCTGTACCCGAACATTCCCCACGGCGCTGGGCTCGCATGCCTGCTTCCCGCAACACTATTGATCAATGACCAAGCAGCGAGAAGCGACGCGACCGCCAGCACGCGGCTGGCCGAGCTCGCACGACTTCTGGCTGGAGGCGCCGCAACCGTCATGGACGCGGCAAACGCGCTGCTCGCGCTGCGCCGAGCCCTCCGGCTACCGGCTCTCGGCTCTTACGCACGGATCGACGTGGCGCGCGTCGTCGCGTCCCCAAGCGGCAGCCTGAAGACCAACCCCGTGCCGCTCGGCGAACGCGAGCTGTGCGCGCTTCTCGAACTAGCGCTCGCCGACTGACGCTTGCGTCTTCAGCCCCACCTCGCCACTGCCTCGCGTCTTCAGACCAGCCTCGCCACTGCCTCGCGTCTTCAGACCAGCCTCGCCACTGCCTCGCGTAGTTTGATGTTTAAGTTTAAACTTCAGAATTGAAACGAAACAAGGGCCGGATTCTAAACTCAGCCCGCGAATCGCCTCGCGCGAGCCCTCGCGCGAGTTGCCTCACGTGCTCGTGAATGGCATGAAAGAGGCGAAATGTCGCCGCGAAGCGCGCTTGGCCTGCTGCTCCTCGCCATCGGCTGCAATCGCACACCCGAGCCATCGACGCTCGAGCGGTCCGCCGAAGCCGCGCCGCAGCCTCCCTCGCTCGCACCAGCCACTGCTGTGCCAAGCGCTCCGCTCAGTGCGGCGCCGGTCGTCTCCGGCTCGCCGCTCGCGAGCGCGCCGAGCGCACCGAGTGCAGGGCCGCACTCGACGCTCAAGCGCGTGATCGTGATTGCGATGGAGAACCACGACGCCAGCGAGATCTATCAGGACACGGCGAACGCGCCGTACATTCACTCACTCGTGCAACGCTACGCGCACGCCGAGAACTTCGAGGACGAACTGCCGCTCGAGGTGCCGAGCGAGGCGCACTACGTCTGGATGGAAGCTGGCACGAGTCATTTCTCGGACGCCACGTTCCCGGACGATGATCCGCCGTCGCCATCGGTCAGCACCGGCAGCAGCAAGCACCTCGTGACTCAGATCAAGAACGCCAAGGGGCTCTCTTGGATGAGTTACCAAGAGGGCATGAATGAAGAGACTGGCGCGTGCCCCATCAAAATCTCGGGATTTTACGCGCCCAAGCACAATCCGTTCATTTTCTTCCGCGATATTTCCGGGGATCCGCCCAGCAAGGACACCGCGTATTGCGCCGCACACCACAAGCCTTACTCCGCGCTCGAGCACGACTTGCAGGGTGAGCTCGCGAGCTACGTGTTCATCACCCCGGACGAATGTCACGACATGCATTGGCAGCGCGGCTGCCCAGAGGAGAACCCGATTCGCACCGGAGACCGCTGGCTCCAGGCCGAGCTCCCGCGTTTGATCGACTATGCCGACAAGCACGACAGCGTCATCTTCATCACCTTCGATGAAGGCGGGTCCACGCTCAAGTTGCCATTCCTCGCTGTCGGCTCGGTCGTAAAATCAGGGTATGCGAGCTCGGAGCACTACACGCACAGCTCGCAGCTCAAGTCGGTCGAGCTGATTTTGGGACTACCGCTCTTGCCCACCGTAACAAACTCAGCTGATTTGTCGGACCTGTTCAAGCCGGGGCTTTTTCCTTGAGCGCGCGGAGTCGGTTCGCGGATCTGTTTGCGCTCGATCCAAAGGTCTCGTACCTGAACCACGGCGCCTTCGGTGCATGCCCGCACTCGGTGCTCGCGGTCCAACAAGGATTCCGGGCGCAGCTCGAGCGCAACTCGCTGCACTTTTTTCTGCGCGAGTTGGAGGGCCTGTTCGACCAAACGCGCGCAGTTTTGGCGCCGTTTCTGGGGGCAAAACCGGCTGATTTGGTGTTCGTGCCGAATGCGACCGCGGGCGTGAATACCGTCCTTGCCTCCATCGACCAAGAGCCGGGCTCGGAGGTCGTGATCACGGATCACACTTATCCGGCGTGCCGCAACGCGGTCGAGTACTGGGCCAAACGCCGCTCCGTAACGGTGCGCACCGCGAAACTGCCCTTTCCGCTGGCCTCCGCCGCCGAGCTCAAGGCAGCGATTCTCGATGCGGTGACTCCGCGCACACGGCTCGTGCTCCTCGATCACGTAACGAGCCCGAGCAGGCTCGTCGTCCCGGTCGAAGAATTGGTGCCCGCGCTGCGTGAGCGCGGTATCGACACCCTGGTCGACGGTGCGCACGGTCCGGGCATGCTGCCACTCGATCTCGAGCGGCTCGGCGCGACCTACTACACTGGCAACCTGCACAAGTGGTGCTGTGCGCCCAAAGGTGCCGCATTCCTCTGGGTGCCACAGGCTCGCCAAGACTCGATTCACCCGCTCGTCATCAGCCACGGTTGGTCCACCGTGCGCACGGATCGTTCGCGGTTCCTGCTCGAGTTCGACTGGCCCGGCACGCTCGATCCGAGCGCCATCCTGAGCGTTCCAGCCGCGCTCTCCTTCCTGAGCGGTCTGTTCGAAGGCGGTTTTCCCGCGCTTTACGCGCATAATCGCGCGCTCGCGCTACGCGGTCGCGACGCTTTGTGCGCAGCGCTCGGCACGGCGCCGCCCTGCCCCGACAGCATGGTCGGCTCACTCGCCGCCGTGCTCTTTCCCGAGCGCACGCCGAAATCGCCCACACCCGATGCGCTCTATGCCGCGCTCGTCGCGCGCGGCATAGAAGTGCCCATCGTCCCGATGCCAGGCTACCCCTCCGGGTTCGTGCGTATTGCAGCGCAAGTCTACAACTCAGAAACCGAATTCGTCGCCCTCGGCGAAGCCTTGCGTGAAGAGCTCGGCCTCACGAGTGCCGCTTCTGGTTGAGCTGCGCCCGACCCACCCGTTGCGACGAGCCCGCGAAGGCTCGAAAAACACGCAAAGTCGGCGTTCTGTTGCGGAAGCGAGCCGTGTGAAACCAGATCTGAAGTCTAAACCTAAACATCAGATCTAGTTTCGAAATCGGCTCGGTGCGGCTCGGTTCCACTCGGCTCGGCTCGGCGAGGTGCGGCTCAGCTCGGTGCGGTGCGGCGCGGCCCGGTGCGGCGTTCTGTTGCGGAAGCGAGCCGTGTGGCAAGAAGTGATGTTTAAACTCAATGCCGTTCGGTTAAGGACCGAGACCACAATATGGACCCCATCGCTCATGCTGCCCCCACAACATATCGTAGGGTTCGCCGCTTAAGTGAACGGCATTGTGTTTAAACTTAAACATCAGATCTAGTTTCGAAACGGGCTCGGCTCGCAGGGCGATCGGGGCCGGAGTTGCCAGAGTGAGGCTGAGCGGTTGACGGCGCCGCCGAGCGCCCACGCCCCCACCCCGGAGCCCCGCACTATTCGGCGGCTTTGTTGGCTTGCGCGAGCAGCGGGAAGCCGAGCGCCTCGCGTTGCGCGAGATAATTTTCTGCCACGCTGCGCGCCAGAGTGCGCACGCGCAGGATGTAGCGCTGCCGCTCGGTGACGCTGATCGCGCCGCGCGCGTCGAGCACGTTGAAGGCGTGCGCGGCTTTGACGATGAAGTCATAGGCCGGCAAAACGAGCTTTTTTAGCGGATCGGTGTCGCGCGCCAAGAGGCGTTGGGCTTCGGCTTCGTTCTTGTCGAAGGCCGCGAAATGCGCGGCCGCGTCGGCCTCTTCGAAGTTGTACGTCGACCACTCCCACTCGGCGCGCTTGTACAGCTCGCTGAAGGAGACATGCGCGTTGTACTTGAGGTCGTACATCGAATCGACGTCTTGCAAGTACATCGCCATGCGACCGAGGCCGTACGTGAGCTCACCGCTGACCGGCTTACAATCGAAGCCGCCCGCCTGTTGGAAATACGTAAACTGGCCGATCTCCAGACCATCCAGCCAGACTTGCCAACCCAGGCCCCAAGCGCCGAGCGTGGGACTCTCCCAGTCGTCCTCGATGAAGCGCACGTCGTGCTCGAGGGGTTTGGTGCCAATCGCCTCGAGCGACTCCAAATACAGGTCCTGAATGTTGATCGGGCTTGGCTTCAGAATGACCTGAAACTGATCGAACTGCTGCAAGCGATTCGGGTTGTCGCCGTAGCGACCATCCGTCGGCCGGCGCGACGGCTCGACGTACGCCGCATTCCACGGCTCCGGACCGAGCGCGCGCAAGAACGTGGCCGGGTTGTACGTACCGGCGCCGACCTCGGAGTTGTACGGCTGAACGATGAGACAGCCGCGCTCCGCCCAAAAGCGCTGCAAGGTCAGAATGATGTCCTGAAAGTACATGGCGCCCGGAGATTAGCCGCTTTTCGCGCGCTTACAAGCGCTCGGCGCGCGACGAACCGCCTGCAGTCGCGCGAACGCGCGCGTTTGTGAGGCTAGTGATAGCGCGTGCGCGCGGTTCATTTTTGAGTACGCTGCGCGCCAGATGAAGCTTGGCTGGGCGCGGGTGCGTGGGGCACCGATTGCGACGATCGCGGGCGGCCTTGCGTGGTTGGTCGCTGCAATCTTGTTGCTGTATCGACTTCCCTATGGGGTGAGCAATCGCGACGAAGCGTTCTACAGCGCTATCCCGTATTCGTTCTTACTCGGCAACCGCCCTTACGTCGACGAGCTCGCGCTGCATCAGAACGCCGGGCTCTTGCTAGTGCCATTTTACAAGCTGTACGTGGCGGTTGTTGGCTCGGCGGACGGCATCATCCTGTTCAATCGACGGCTCTATTTCGTGTGTGTGGCCGTGTGCTCGCTCGCCACGTACCGGTTCGTGTCGCGCCTCGTGGGGCGAAGCACCGCGTGCTGGGCCGCGGCGCTCGTGCTGACGTTCTCGTACTGCAACCTGTTTGCGGTCAGCTACAACACCGTCGGAGCCTTCGGCTTATTCCTCGGAAGTCTGTGCGCTGCACAGGGCGTACGCGCGGCGCGCCCGGGTCGTTCGCTGTTCGTCGCGAGTCTGTTTTTCCTCGTGGCCGTCTTCGCCTATCCGGGGCTCGCGGTAGCGGTGCTCCCGTACGCCGCGCTGGTCATCGCCTGGCTGTACCGGAGGGCGCCACGCGCCGCCCTGCGGAGCGGACTGCTCGGCCTCGCCGCGGGTTTTGCCGTCGCGCTCGCGGTTGGCATCCCGCTCACGATCTGGATCGGCAAGTCCGGCTTTCAGCACCTAGTCTGCTTTTCGCGCAGCATGGGTTACGTCACGCAGACCGCGTTCGAGAAACTTAATTTTTTTCACTCGGATGCCTGGCGCTGGCACCGGCCGCTGTTCGGCTTCATGGCCCTGTTCGCGCTGTTGCCGTTCGCTTGCCGGAGCTTCGGCCGCGGCTCGTGGTTGGTCGCGCTCGGTGCGATGGCCTGGTGCGGCGTCTGCTATCGGCTGAGCCAACACACGGACGCGCCGAATCCGGCGATGATTTTCCTAATGGCGGTGCCCGTGCTCACGCCCGTCTGTGTCGCACTGAATCACAAATGGCCGCACGCCCGTTTCGTGCTCGAGCTCATTTGGGCGCCCTCTGTTCTGTCGATGGCCGCGACCACTTACTCGAGCGCGAACGGCTTCTACGCGACCTCGCTCGGCGCGCTCGGCGCTCTGGTCGCGGGAGTCACGAGCCTGGCCGGCTATCTGCAAACATTGGCTGAACGCAATCCGAAGCTCAGAGTGGGCCACGAAGTGGTGCTGCGCACGTTCTGTCTCTCCTGCTGGCTTGTCCACGTTCACAGCCTATTTGCAGCCGTCTACGACGACGAACCGGCCTTCCGCGCCCATGACACTCGCGTCAGCGGAGGTCCATTCCGCGGCGCGATCGCGACGCGCTCCGAGGCCGCACGGCTAGTCGCGGTGGACGCTGATTTGAAGCGACTCGCCGGCTCGGCAAGCTCATTGACGGTCTTCGACGGCTTCGCCACGGGTTACCTCTCGACTCGGCTGAAGCCCCTCACCTTCACGCAATGGATCGTATGGTGCATGACGACCAAGTACGATCGGCAGATCATGCAGGAAACTTTCGGCGGGCCCGGGCGCTTGCCAGATTTGGTGCTCGAGATCGGGATGAAGCCCACGGCTCGGAGACTTTGGGAGAAATACGAGCGCGGTCACTATCACGCAGTGGTCGTGCGCCACGATTTCCAGTACGTGATCCTGCAACGGAACAAGGACTAGAGCCTGTTCGTTGCTGGCTAGCTCGCGGGTAGCATGGTCGGTCACTGTCGTTCCGACACCTTCTACCGAAGTCGAGAGATCGGGTCGACGCTGGCTATCCCTACGCTCCGCGCCATGAAGGTAGGGCGACGGAGAGATACCATATCGTCTAGATGTCACACTCCCCACGCATTACCATGACGACATCCGACATGGCGAATTTCGCTCAGAGAGCATCCACACCCAACGGAATTACTATATGCGACGATCGATGCCGGGATTAATCTACGATCGACGATAGAGGCTGATCGACTTCAATTCACGGAGATACAATGAATCAAAGAAAGCTACTTGCGGGCGCGGGTTGCCTTCTCATCGCGATTGCGGCAACCAGCAGCGCCTCAGCGACATCGAGATTCGAGCATTCCAATGCTATTACCGTATGCCAACGAACAAACGGCATCTCTAGTTTTGCCTTCACGCTGTTTGGCAACGGCGACACGACCACTGATATGTATTTGGATTGCGGAAGCGACTACGCGACACTCGATGCATCGGGCGACTACGGACGTACACTACCTCCGCCACGGCTTGGACGTTGGATAGAAGCTCCACCGAAGACGTAACTTGTAATTTTGAAATCGCCGACAAATCCGGAAACGTGTGGTACGTCGGCGCGACGCAACACACGACAGGGAGCGGAACAGGATACCAGGCTTTAACTTGGTCTCCGGGGGGAATATTTGGGGACCCATATTGGTCGTGCGCAGTGCCAAAGGAGACCTCAGGCGGCCTGATTTCGGGGGTTAGCGGGTTTGATATGACACACGAGGATTGAAGCAACCTCGTTTTCAATGAGACAGCTGGAAAGAGCGCAACCGCTCTGTCTGACGGCGACGCGGCCGAGGAAATAGCCGCGCTCTCCGTTTCGGCGAGCGAACTATGACGGTATCCTGCAGCTGACCCCCATTCCCGATCACAACTTGGGCACGGATCGTTTATGGAGAGAACTACCTTTTGGGCGCTTCTAGGCATGGGTGCGCTAGTATTCGCCGCGCTGTTTGAATCTGCGCGCGAGCAACGGGCGACACTGGTCAACGTAAGCAAGCAAATCGCCCGGATTAGGAGCGAGCTCGCAGATGTAAAATCGGAGCGAAACGAATCAGCGGAAATAGGTGCCCTGAGTCATGAAGTGCAAGTTCTAAAGTCAAATCGCGAGACTTACGTTCCTAGTGCGACACAAGACCAGCAAAAAGAGCTCGCCTCCAACGACAAAAGTGAACATGCGACTCAGACACCCCTCGATCCGCAAGCGCGTGCCCAACAACAGCGGGCAGCCAATAAGGCCCTCGCCGACAAAGCCGGGGCGAAGCTTGACTCACTACTCCGCACTGAGTCAATCGACAGAGACTGGAGTACTAGTACAATTGACGGGATCAATCGCACATTCAGCACTGTTTCCACAAGCCACGTCACAGCTGCGGACTGTCGAACTAACTTCTGCAGAATAGTCATTCAGCATGACTCGTCCGATGATCAACACGAACTCGCGCACAAGGTTTTGAAGGGACCACCGTTTGACCAGGAAATGCTGTTTCGGTATGACTTTGACAGCAGTCCGCCTGAAACAATCCTTACCTCGCTCGGAGCGGCAACTCTTTGAAGGGGCTAGTAGATTCAGCGCACTGACCCTGGTCGCCCTCGCGAAATTGGCCGAGACGTTGCTCGATGGGTTGAGCTCAGGGTGAGGACATCGCGGCGCGCCGTTGCGGTGACAGAGGACGGTCATAGCTGATCGCACCAACTTGAGTTCGTGCGCGAAAATAAAGTGTGATGGCCGTCCTACTAGCAAAGCAGGGACGACACCCGGTCAAGGTGATCGCGCGAACACTCGGCGTGTTACGCTCGAACGTACTGGAGCAGCTCCGTGCTCCGCGCCAACACCGCCGTCGGAGCCGTCGCCTAGCACAGAATCAGCAGAAAATGAGACCATTCTGAAGGGTATCCGTTCGGTCACCCCGTCAGTGACGGAGTCTGCGCCGCGCTGTAGTGAACGGGGCGATGCGCGGATCAGGTCGGCGGCGAGAGCACGACGGGGCGGAAGACGTTGGCAGCCAGCTTCTGCTGAGTTCGGGCTGCTCGAGTATCTTTTGCCAGTAGACGGGGGCGAGCTTGAGCAGGCGATCACAGGGCCAAGTGCGGAGCAAGCAGAACAAATCCCTGAGGTAGCCGTGCGGCTCGATATTGTGGAGCGGAGCACTGGCGAGGAGCGAAACGAACACGGTGTTGACGGCGGCGCCGTCGTCGCTGCCGACGAAGAGCCAGTTTCGACAGCCGAGGACCTGCCTGCGCAGATTCAGCTCGCTGATGTTGCTGTGTACGGGGAGACTGACGTCGAGGAAGCGGCGCAGAGCGATGCGTTGATTGCGGGCGTATCCGAGCGCTGCATGGACGGGTCCGGTCCGGCCCGGGGGGCAACTCCAGGGGCCGTATTCCTCCGTATACTCGCCCGAGCCCGACGGAGCCCTTGACGAGACCAGCTTGCAGAGGGCTTTGAAGCACATGTCTTCCAGCGCGGCGCATTGCGCGTAGCGTGCAACCGGCCTTTTGAACTTGTCCTTATGTGGAGCTTCAGTCGCACCCCTTTCGCGAGGCTCATTGCGGTAACTGGTCAGCGAATCACAGCCTTCTCATGGAAGCCAAGACGAGTGGTTGGTATAAGCTCCGCGCGCCCGCCGTCGGAGTGACACCAGGTCTAAGTAATGCCGTTCGCTTCCGTTTTCTTTCTGTTCGCGTTTCTGCCGATTTTTCTGAGCGCGTACTATCTCGCCCCACGCGTCGCGCGCAATTGGGTAGCGCTCGCTGGGAGCTTGCTGTTCTACGCTTGGGGCGCGCCGCGTTTCGTTTTCGTGCTCATTGGGGTGAGCGGTGTCGACTACGTGTTCAGTCGCCGTATTGCGTCCGCGGCTTCGAATAGCAAACGACGCAAGCTGCTGCTCGCGGTCGCGGTCAGCCTCAATTTGTCGCTACTCTTCTACTTCAAGTACGCGAATTTCGTAGTTCACCAGAGCAATGACTTGTTCGCGTTCTTCGGGCGCGGCCCGATCGCTTGGCAGGACATCGCGTTGCCGATGGGCGTCTCATTCGTGGTCTTCGAAGAGATTTCGTACCTCGTGGACGTGTATCGCGAAACGGCGCGGCCGGCCTCGCGCTTCTTGGACTACGCGCTGTTCTTGTCGCTCTTCCCGCACTCGATAGCGGGCCCGATTTTTCGATGGCGAGATCTCGCAGAGCAATTGCGTGCTCGGACTCATTCACTCGACGCAGCCTTCGACGGGTTCCTGCGATTTTGTTTTGGCTTGGGGAAGAAGGTGCTGGTGGCAAATCAAGTCGCCGCCGTCGCTGACAAGGTGTTCGGACATGACATTGCAACGCTGCCGACGAGCTACGCGTGGCTCGGCATGCTCGCTTACACGTTGCAGATTTACTTCGATTTCTCGGGCTATTCTGACATGGCCATCGGGCTTGGTAAGATGATGGGCTTCTCCTTCAAGGAGAATTTCGACGCGCCGTACAGCTCCGCGAGTATCACCGAATTTTGGCGGCGCTGGCACATCTCGCTCTCCAGTTGGCTACGCGATTACTTGTACATCCCTCTCGGCGGGAGTCGCGAAGGGACCCTGAAGCAGTACCGCAACCTGGTCATCGTCTTCTTGTGTTGCGGGTTTTGGCACGGCGCCAATTGGACGTTCTTTGCCTGGGGCGCGTACCACGGCGCGTGGCTGATCATCGAAAGGACCCGCGTGTGGCAGCGCCTGTCACGAGGCTTGCCGCGCGTCGCCGGTGTGCTCTTGACGTTTCTGGTCGTCATGTTCGGTTGGGTGCTGTTCCGTTCTGAGAGCTTGGCCCATGCCTGGGGCTTTTTGCGGCACTTAGTCAGTCTTCACCCTGCCGCCACGAGTGGCACGATCATCAGTTGGGGCGAGCTGATTTCGAACCGTGCCGCAGTGTTCGGCGCACTCGGGCTGGTGGGTTGCTTCGCGACTGGCTTGCCCGAATTCGAAACGTGGTGCGCTTGGTTCGTCGGCAAGCGGCGCGCACCCAACGAGTCCGCGCTCGGGGAGCTCGTGCGTTGGTTGGGGGCTGCTGGCGCGCTATCCCTGGCGGTGCTCTCGCTCGTGAACTCCAACTTCAACCCATTCATCTACTTCCGGTTTTGATGCCGCGCCCTTTGAAGCTCGGTCTCTTGCTGTTGCCGCTGCTTCTGCTGCTGGTCGTGTGTGAGGGCGCGTTCTTTCCGGAAGCCACGTTCTCGCGAAAAACGCAGGGTGATTTGTTCGGCGTGCTGAAAGCCGTGCCGCGTCCGGATTTGCGCTTGAGCAGTTTTTGGCACGGCACATTTCAGAGCGCAGAAGAGAGCTACTTCGAGGCCAATCTGACGTTCAAGCCGGACTTGGTGCGCACCGAGAACACGCTCAACCTGGTGCTGTTTCAGGAGATCTCCGCCCATACGGGCATTCCTCTGCTCCTCGGCAAGCAGAACACGCTTTTCGAAATGAACTACGTCGACAACCTGAACGCAGTTTGCGATGAAAAACACGACCCCCCACCGCCCGCGCCGGGTCCCATCGAGGAGTCGGCGCAGCGCCTGGGTCAAGCGGCGCGTGCCTTTGCAGCTCTCGGGATCGACTTCATGGTGGTGCTCTATCCGAGCAAGGCTTGGCTCTTGCCAGACCGAGTGCCGGCACGCTTCGAATTGCCGGGCGGGAAACTGAAGGCAGCCGAGGGTTTTTCGCATCTGCTAGCGGAGCTGCGAAAAAATGGTGTCCCCGTCATCGACGGGGTGGAAGCGCTGACCGAGCTGCGCCAAAAAAATCCCTCGCTACCGCTGTACAATCGCGGTGGCACGCACTGGACCGACCCCGCGGCGTGTAGCGTCGTTCAGCGCATCGTCGCTCGATTGCCGAAAGAAGGTACGAGCCCGGTGCCAGGTTCCAGTGGGCTTGATTGCGTGCTGGGGCCGCCCGCGCCGGCATCCGGAATTGATACGGACATTGCGGAGCTCAGCAATGTTTGGGACATCGGGCGCTTCACGGATCAGATCCCGAGCGTGACGCCAACCCTCACTCAGCGGCTTGCAGGTGGCCCACGCTCGACGCTTGTCATCGGGTCGAGCTTTTCTTCTCACCTCGTGAGATTGATGAATGAGGCGCACGTGATCCGCGATGTCAACTACATCGAGTACTACCGGCACGCGCGTTCGGGTCGCATCAACTGGAAACGCGAGCTCGAGACTCGCCAATTGGTCATTTTCGAGCAATGGCAAGCCTCGCGGATGACCAGCAATCTGTCGGAATTTCTGGACGATCTCGAGTTTCGTTCGCCGCGATTTCGGCACGCGATGCAGGCCGCGCTCGCGCACTAGGGCACGGCAGCGAGTGCGCCCGAGAGAGGGCCGTTCCGAATTTCGTTGTGATCTCGTGAAACCAGCAACGAGGCCCTCGATCTGCCGTCAACTTTTACGCGGCGCCTTCGACGCACGCGGCGTCGGGCTCGCCGCGGGACTCTTCGAAGCACGCGAGCTCGGTGCTTTCGAAACGCGCTCGCTAGGCGCTTTCGACGTCCGCGCCGCAGGGCTCTTGGAAACGCGCGGGCTCGGTGCTTTCGAAGGCGCGGCAGCTGGGCTCTTCGAACCCTTGCTGCTCGCCGCTCGCGTGCTCTTCGGCTTCTGCGAGGGCGCCGCGATCGAGGCGCGCACCGCAGATAGATCGGCCATCGGTCGGCCGCTCATGCTGCACAGGAGCGCTTCGGCGAACATCGGACCGAGCGCCTCGTGCTTGAAGTATGCGTACACGGCCTGCCAACCCTGCGCGCCAATGCGCGTGCCCCAATCCGCAATGCTACCGGGCTCGTAGTCGAGGCGGCGCAGGCGCAAGTAACCGAAATCTGCGGTGGCAACGAGTGGTGGAGATTTTTCGAATTCTTCGAGATCGCCGCCCACCAATGCGACGTTCTTTTCGGCGAGCGCCGCGTACACGTCGTCACTGAACCAAGAGGCGTGACGAAACTCGAGCGCCGCGCGGCGCCCGCTGGGCACGAGCGGCAAAAACGCGCGCAAGACCCCGAGATCTTTCTTCAAGAACGGCGGCAATTGGAAGAGCACCGGGCCGAGCTTGTCCCCCAGCGCGGACGCCACGTCGAAGAAGTGCTGCACGTCGCTCTCGACGTCGGCAAGCTTCTGCTGATGGGTGATGCGGCGTGTGGCCTTGAGCGCGAACGTGAAACTCGCAGGCGCCTCTTCGCCCCAGGCCGCGAGCATCTCCGGCTTGGGCATACGGTAAAAGGTGTTGTTGATTTCTACGCTCGGTAGGCGCTCCGAATAGAAGCGCAGCATCTGGTCGTTCGGCAGACCTTCCGGATAGAAGCGCCCACGCCACTCGGCGTAGCTGAACCCACTCGTGCCTGCGAGGATCTGCATCGAGACTCCGTGCGCATGGTACCCGAGCCAGGTTCCAGTGAGGCGCTAATCAGGCGTTCACGTTCGTCTGAGAGGAGGCAATGTGTGCGCTGCTCGTCACTACCGGCGGAGCGGCCGAACGACGCGCGTCACCTTTCTTTATCGTGCCGAGCGAGAGCGGCTCGCCGATCCGCGCTCGCGCGCTCTCGGCCCTGGACGAGGGCGCCGATTTGATGCGACGCTAAGGCTCTGACTACGCGCTTCGATAAGTCTTCGCTGCGTGAGAACTAGGGCTTAAACGTTGAGTGAAACGGTGAGTACCGGACTCGAACCCGGACTGGTCATCAGCTCGCGGTACCGCGTCGAGGAACGCCTCGCCGGCGAAGGCGAGCCCGTTGGCTATCAGGCGCTCGACACGGATCGCCAAGCTCCGGTCGTCGTTCTCGACGTCAGCGCTGCTGCCGCAAAAGCGCTCGGCAAGGCCAAGGAGCTCGGACACACGCACCTCGCCAACGTGCTCGAGACCAGCGAGATCAACGGTAAGCACGTCGTAGTCTGTGAACAGGTCAGCGGCGAGACGCTCGAGCAGCGGCTGTCCGACATCGGCACGAAGGCGCCCGTGGACGCGGTGCGCTCTGCGCTGCGCGTTGCGGACGCCCTGTCATCGCTGCACGAAGCGGGCGGCGCGCACGGCTCCGTACATCCCATCAACGTGATCTTGACTCCCGAAGGTCGGGACGGCCCCGTGCTCGCGATCGCGCCGTTGCCCGCAGGCGACGCCGCATTTCGTCAACCCGAGTGGGAAGCGGGCGATCCGCCTTCGGAGCCCGACGACAGTTGGGCCGCCGCAGCGCTGCTATTTTTGATGCTGATCGGCAAGCCACCGCCGCGCACTGGCTTCGAATCCGAGAGTGCAGTGGCTGACGCTGGAGTCACCGATCAAGCCCTACAAATGGCGCTGTATCACGGGCTGGCTCGAGATCTCGGCGCGCGCAGCCACGATCTGAGGCCGCTCAAACGAGAGCTTGCCCGCTGGTTCGTCGAGCACGCGGGCGAAGAGCCGATCTCGCCTGGGCCGCATTCGACCTCACCGCCGCCATTGCCTCCCGGTTTGCGCAGCCCACAAGCGGAGATCGTGCGCCCCTCGTCGTCTCCGCAACGCATCATCTCGACGGCCCCCCTACCCAAGAAGCCGTCCAAGATCATCGTGCTCGCTGCCGCCGGCATCAGCGCGGGCTTGATCGGCGGCTGGGTGTTTTCGCACGTCCGAAAACCCAAAATCCACATCGTTGAAGTGCAGAAGCCTGCGCCGCCCGAGGACACCGGAAAGAAAGCGATCGACTTGTCCGACGTGCCAGTGACTGGCCAAAGCGAGACCGCCAGCACGGACAAGGTTGGCTCGTGCGTGTCGGGCTACATGCCCAAAGGCACGTTCGAAAAACCCCCGGACATGAGCTGGGTCTGTGACGAAACGGATCCCCGAAACGGCGCCGAGAAACTGCGTGTGGGCGTGATCAACGGCGCCAAGGGCACCACCACCGACGCGATGAAAATCTTCGCCCGCATCGGCTGGTACGACATGGCAGCTTACGCGGTCGTGCGTGCCGGTTGCTGCGAGGGCGCGAAGCCCCTCAGCTTGCCGCCACCGAGCAACGGCTGTTCACCGATGGACGAAGCCCTGCGCGACGTCGGCAGCGCCGTGGTCGCAGCGCGCAGCTACGAGGAACCACTAAAGAAATACACCGCCGCCATCCACTGCGAGATGAACGCGGGCAAGGGCGCCATCCTGCGCCACCCCAATCGTCCTGCGGGTGGCGAGGACAGCGCCTTCGGCGAGCTCGTGCACGCGGTTCAACCCTGAGCCGCGCGGACGCCTGAGCCCGAACGGACGAAGGCCCCGCGAGCACTAGAGGCTGAAGCAGAGGATGGCCGAGGTCTTCCTCGTCGCGTTGGGCTTCGTGCTGAACGCGCTACTGCCCTATCTGATCGTCAAGCACGATTTGCGGCAGCTGTCGGGAGAACGCCTGAGCCGCGCCTGGAACCCGGCCAGCTTCTGGTCCGCCGTAATCGTCTTCGGCCCGCTGTCGATCCCGGTGCATTTTGCAAAAACGCGACGATCTTTTTGGGGTTTGGCCCTTGGGCTTGGCCTCGGCATGGGGGCCATTTTGTGCGCCGGCGTGGTCGAAGCGGGCGTCGGCTGGGCGCTGGGCGTCGACTGAAGCCGAGCCCAGGAATAACCCCGGATTCGCAATTGTCTCCGGCGCGTCCGCCGCGCTAGAAGCGGCGGGTCGAGCCCCTTCGGACGGCACACTCCGCCAAACCGCCCGTCACTCCAGGAAAAATGATGCAGGACGTACGCGCGCTCAATGAATTAGTGGCCAAAGAAAGCGCCTTCGTGGACGACCTTCTGGCCGAAATCGGCAAGGTCATCGTCGGTCAGTCGTACATGATCGAGCGAATCCTCGTGGGCCTTCTGACCGGGGGTCACGTGCTCCTGGAAGGCGTCCCGGGGCTGGCCAAAACGCTCACCGTGCGCACCATCTGCGCCGCGATTCACGCCAAGTTCGCGCGCGTGCAGTTCACCCCCGATCTGTTGCCCGCGGACCTCATCGGCACCGTGATTTACGATCAGAAGACGGGCGAGTTCAGCTCCAAGCTCGGTCCGATCTTCGCAAACCTGGTGCTGGCCGATGAAATCAATCGCGCCCCGGCCAAGGTGCAAAGCGCGTTGCTCGAAGCCATGCAAGAGCGCCAGGTCACCATCGGTGACAAGAGCTACCCCCTGCCCGATCCGTTCGTGGTCATGGCCACCCAAAATCCGATCGAGCAAGAGGGCACCTATCCGTTACCTGAAGCGCAGATCGATCGCTTCATGTTGATGGTCAAGGTCGGTTACCCAACGCGCGAGGAAGAGCGCCTAGTGATGGACCGCATGACCGGCGTCGTGAACACGGTCGCTGCCTCGAAGACTTCCCCCGCGCAGCTGCTCGAGGCGCGCAAAGTCGTGCGCGACGTGTACATGGACGACCGCGTCAAGGACTACATCGTGGACGTCGTGTTCGCCACCCGCGAACCCCAGAAAAAGGGCATGAAAGACCTCGCGCCGTTGATTGAGTACGGGGCGAGCCCGCGCGCCAGTATCGCGCTCAATCTGGCGGCACGCGCGCACGCATTTCTGCGCCATCGCGGCTACGTGACCCCGGAGGACGTGAAGGCCATCGGGCCCGACGTGCTTCGACACCGCGTCGTGCTGAGCTACGAAGCAGAGGCCGAAGAGGTGACCGCCGAGGACATCGTGCGGCGCGTGTTCGAGGTCGTCGAAGTTCCCTGAGGTGTGTGCGTTTTCTCCTCGTGTCGGTGAGACAAAGGTGACGCGGTGATCCCCAAGGAACTGCTCAAGGCGCTGCGCAAGATCGAGATCACGACCAATCGGCTCGCGACCGAACAGCTCGCGGGCAGCTATACGTCGGTGTTCAAAGGTCAGGGTTTGGCGTTCCGCGAGGTGCGGGAATACCAACCGGGCGACGACGTGCGCACGATCGATTGGAACGTGAGCGCGCGCATGAACTCCACGTACGTGAAGGTGTTCGTGGAAGAGCGCGAGATGACCATGATGTTGGTCGTCGATTTGTCTGCCAGTCAGCGCTTCGGCACGCACACTTCCAGCAAAGCGAGGCTTGCTGCGGAGGTCGCGGCGGTGTGCGCGTTCAGCGCCATCAAACACAACGACCGCGTCGGCTTGATCCTGAGCACGGACCAGATAGAGAAGCTCGTCCCCGCAAAAAAGGGCGAAAAACACGTGATGCGAGTCGTGCGCGAGATCCTAGGGCGCGTGCCGGAGCGCACCGGCACGGATTTGCGCGTCGCGCTCGAGACGCTGCATTCCGTCGCGCGCCGGCGCAGCGTCGCCTTCGTGCTCAGCGACTTTTTCACGAGCGGCTACGACCGCGCGCTGTCCTTGGCCGCGGCGCGGCACGACATCATCCCGGTAATGCTCGTCGACCCGCGGGATGAAGAGCTACCCGACGTTGGGCTCAGCAGCTTCGAAGATTTCGAAACTGGCGAGAGCGTGATCGTCGACACCTCGAGCGCGCTGGTGCGTGCGCATTACAAGAAGCAGATGCGCGGCATCCGCGCCGAACAGGTGCGTTTGTTCACGAAGCTCGGCCTCGACTTCTGCGTGGTGCGCACTGACCAGCCCTACATCAAGCCGCTCCGCGATCTGTTCGCGCGACGCGCGCGGCGGGCACACCGATGAACTCGAGCAGCCGCCTCGTTGCGCTCGGCGCTCTGAGCTGCGTGCTCTTGCGCAGCGCGTTTTCGCTCGCCGTTGGGGCGGATGCGGGCGCGCCGCCGGCGGCGAGCGCAAGCACTGCGGCGGCAAGCAGCTCGGCGAGCGCCGCGGCGAGTAGCGCGCCACCAGACAACAGCAACGGCGAGAACTGCGTCGAGCGCATTCCGTCCGGCAAAGATCGCCCCAAATTCAGCGAAAAAATCGAGAGCCGCGCGCTCAGCGGGCACGCGCTCACGCTGGAGGTGAACGTCGAGCACGGCAAGGGAGAGACGGTCCTCCCCACCGGTTTTCACGTGCTCAGTGACAGTCCGGAGGCCAAGGCACTGGAGCGTGAAGGCTTTGCGCTGCCCGATCCGGAAGGCGCCGCCGGTCCGAAGTTGGAGCGCACCGAGCAAGGCGAGCGCGCCACGACGCGCGTGCGCATCTCGGTCGTGCCGCTGCCGCCCAAGCCGGGCCGGGCGATGCTCGTCCTGCCACCGCTGCCTATCACGCTCTCGCGCGCCAGCGGCGAGCTCGTCACGGTGTGCACTGCGCCGCACGCCGTAACGGTCGAAGATCCGATCGCCAACGCGCCGCACGCCGAGCCCCACGGTAACCCGGCAGCGCGCCGCCAGCGCGAGGTCTGGACGGCAGCCAAGCACGTCGTATTCGCCGCGCTCATCGCGCTCGCCGTCGGCGCGATCCTGGCCTTGCTCATCAGCCGCTGGTTGCGCCGACCAAAAAAGCTGCCCCCGCCGCCACCGCCGCGCCCGCCTTGGGACATCGCTCTCGAAGCGCTGCACGACATCCGTCACGCGGGGCTCACGCGAGAGGGCCGTTTCTCCGAGCATTTCGACCGAGTCTCGGACGTGCTCCGGCGTTACCTCGGAGATCGCTACGGCTACGACGGCCTCGAGAGCACCACGCGCGAGGCGCTCGGTTCGCTCCGCCTGATCACACCCGTGATTGCCGACTTGGGCGAGATTCAAACCTTCATGCGCGACGCTGATCTCGTCAAATTCGCACAGCTCACCCCGAGCGAAGGCGAGTGCCTCGATCTGTTGGCGCGCGCCGAGCATATCGTGACGCGCACGATCGACGTCGCGCCGGTCGCGCCCGCCCTCGCGACCGAAATTCAAGACGATACGACCGACGGTGCTTCGAACCGTACACCCGACGGCAACGACGGCAACGACGGCAACGACGGCAACGACGGAGGCACGCCATGAACGAGCCGTCGTCGATCACCGAGCTGGCAGCACCCGTGTCGCCCGGCGGCGGCGCGACGCCCCGCACGCGCGCCAAGGACAAGCCGAACGCCCCGCGCTTCGATCTTCGCGCCTCAGCGGCCCGCTTCCGCAAAGGGCTCCGCGGCACGCTCTTGGTGCTGTACACGCTCCTGGCGTTGCTAATTGGCCTCGCCTACCCGGCGCTGGCCCGCGGCGACGAAATCTTGCACGCGAGCTGGCAAAATCGCTGGTATTTGCTGGGTCTGATCGTGGTTCCGGCGATCCTCTACCGAGCCACGTTGGGTGAGGATCGGCGCATGCCGCGCCTCAAGCTCGGCACGCTGAGCGCCCTCGCTGTCGGACCGTCGGGCCTACGCGTCTGGCTGAAGGATTTGCCGGGCGTGCTGCGTACGGTCGGCTTCGCGCTGTGCGTGCTCGCTCTGGCGCGACCGGTCAATACGCTGCGCCCACAAGCGGCCGACGAGGAAGGCATCGACATCGTCGTCGTGCTCGATCTTTCCGGATCGATGCGCGCGGCGATGGCCAACTTGCCGGCCGATCTGCAAAGCTACGTGCCACCGAAGCCCAAAGGGGTCAGGCCGACCCGCATCGACGCGGCCAAGGCGGTGATTCGAGATTTCATCGCGCGCCGCAAGACCGACCGCATCGGCGTCGTCGTGTTTGGCTCGAGCGCGTACGTGCTGTCGCCGCCGACGCTCGACTATCACTTGCTGGACGAGCTAGTGGCGAAGATGGAGCTCAACGTCATCGATTCGAGCTCGACCGCGATCGGTGACGCCGTCGGTGTGGCGTCCGCGCGACTCCGCCGCAGCCACGCGCGCAGCAAGGCGATCATCTTGCTGACCGACGGTGATTCGAACGGGGGCAAGGTTTCCCCGGAGTATTCAGCGCATTTGGCCAATTCGGTGGGCGCGCGCTTGTACACCATTCAGATCGGCCAAGGCGACGCCGCGGACGTGCAAGACGGCTTCGATCTGTTCGGGCAACCGCACTACGTGTCCATGAACTTCCCGGTCAACCCGAAGCTCCTGAAGGAGCTCGCGGCGAAAACCGGCGGATCGATGTACGTGGCAACCGACGCACAAGCCCTCCAAGCCAGCTTCCACGACGTGCTCGACAAGCTCGAGAAGACGAAGTTCGAAGCCAACATTGCGAACTACGAAGACCTATTCGCGTTCTTGCTGTTGCCTGGGGTCTTACTCTTGGCTTGTGACGCCGCGCTGCGTGCGCTCGTGCTCCGGAGGTTCCCGTGAAATTCGCAGTGCCGGAGTGGCTGTTCGGGACCGGGCTCGCGCTACTCGTCGCGGTCGTGCTCGTAGTTGGCGGGGTCTTGCTCAGCCGCAACGTGAAGCGTTTCGGCGACGAAGCATTGATGCGCGGCCTGGTGACCGCGAACCCAAGTGGCAGGCGCGCATTCAAGGGCGTGCTGGTCGTGCTGGCCGTCGCTTTGTCGTTCATCGCCTTGGCCCAGCCCCAATATGGGCGCGGCACGCGGCTGATCCCGGCGACGAATCTGGATGTCGTGATCGTGCTCGACTACTCCAAGAGCATGTACGCGAAGGACATCACGCCCTCGCGCATTTTGCGGGCCAAATCCGAGGTGGGGCGGCTGATTCAGGACTTGCCGGGCGCACGTTTCGGCGCGGTCGCGTTCGCTGGCGAACCGATCGCTTTTCCGCTGACCAGCGACGGCGCTTCCATCGCGCAGTTCTTTCGACAGCTCTCGCCGAATGACATGCCCGTCGGCGGCACCGCCATCGCGCGCGCTCTCGAGTCCGGGCGAGAGCTGCTCGAACGCGACCCGAAGTCGAAGACGCACAAGCGCGTGATGTTGCTCGTCACCGACGGCGAAGATCTCGAAGGCGACCCGGTGGCCGCCGCCGAATCGGCGAAGAGCGCGGACATCACGATCGACGTCGTGCAAATCGGCGGGCGTACCCCAGAGCCGATCCCAGACGTGAATGAGGCCGGCGAGTCGCACGGCTATCGCACGGACGACCAAGGCAAGCCGCTCACCACCTCATTGTCCGCCGAAGGTGAAGAACAGCTCTCGAAAATCGCCAGCTCGACCGGCGGTGTGATCGTGCAGAGCGCGCGCGGCGACACGGGCATCACGGAAATCTCGCGGCGCTTGTCGCGCTTGGTCACCGAAGAGCTCTCCGAGAAGGTCGAGACCGTCTACGCGGACGTGTACATGTACCCGCTCGGGCTCGCGTTGCTCCTGGTCTTGCTCGAGACCTTCGTCAACGAAGCGCCGCGTCGTAAACAGGCGACCGCGGTGCCGCCGCCCAAGAGACTCCGCAAAAAGAGGCTCAAAAAAGCGGCCGTCGTGGCCGCTGCCGGAGTGCTCTCGCCGCTCTTGTTCGTGGCGTCGTGTAGCAAAGGCGTCGATCCGTTGTTCGAACGCAACGCGCCGAGCGTAGACGAGGCCATCTCGGCCTACGACGCGGGCGACGCAGGCAGCGCTGTTTCGCTGCTCGAGGAATACCTAGCGACGGGCAAATGTGAAAATGGCGCGATCGGCACGCCGGACCCAGTACGGGATCGCCCCAACGCGAGCTTTGACTTGGGCCTCGGGCTGTTCAAGCTCGCCGAGCGCTTCGGCCGCCGCTTCGGTGAAGAGGAGCCTGTCGGTGACGGCGGCACGACGCCACAGCAAGACTCCGAGATGGGCCAGCGCAATCAAGGCGTGGACTGCGCCGAGCGCATCTTGAAGCTGGTCGCGGCCGACGGCACGACGCCCATCGAGTTCCGCGCGCGGGCGCACTATTTGGCGGGCAATCTCGAGTTCCTGCGGCGCGACTACAAGGCGGCGGTGAAAGAATACGAGCTCGCGCTGCGCTTGATCCCTGGTCTACCCGCCGACGCGGGCGACAACGTCGGCAGTGACGCCGCTTACAATCGCGCGATTGCCCTCCGCCGTATCCAAGACAAAGAAGACAAGCAGAAAGACGCCGAGCCGCCCGACGCGCAATCCGACGCCTCGAACGAGGGCGGCGAGCCCGATTCTGGCCAGCCCGACTCGGGGAAAAATCAGGATAAAGACGGCGGAAACGACGATAAAAAGAAGCAAGATCAGGACAAGGACAAGGACAAGCAAAAGGACGCCGGTTCCGACGGCGGCGCGCCCAAGCCCCAAGATCAGCCTGACGCGGGCAGCGATCAGCAGAAGCAGAAGCCCGAGCAGTCGCAGGCCAATCAGGATGACCGCACGCTCGACATGCTCGAGCACGCGCCCACCTTCCAAGAGCAGGACGCAAAGAATCGTGCTCTGCAGCGCCGCACGCGCAGCGGGATGGAAGACAAATGAGGCTCGGGCTCAGCGTCGCCACTGCCGCAGCCGTGGTGGCCCTGAGCTCGGTTGCGCTCGCCGTCGAGGTGCAGACCGCCGCTAGCACCCGGCAAGTCAGCGTTGGGGATTCGTTCGTCGTGCAGCTCACGGCCATGTCGGATGGCAGCACTGGCAATACGGTAGCAGACATGCGCTTGCCGCTACCGCCGGGTATGACGGCATCGGCACCGACCCCGAGCCAGCAATCTCAAGTCAGCTACATGAACGGCCAGATGACCCAGCGCATAGGCGTGGTCGTCACCTGGAACGTCACGGCCACGAAAGTGGGCTCGTTCAGGGTCGGCCCGCCCAGCCTGACCTTGGGCGGTCAGCGCGCGCAGGGCAACGTCATCGCGATCGAAGTCGCCCCGGCCGGCGCTGGTGGCGCGCCGCAACGCACGCGCCGCGGGTTCGATCCGTTCAATTTCATGGACCCGTTCGGCAATGGCGGTTCGCCCTTTCCACCGGGCTTCAACTTCCACAGCCCCTTCGACGACGACACGAACCAGCAAGATGAACAGCCGAGCTATCCGGACGAATTTCGCGTCGACAAGGCCGGCGATCCGATCGCGTTCTTACGCGCGACGGTCAGCCCGGACCACGTGGTGGTCGGGCAACAGGTCACCTTGCGCATCTACGCGTACGGCGGACGCGGCAACTACCAGGCGATCAACCCGAACGAGCCCTCGCACGCCGACTTTCTGACGCTCAACAGCAGCGCCGAGACGGGGCGCCCGTACCTCGTACCGATCGGTGACACGCGCTACATCGCCGTGAAGTTGGACGAGCTGACGCTCTTCCCCCTGCACTCCGGAACGCTGCGGGCGGGCGACATGAAGATGGGCTTCGGCGGCCGTGGTTACCCGCAGAGCGGCCCAGGGCTCGGGCTCGTGCGCGAGAGCAACTGGGTCGACGTCTTCGTCAGCGAGCCACCGCTGCGTGGCCGACCTCCCGGTTACAAGCTCGGTGACGTGGGCGACTACAAGCTCAGCGCGACCGTCGAACCACGCCAAATCATGGCGGGAGAATCGATTGCCGTCGTGGCGACGCTGTCGGGCATCGGCAACGTGCCGTTCAAGATCCAAACACCCGAGCAGCGCGGCGTCGAGTGGCTCGAGCCTTCGCTCAGCGAGCACATCGAAGCACCGAACGGCGTGGTTCAAGGGACGCGCACGTTCAGCTACGTCGTGCGACTGAACGAGGCGGGCAACATCGACTTAGGCGAGCTGACCCTGCCCTTCTACAATCCGAAACGGCGTGAGTACGCGACCGCACGGGCAGCACTCGGCATCATCAACGTAAAGCCGAACCCGAATGCCAAACCCGCGTCAGTCGACGCCAAGCCGATCGATCGTTTGGCCGGCGTGCTCCAACCTCGAAACCAATTGGGGGCATTCGCCGGAGCTCCCAGGCCGCTCAGTGATCGCCCTTATTTTTTTGGGTTGCTCTTACTGGCACCGTTCGGTGTGGTGCTGGTCGGAGGGGCAGTCAGCGCGGCCACGCGCGCGCGAGAAAAACTACGCGTTCGAGGCACGTCGCTCACGACTCAGCTCGATCTGGCACTGCGCGAAGCACACACGTCCGCCAAGTCGGATTCGGGCACCGCGGTGGCCGCGCTCGAACGCGCGGTGTTCCTGAGCATCGAGCTGAAAATGGGCCTGAAAGCGCGGGCCATTTTGAAGACCGAGCTCGCTCACTCCCTCGCCGAACGCGGGTTACCAAAAGAACGCGCCGAGGCCTTGGCTCGGATTTTGGAGGATTGCGACGCGCTGCGCTTCGTCGGGATCGCGAGCGGCATCGACGTAACCGAGCTCACTCAGCGCACTGAAACGAACGTGATGGCCATGCGCACCGACAAGCTGAAAGCCGAGAGCTGAGGCAGCGTGCGACGCCTGATCCAGATCTTGTCGCTGCTTCTACTGGTGTGGTTCACCTCCTACCCGCGAGTCGCGCAGGCGGAGCCCAGCTCCGACGCGCGTCATGACTTCGCCGCCGCCAACGACGCTCTGAAACGCGGCGCCTACACCGAGGCCATCGACACGTTCGAGCTCTTGGCAGACCGCGGCTTCGTGCACCCCGACGCGAGCTTCAATCGTGCCGTCGCTTACGTGGAGCGCGCGCGCTCGAGCGCTGCGCAGCCGGGAGATCTCGGGCGCGCAGCAGCCGCGCTGCGCGAGGTGCTCATCCTACGGCCCGACGACGAACCCGCAGAGAACGGGCTGTCCCGCATTCGCGCAGAGATCTCGCGCCGACACGCACGCGAGGGGACGGCCCCGGTCATGGCCCGGCCCTCGCTCGGGCGCGCCGTGACCTCGCTGTTCGACGAGAACGCCTGGGCCGTGATCGCCATCAGCGGTTCACTGCTGCTCGCGCTCGGGCTCGCGCTGCGGCGCTTCGTCGACCGCACGAGCGCCGCGCTGGCGGGCGCCATTGGCATCGGTGTCGGCGCGCTACTGCTCGTGAGCGGCGCGGGGCTGACCGCAGGCGCGCGGCACTTTCGGCTCACCTCGTCGCCCGCGGTGATCGTCGCCGAAGAGGCGCGCTTGCTCGATGAATCGGGCAAACCATTGCGTCAGAGAACAGGCGCGGCGGACTCCGTGACCATCCCGGAAGGCGCGAGCGTGTACGTGCTCGAACGTCGACCGACGCTGGACCGGGTGGAGTGGGGCTCGACCGAAGGCTGGCTGACACCCAGTCAACTTCAGATTCTGGCCACACGCTGAACGCAGCTGGCCGCGCTTCACCCGCACGTCAGCGCTGAAAATCGCGGCGTTCGCCGGACGCGCGGGAACTTTTCGCGCGCGGAGTGTACGATCCATGGATGAAGCCTGCGTGGGCTCGACTGCTGTTGTCCGGCTTGCTTTGCGTCACTGCCTGCGCCTCCGGCAGCCGCGCAGCAGGCCCGGTCAACCCGAGGCCAGCGGCCGCCCCTTCGGCCACGACGGCGACAGCGGCGGGCCTCCCTTCGGCATTGCCCAGCTCGGTCTCGACCCGCGCAACTAGCGATGCCGAGCCCGCGCCAGCTCCGCGCCCGTGTGGCGCACTGGGCTGCCTGGCGTTCGCGACGCCCGGCGCGGCGTTCGACTACGTGCTGCTCGACAAGCCGCGCGTGCTCGCGGTCGGAGAAGCCCACGCGCAGGACGACGCGCCCGGCATCCCGTCGAGCACGCGGCGCTTCGCCGAACAGCTCTTGCCCAAGTTGGCTGGGCAATCCAAACACATCGTGATCGAGATTTTGCTGGCGAACTGCAAAAAGCAGACAGTGGAGGCCGTCAAAAAGCAGCAGGCTCCCGTCACCGAGCACCAAGCCAAGAGCAATCAGAACGAATTTGTCACGCTGGGCAAAGTCTGTGAGCGCTACGGGATCGAGCCGCAGGGCCTCACTCCCGATTGCCCCGACTACGAGGCAGTGCTCGCGTCGGGCGACGACGCGGTCGCTCGCTTGCTCACCCTGGTCGCCGATCAAACGGCGAAAGAGGTGGCAGCGCTATTGCCGCAAACCGAGCCGCCCGCCGACTTGATCATCACGTACGGGGGGGCACTGCACAACGATCTGAATCCACGCCCCGGACAAGAGGCTTGGTCCTTTGGTCCGACGCTCGCTCGAGCGACTCACGACCACTACGTCGAGCTCGATTTGATCGTGCCGGAATTCGTGAAAGACAGCGAAGCCTGGCGCAATCTGCCCTGGTTCTCTGCCTTCGATCGCGAGCACTTGAGCAACGAGACACTTTTGTATCGACCCGCAGCCAGCTCCTTCGTGTTGATCTTCCCAAAGACCGAGCACACCCCGCCGCAGCAGTTGTAAGATAACCGAGAGCATGCTGCGCCTCGACAATCCAATTCAGAACTACGCTTGGGGGTCGCACTCCGCCATCTCGCGGCTCCTACGCGGGACTTCGCCCTCCGAAAAACCCGAGGCGGAGCTGTGGATGGGCGCTCATCCGCAGGCCCCTTCGCGCGTTCTGCCGAGCGGAGAGTCACTGGCCTCGCTCATCGAGCGCGCACCCGAGCGCATGTTGGGTAGCGAGCCCTTGGCTCGCTACGGCCCCCGCTTGCCGTTCCTACTCAAGGTGCTGGCTGCGGAAGCGCCGCTCTCACTGCAGGCCCATCCGACGCTCGAACAAGCGCGCGCCGGCTTCGACGCCGAGGAAGCGGCCGGCATCCCGCTCGATTCACCGAAACGCAACTACAAGGACCGCAGTCACAAGCCCGAGCTGCTCTGCGCGCTCACGCCATTCACGGCATTGTGCGGCTTTCGCAGCGTCCCGCAAATGCTGGAACTGTTGCGTACGCTGCGCACGCCACGGCTCGGCTACGTGCTCGAGCTCATCGAGCAGTTGCGCAGCGAGGCGGATTTGGCGCGCGTCTTCTCAGCTCTAATGACAGCGTCCCCCGAACGGCGCTCGGAGATGGCGCGGCAAACGCTCGACCGTTGCACAGACCTGGCCGCCTTCGATGGCCCATTTCAGCGCGATTTTTCCTGGGCGGTGCGCATCGGCATGTTGTACCCGGGTGACGTGGGAATCATCACGGCGTTGTTGCTCAATTTGGTGCAGTTGGCGCCGGGCGAGGCCATCTATCTGCCGGCGGGAAACATGCACGCTTACCTGCAAGGCATGGGCATGGAGATCATGGCCAACTCCGACAACGTCCTGCGCGGGGGTCTGACCCCGAAGCACGTGGACGTTGCCGAGCTCTCGCGCGTGCTCGATTTTCGTGCTGGGCCGGTCAGCGTGCTGCAAGGCGAACAGCAAGGCAGCGCTCGCGTCTATCAAACCAGCACGCCCGAGTTCGAGCTGCAAAGCTTTCAACTATTGCCTGGAGAAGCACCGACGGTCGCCGATCGGCGCGGCCCCGAGATCCTTTTTTGTGAGCAGGGCGCGCTGTCATTGACCTGCGCGGGCGAAACGCTGGCGCTCGCGCAGGGCCACGCGCTGTTCGTCGCCGCAGCGGAGCCCAACTACGTCGTGCGCGGTGAAGGTCGACTATTTCGCGCCTGTGTCGGTCGCACCTGAGTCGTCGGCTTTGTCTGGGTCAGGCTTCGGGCAGCGCTCACCCGTATGACCCGGTTCCCCTTCCGGGATCTTGCACGGGTGCACTTCCACGCGCCTTGCGCGCGGTTTGTACGTCACCTTGCGGCGCTCCTCTTTGATTTTTCCATCCGGGAAAGTCAGCGTGCGCTTCACGATGACGGACCAACCAATTTCCCCACCTTCGCGCGTCTTCTCTTTGTCCGCGTCCAAGTGCGGGTTGGGAATGTATTCGACCGGCGGCAGCACGATATTCTGACGCGGTGAGACCTCTGCCCGTACCTTGCGACCGCCGTTATCGCCGTAGATTTTGACGGTGATCGTCGTGTCCGTGTAGGAGGTCTTGATCAGCGCGCCCGCTGCCGTATCGTTCTTGAAGACGATGTCCGGGTGCGGATAAGAGAGTGTCGCGTCGTAACCCATGGGGTAGCGCGTGAACCAATACGTGTGCGGCTGGCGCTCCAAGATGTCGTAGCCGCCATAGAACAAGGCGTTGAATAGCGTGGTCGCAAATTGGCTGACTCCGCCGCCCACGGTGTCGACCATTTCGCCATCTTCGATGCTGGGGGCAGGCCGAAAGCCGTTCTTCACGCTGCGCTGCCCGATGGTCTGATTGACCGAAAATGTGTCACCTGGTTTGACCAAAGTGCCGTCGAGTAGGTCGGCGATGTGATGAATATTTTGCACGCGCGGCTGACAGCACGCATGGTGAGTCGTGTACGATCCCATCAACCCGACGACACCGAGTTGCTCGGCCGCTGTAGTCGATAGCGCGGGCTCCGCGCCGACACGCAACGGCAACTCGGCTGTCTTGGTCGGGCTGTTCGCGGCTGCGCATACGGCGCTCGCCACGCCCGCGTCGTCCAGCACGAGCGCGCCGTGGCCAGGCTCCACATGCACGCGGTCCTGAGCGTCGATCACGAATCGAGCATTTTCTGCCTGTTGTTCGAGGGCGCCGCGCCGCGACTCGAGTAGCCGCGTGGTCGCCTCGAGCGCGCAACCGAGCTCCAACTTGTCAGGCAAAGCAGCGGGCTTCGCCTGCAGGATGCCGGCAATATCCGCCGCGCTCAGCGCCAAGTGGCGCGTGCCATCCGAGGTCGAAAGCTCGACGCCACTCTTCAACATGCTCTGCGCGAGCGCAACGACGCGGTCGACCTCGGCGTGATCGGTCTTCGGTGTCTCGACGCGCGTCGTCAGAGCGTCACCGGCGTGACCGCTCACGATTGCGTTTTTCAATTGGGCCTCGACTGCCGCGCGGTCGAGCACCGTACCTGTGCGCGGATAGAGCGCAGTCACCGTCGTCCCATCGAAGGAGACGCCCCCAGCGAAGGGCTGATCCTTCAGCTTTGCCTGCCAGTCATCGAGCACCGCCGCGAGCTGGGGCGCGTCGAAGCCGAGCTGAACATCCACTACTTCGGGGCGAAACCAGCGCGCTATGAAACCAATGAAGCGCGCAGCAACACCGCCCTGTCGCCCGATCTCGAGCACGCGCTCCGTGGTCTTGTCCACGTCGACGCGAAAACCCGCGCTCTTCGGCTCGAAAGCGACGCTCGCGCCGGTGAGCGAGAACGCGAGCGACGCTCGTGCGCGTTGCTCGCTCCAGCCGCGCAGGCGCGCTTGCACGTCGTCACGCGTGAGTCGGGACACGTCCAACTCGGCGACGCGCACCCCGGCCATTGCTCGACCCGTGGCGCGTTGGCTCGCTATGAAGCTTGCGGTAAGCAGAAGCACACATGCGCCTACGACACCGAATGCGGCCCGCCTGAGCGCCCTCGACGCGCGTGGCGGCGTTTCCTGATCGGGGTCGGGGGAGCTCGTCATTCGTCCGCACTATTTCGCATTTATAGTCGAGCGTCGCGTCCCCTTTTCACATGCGCAGCGCATCATGCTAGACCTCTGTTTATCGTGTGGGTTCGTCGTTCGGCCATCCGTCCCGTTCCGTCATACGCGACGCTCCCATCGCACGCGCTGGAGTCCGTACGCGACAACCTCGCAGAAGACGACGAAGAGGCGCGCTCGCAATTGGATGAGGCGTTCGAGCGCTTCGAGCGCGCTCAGCCCGCGCTTGCGGCCCATGTGGCGGACGCGCTAGGCAAGCCGCTCGATGAAACAGCCCTCGCTTTAGGCTATTTTTTGGCGCTCACCGTGTGGCTGGCCTTTGAGCGCACGCACGGCACCTACATCGACGAAGTCAAGGATGAAGAGCTGCAGGCTACTGACGAGCTACTCACTCTAGATGAGGAACTGCGCCGCGCCGACCCCGCCGAAGCACTCGACAGTGACGACGTGATCGCCATGGAGCAGCCGCACGTGCTGTCTTACATCCACGAGCACATCGACGCGACCCTGGACGCCCACGCCGAGGAGATCGACGTGGACGACGTGCACACGGTGTATCGCGTGGTGTTGGTCGAAATCCTCGCGCTGTCCTATGCGGTGCGAAAGCCCGAAGGCTACCCGGTCGCAAAAACCGAGCTCCTCGCCTAGTCGCGGGCAGCCCGTCACGGCGTCGAGCATCGTCGGGGAGCGCGGTCGCGGCGCAAGCGGGCGAGCAGCGCGAGCACCAGCACGAGCCACGCAATAGTTGGAGCGTGTGACGCCGGACGACGCGCGCCTAGCGCTTCACAACCGCACCCTCCTTCCGTACGCGCTGACAGAGCAGACTCTTCGCGCGCCTCGCCAGCCGCGCCCACTTCGGCAGACGCTGCGTCGACTCCAGCGCCGCCAGTCCCCGTTTCGACGAGTGCGGCGTCGGCGCTGCTTGTGCTTCCGGCTTCGGTGAGCGCCGCGCCCGCGCTGCCGCTTCCGGCCGTGGAAACAGTGCCATCGATGATGGACGACGCTTCCAGGCCAGCGTCGTCACGACTCGCGTCGAGGAAGCTCCCATCCAACGCGCCGGCAGCGTCGGCTGAGCCAGCGTCGGCACCGCGGTGACTGGCGGCGAACGCCTTCAGACTGGCCAAGTCGCCCGTCCAGCGATCCAAGCTGCAGGCTCCGACGATGCCAGGCACGCGCGCGCTCGTGCCGTATTGCCAAAACGCAGCGCTCGTCCACGGTGCCGGCACAGCGGCGCAAGCGGCGGGACTGGCGATGAATAGTGGATAGCCCGCGAGCCGCAGATCCGTCAGACCTACGGCTGAGAACCAAGACGGGTAGCTGTAGACGATCGGTTTTCTGCCCGTCTTCGCTGTCACCGTGGCGAGCCAATCGAAGATTCGCTTGGCCAGCGTGCCCGAATCGACCCAGCCCGAGTTTCCCGAATACTCGCAATTCGAGCTGGCATCGGCTTCATTTGCGCTGGTCGGACACTCGATGTCGAGCAGCGCCGGGAGCTCGCCAGAGTCCTCACCTACCTCGGCGAGAAAGTAGTCCGCTTGCACCACGCCATCGATCCTCGGGTCGAAATAGTGGTACGCGCCTCGAAGCAACCCAGCGCTCTTGGCGTTCAGCCAGTTCGCAGCAAACGTGCGCTGCGTGTTGTAGTTTCCCTGCGTCGCTTTGATGAACGCGAAGGCGTAGCCGTCCTCGCTAGCGCTCGATCCGCCGTCTTTCAGGCCGCCGTCCGACGTGACGCGCGGAGCCAACTTCGACCAATCTATCGTCCCTTGCCCCTGGTAGACGTCGAGCCCTTCGACCGTTTCCTTGGGGCATTGGGTCGTGACTGCTTCGCTCTCGGAGAGCACGTGCTCAGAGACTGCGTCTGAGCAGGCCAGCGGCAGTAGTGCGAGTACCAGACAAACGCAGTGCTCGCGCGCGAGCCTTACCCTCGACGAAGTAGCGGCTGCGTAGGGCATGCTTTCCAACCCAAAGCCAAGATTCGGCGTGAAACGACCATGGGTTGCCTGGAATTTCCAGGCTCGGAGCGCCCGCGCGCGCCGCGCTCAGGTCAACGTGATGTCGTCGCTGGCCACGACGACTCGATTCCGGCCGCCACGCTTGGCAGCGTACAGCGCCGCGTCCGCCCGCGCGATCAGCTCCTTCAGCTTGCCGGCGCAGCCGGGACCGCAGATCGAAGCGACGCCGAAGCTCGACGTGATCGAAAATGGCCCATTCGGACCCGGCATGACCGCCCCTTCGATCGCGCGTCGCAGGCGCTCGGCGACGATTTTTCCGCCGACCAGATTGCTGCCTGGCAAAACCAACAAAAATTCCTCGCCGCCATAGCGCGCAGCCAGATCTCCGGCGCGCAACTTGGAACCAAAGACTGCGCCCACCTGCCGCAGCACCTCATCACCCGTGAGGTGACCGTGGGTGTCATTGACCTTCTTGAAGAAATCGATGTCACTGAGCACCACGGTGAGCCAGGTCTGATCGCGATCGGCGCGAGCCAGATCGCGAGCCAGCGCCTCTTCCAGCGCGCGTTTATTGGCCAAGCCAGTGAGCGCATCGGTGTGCGCCAAGGTCGTGAGCCGCTGATTGGCTTCTTGCAATTGCCGACTGAGTAGCTCCTTTTCAGCGAGCAGATTCTCGAGACGCCGCACCGCTGCGTCGTAGTTTTGCGTCATCTCGAGCAGACTGCGGTTCACGTCGACGAGCAGCGCTTCAACCGTTTGCTGCTCGCCAATCTCACGGTCGAAGGCCGCGGCCGCAGCCATCACCAGATCGGGCAAGTTCTTCAGCGCAAATTGCGCGTCCTCCTGAGTCAGCCCGAGCGCCAATACCGCCTCGATGGCGGCTTTTCTGTTCTGAACGGGATCGCCGCCCTCCCACAGTGCCGCCAAGCGCTCGGCCGCCCACGCCACGCGCGGCGCGACACCGCTCGGCGGCATCTCGTCGTGATGCTGCAGCACCGCCGCCTCCACGTGCGCCGGCAGCATGAACGTGGAAGCTAGCGCCGCGCCAGCAACCGTGTGCTCCAAGAGACCCGCGGCGCGCTCGTGCATGATGCGGTGCAACGCGGGCAACCGCGCCACTTCTGCGGCGCCCTCCAGATTTTCACGCGCGCGCGAGAGCAAGCCCACTTCCAAAAACAGGCCGGTGGTGAAGAACTCGTCCACCTCTTTCTCGCCGAGACGCTGCGCCAACAGTTGCGACGCCACTGCGCGACGCAATGAGTTGCCGAGCAAGATCTGTCCCGCCTCACCCACGGGCACCATGTCGGACAACGCCAAGCTCATGCCGAGCGTGCGCAGCCCGCGAATGCCAACCATCGAGACGGCTTGGCGCACATCGGACACGTGACGGTGGTGACCGAACGCGGCGCTATTGACGAGCGCGATGATGCGCAACGCGAAGCCCGCATCGCTCTCGGCGAGCTTCGCAAGCTCGGGCAGCGACGCCTCGGGTGCCAATGACTCGCGCACGATCTGCAGCGCGATCATCGACAACGGCGCGCTCGACGGCTTGATTCGGTTGGAAGCGGACGCGGCCATGCACTCGGTGTTGCGGCGTTCGACACGCCTGTCGAATTCCGTCACCCTTTAGATACGGCACGACACGTGAGCCCTAAAGGGTGCTCTGCAACAACCGGAAACGTTTGTGCGAATCGCGGCTCGGCGCGAGCGCTAGCGCCATGCGGCATGGCAACGGCGAAGTGCCATCCGCCAAATGCCGCGTCACTCCTTCTTGGCGGAGGCCGACAAGCGCTCGCCGATGATACGGCGCAATGCCAAGAGGTCGTAGCGCGCGGGGCGGTCATCCGACAGGTTCGCCACGTCCTGAGCGATGCCGTCCACGATCAACCGGGGCTTCTCCGGCACCTTCAAGGCATCCCCGAGCTTGCTCAAGGCTGCTTGCTCGCCCTCGGTGACCACGCCGTCCAAGCGAGTGATCCAAGACGCCACGCCATACACGAACAGCCGATCCTCTTTGGACAGATTTTTGCGATCGATGACGCCGATATCGACCGGGTTCTTGGTCGCCTCTTCGATCTCCGCGATCTCGTCGATGTCCAGGCCCTCCTCGAGCGCAGTGCGAACGATCGCGTCCGCCTCCTCTTGATCGAGCTTGCCATCGGCCCAGCCGACGGCTGCCAGCGCGATGTACACGTCCCGACCGAGCCCAGTCTTCTGTTCCGTCATGACCAACCTCCGAAACCCCAACCATTACCACCCTCGCGTTGCGCTAGGCTAGGCCCGTGGTTCAGGTCTTGTACTTTGCAGCACTTGCCGATCTGACTGGCGTGTCGGAAGAGCGGCTCGAGCTGCCACGGGACATACTCACCGTGCGCGACTTCGTCCGCTACTTGGAACGCGCACGCCCGGCCTTGACCGGTAAAATGGCCTCAGTGCGCGTCGCGCTCGACGAAGCTTTCGCGAACGATTCGGATGCCTTGGCAGAGGCGCGCGTGATCGCGCTGATCCAACCGGTCGCGGGCGGCTGAGGCGGATTGCTGGAGTGACCGGAGGAGGTTAAGGTGCGCGCACCGCGTGCCTTTCGAATTTCGCGTCGGAGCAGATGAAAACGGGCTTGGTGCCCGCCTCGGACCGCTGGTCGTGACCGCAGTTTTGGCCCGCGTAGACGCACGCGGTCAGCGCACCTTGAGTCGCAAGCTACCCCGCGCAATCCGCGCCGATCTCGACGATTCGAAGCGCCTGCTCTCCCACACCAATGTCGCGCTCGGCGAGGCCTGGGCGCGCGTGCTCGGCGCCGGCTCGGCGAGCACGCCTGCGCAGCTCTTCGAGGAGCTCTCGCTCGAGGGCTCCTCCGAGCTGCGGAAACCGTGCGCGTCACATGTTTCGAGCCAATGTTGGAACGAGCAACAGGAAGCGTTTCAGGCTGAAGCAGCCGTCGTCGCGCGAGTGACGAACCACCGCCGCGCGCTGGCCGAACGCGGCGTCGAGCTCCTGGCAGCCCGCTGCAGCGTGGTCTGCACCAAGCATCTGAACGACAAGAAGGGCCGCGGCACGAACCGCTTCGTCGCAGATTTGCACGCGATGGAATCCTTGGTGCTCGATCTGCGCGCGCGGGCGGGTGCGGATGTCGAGGCCGTGTGCGGCAAAGTCGGCGGCATCGCCGAATATTCGAAATTCTTCGGGCCGTTATCGGGTCGTCTGCACGCCATCATGGCGGAGGGGCGAGCGCGCAGCGGCTACCGCTTCCCCGGCTTGGGTGAAATTCACTTCGTGCGCGACGCGGATGCAGCGGACCCCTTGGTGAGCCTGTCCTCGCTGATTGGCAAATACGTGCGCGAGCTGTTCATGTCGCGCATCGGTCAGCGCTACGAGCCGCGAACTGCGTCGAGCGCGACCGGCGAGGACGAGAGCGAAGAACGTCGCCCGAGCGGGTACCACGATCCGGTCACCGCGGGTTTCGTGCTGAGGACGGCGCTGCTCCGCCGTAGGCAAAAAATCCCGGATCATTGCTTCGAGCGAGAGCGCGCCGATGAACCGCCGAACGGAGCCTAAAGCTGGCTGATCCCTCGGACAAGATCTTGTCGGCGCCGCTCGGGCTGGCCGTGGCGCGCTTCGGTACACCACTGGCGCTCGGCATGGGGCTGCAAACCGGGTTCAACCTGATCGACGCCTACGTGATTTCACGGCTCGGCGGGGCCGTTGCTGGGCCAGCGCTCGGTGCGATCGGGATTTGCGACCAGCTCGCCGCCTTGGGTACGATCGTCAGCTACGGCTTGAGCGTGGCCACGGCGACGCTCGTGAGCCGCAAAGTAGGCGCCGGCGACCGCAACGCGGTCAAAGAGATCGCGTGGCAATCACTGATCGTGATCGCCGCCCTCTCGCTATTGTTCGGCGTCGTCGGCGGATTCGGCGCGAACTTCTTGCTTCGAGATCTGGTCGGCGCCAAGGGCAACGTCGTGAACCAGGGTGTCCCGTATTTGCGGGTGATGCTCGCGGGCTCGTTCACCATCTTCCTGTTGATGCACTTGACCAGCGTGCTGCGCGCGCTCGGCAGTAGCAAGACCCCGGTCGCCTTACTTTTAGGCTCGAATTTCCTGAATTTCTTGCTTGCCGTCGTGCTCGTGTACGGTCCAGGAGACTCGCCCACTCTGCTTTCGTGGGGCAGGCCCATCGCGCAGTTCTTCGGCGTTCCGCGCATGGGCCTGATGGGCGCGGCGTGGGCCACGCTGATCGCGCGAGGCATAGCGCTCGTCCCGCTCATGGCCATCATGATGAAGCGCTTCGGGCTGTTCCGAAATTCGTCGCGCGTCGCGCCCCATCGCGAAACGATAGCGTCAATCGTTCGGCTGGGTTGGCCGTCCAGCGCGCAGCTCGTGGTGCGCATCATGGCCATGCTCGTCACCCATTCCCTGGTGGCACGAGCTTTCACGACGCCCACCGATCAGAGCGCGACGACGGCCCTGGGCATCGTATTCCGCCTGGAGACCATGGCGCTCTTCGTCGGTCTGGGCTGGGGCAGCGCCGCGCAGACGTTCGTCGGGCAGAACTTGGGTGCGCACAACTTAGCGCGCGCCAAGCAGAGCGGTTGGTACGCCGCACTGTACAACGCGGCGATGATGGCGGCGCTAGCCGTCGCCTATGTCGTGTACGGCCGAAGTATCGTTGGATTTTTCGATTCGGATCCGGACGTGCTTCGCCCCGCGCTCAGTTACTTGAGGTGGGTCGGCGCGAGCTACGTGGGACTCGGGATCGGCATCGTGCTCGGCTCGGCGATCCAGGGTGCTGGCGCGACGTTGCGGGCACTGGTGCTCGACACGCTGGTCATCGTGGGTTTCCAATTGCCGGCGAGCATCCTGTTCGTGCTCTCCGAGGGCGCGACGTACGTCGGCGTTTGGCGAATCGTCGCGCTGACGTACGTCTTGTTCGCGGTGGTCTACGTCGTGAGCTATCAGCGCGGGCGTTTCATGGAGGCGGCGACGGCCCCCGCGCCCGCA
>Ga0210387_10000275_pt1 | contig 37616 bp, 37 predicted proteins | sample IncBWC7OmetaG_FD_160108 | JGI IMG/M metagenome (GOLD analysis project Ga0210387, IMG submission 160108) | Forest soil microbial communities from Barre Woods Harvard Forest LTER site, Petersham, Massachusetts, United States - Inc-BW-C-7-O ... | reverse complement strand
CATCTTCGCACGGGACAGCGTTTGCCGCTTCTTATTGGTGCGACCGGGCGAGCGGTTGCCGCGCATGTCGGGCTGACAAAGCAACAATTAAAGGACAAGTTTCGATCACTGCGCTGGGCGCGGCGCATCTCGTTTGAGGACTATTGGCACGACACTCAGACGGCTGCGGACCGCGGCTGGGCGGTGGACGATGGTTATTTCTCGACCGGCGCGACGACGGTCGCTGCTCCGGTACTCAACCGCGCGGGCAGTGTTTCCCACTCGATTGTGGCCATCATGTTTCGTGGCCAGCATGATCAGGCGGTAATCAAACGCATCGCGCAAGACCTCGTTCTACTGAGTGGGGACTTGAGCAGCGCACTGGACTGAAGGACCTATTTTGGTGGTTGCTGCGCCTCGGTGCGAAGTAATTCGCGCAACTTGTGCTTGGCCACTTTTTCGAGGGTCGAGCGCGGCAGATCACCGACGATCCGGATCGCGCGGGGTACTTTGAAATCCGCGAGATTTCTACGGCACGCATTCAATATCGTCGTTTCTAAGTCCGGGTGCCCACCAGCCGCGACTACAAATGCCACCGGGACCTCTTCCAGCATCGAGTCTGGCGCACCAACTACTGCCACCTCCCGAACGCCTGGAACAGTAATGACTACTCTTTCAATCTCCGAAGCGGCGACATTTTCCGCGCCGATCTTGAGCATGTCTTTGGCGCGATCTGCGAATGTGAACGCACCGTCGGCATAAACGGTCACGCGATCGCCGCTTTTGAACCACCCGTCGGCGTCGAAGGCGTTGGCGGTGGCCTCGGCGTCCCTCAGATAGCCGCCGAACAAGGATACGCCGGGCGTACCGCGAACCAGGAGCTCGCCCGTCTCGCCGACGTCGACTGGTCGGCCGGTTTCGTCGACCACCGCCACTTCATATTCCGCCGCCGCATGGCCGATAGTTTGTGGACGATTGGGAACTTGCAGCTCGCCCACAATTGGATGCGAAATGGTCTCGGTCATACCCCACCATCCGATGGTCGGCACGCCGAATTTCGTCCCTAGCGGGTGACCGCATACGCCGGTGCCCCACAGCCGATAAAAGTGATTAGCCGGGAATTCCTTGGTCGCAAGTGTGCGTAACGAGAAGTAGATCTGCGACGCCCACGTGCAACGATTGGCGACCGAAACTTCCCAAAACCGCGACGCGGAAAAGCGCGGTTGCAACACGAAGCTTGCACCCGCCCACATCGAGGCGAGAACTCCGTAGGCTTGCGCGTTAATGTGAAACAACGGTAGACAAATTAGATGCACGTCCGATGCCGTAAGGCCTTCGTGAGCGGCATTTACCTTGGCCGCCCACATTGCGTTCGCATGAGTCCAAATCACGCCTTTTGGCCGGCCGGTAGTTCCCGATGTATACAACACATAGGCGGCAGCGAGAGCGGGGCAGGGCTCGGCACGCATTTCTTCGGCAGACAGTAGTTCGTCAAATGAATGGTCGCGCCCGTTGTTGACACTGACGCCACGCACGTCGGTCGGATCGTACGACGTCACAATCATGGCCCTCGCCGCCGGCAGCGCGGCCGCTACCGTCGCGGCGTAGGAGGGCTGAGTCACTGCGGCTATCGCCCCGCTGTGCTCGGCACAGTAGCGTAGCTCATCGGGTGCCGAGCGAGTGTTGGCAAATACCGCTACCGCGCCAAGTCGGAGACAGGCAAACCAAGTCAGCAGAAGTTCCGGGCAATTGTCGAGGTAGATGAGAGCTTTGTCGCCGCGCAGGATGCCCCGGCGGCTTAGGCCGCCGGCGACTCGCGCCACAGCGCGAGCAAACTCAGCGTAACTGAAGGCACGAGAAGGTCCCGCGAAAGGTTCCCATACGAAGAAACGCCGATTCGGCGCCTGCTCGGCGCGCATGTCCAGTAACCAGGAGACCGTCCGGCCACCACCAGAAATCGTGAGCGCGGATCGCGGCGGAAATTGGCGCATGGCAGCTCTCCGGTAGTTCATCGATCATTCTACGCAATTGCCGACGTGTCGTGTGCGGCGCGCGGGCGTCGGCAAAAGTGTATTCGAGAGCGTTTCTTACCGCAATACAATATTCCGAATATGAAAGGACATTCGATATAGCGAATATCGTCAATCAGATAAGAAACTCCCGTTGACCGTACGCCGCCTTAGCGATATCGTCAGAACTACCGTGGGGAGTAGGCTATGCGGATCGCTCGGTGCCGTTTGGAGAGGCGGGATTTTTGGGCTGTCATCGAGCCGAGTAGAAGGGTTGCGCGCGAATTGCGCGGTTCGATCAGTGAATGGGGTCCTGCGCTTCTCGACGGAAAGCTATTTGCCGATTTGGTGGACGCGGCGGAGCATTCGATGGACGCGCTGCGCCTCCTGGCTCCGCTCGAGCCCACAGGCAGAATCATCTGCATCGGCACGAACTACGGAGCACATCTGGCGGAAGCCGGTCTGCAGATGCCTTCGAGACCGGTGGCTTTTCTAAAGCCGTATAGTGCGATGGTGGGTCCGGAAGACGAGATCGACTACCCAGCGCTGACCGACCAGCTTGACTACGAAATTGAGTTTGTGATCGCGGTCGGTGCGAGTATCGCGCCCGACGCGGACCCCATGCTGGCTGTATTGGGATACAGCATCGGCAATGACGTGAGCGCACGTGACCTGCAGGTAGGGCCCGGCGGCGCATTCGGACTGGATTTGTACTCCGGCAAATGTCTCGATCGGACAAGCAGCCTCGGCCCATGGATTGTGACGCGAGATGAGTTCGCACAGCGCTTGCCCGATCTGGCGATGCAGTTGACCGTGGATGAGGAAATTCGCCAGCAGGATCGTACGAGCAGTATGCACTGGAGCCTTGAGGACCTGCTTCGTTACGCCGACGCGCGCACGCGATTATTGCCGGGCGATATCATATTTACGGGGACGCCGGCCGGGGTAGGGTATTCAAGCGGCCGCTTCCTCCAACCCGGCAATATGGTCGCCGCCACCATCGAAAATATAGGTACCCTGCGCAACAAAGTGGGTCGACGCCCGCCGCAGTAGTGTAAACAGGAAGGAGTAACGATTAATGGCCCAGCCTATACGCATGGCGCATGCAGTGCTCAAAACCTACGATGTGGAAGCACTGAGTAAGTGGTACTGCGACGCGCTCGACGCTCGTGTGGTCTTTGAGAAGCTGCCCATGCACAGTTTCATCAGCTACGATGAGGAACATCATCGGCTGGCGTTTACAAAAATGGGCGGCCCGCCGCTGAAAAACGATCCACGCGCTCCTGGACTGCTGCACATCGCATTCACGTACGCGACGCTGAGCGACCTCTTGGGCGTCTACACCAAGCTGCGCGATCTGGGTGTAAAGCCGCATTTCACGGTGAACCATGGTCCGACGGTGTCGTTTTACTACAGCGATCCGGACGGGAACGGCGTTGAATTCATGGTAGACCGATTCGCGAGTGCCCAGGCGGCACAGGATTTTATTGATGAGATCTTCGATCGCAATCCGGTCGGGGTCGCCTGCGATCCAGAGCTTATGCTCGCGCGCAAGCGCGCCGGCGTGAGCGACGAGGAGTTGATGAATTACGACCGGCAGGCGCCCATGGTGGTTCCGCCATATGAAGAACTGGCTCCCCCGGTCGACTGATCGAAATCGCGGGGCACACACACAGATGAACCTTTTGGACCCCAAGATGCGGGCGTTGCTCGATTATGCCGCAATTCGCCAGCTATTGCAGAGCTGGGGTTTCTGGAGAGACGACGAAATGTGGGAGCGCCTCGCAGGCGCCTACGCACCTGAGGGTGTGATGACTACAGGCGCTTCCTCGGGTACGGCGGCGCAGTTTGTCGCGTTCAGCAGGGAGTTCGCGCAGCGCGCGAATATCAGGGCCCAGCATTTTGTTGGTGCGAGCGATGTGGAAGTGGACGGCGATAGGGCGCTTGGCCAGACTCGAGTGATGATTCTGCTGCGTGGCATGTTGCACGGTGTGGAGGTCGATGTGACTGTCTTTGCGCGCTTCTACGACCGCCTCATTCGTCTTGCCGGCGGTTGGCGCATCCTGGAGCGCCGCCCCGTCTACGAGCGAGACCGGATTGATACGGTCGCGCCAGGTATGCAGCTCGTCTTGGATCGCAACAAGCTGGAACGCTATCCAGAGGGCTATCGCCACATGGCTTACCTCAACAACGCCGCCGGAATCGCGCAAACCAGTGAGAATCTCACATGCAGCAGCGACCGCGCTGCGCTGCAGGCCTTGTTCGATGCCGGACACGCATGGCTTCGCGAGGCGAACGCATCCGCCGACGGCGGTTGAGGCCTTTCGGTCTTCTGATTGCGCTGTGTAATTCTACTGCGAGAAGGAGATTCGTACAGGCGGATCTGGGAAACCTTGACATGCCACGGGACCCTGCTACCGTGTATTCGATAACGCAGCCGCCTTGTCGTCACCGAAGGAGCCAGTATGCCAGCCGAAGAGATGTTCATTGTGCGCCCGGGAGAATCAAGGCCCACTCGCGTGCCGATGCCGGGGTACCGGGTCCTTGCTGGTGAGAGCGACACTGGAATGCGCTTTTCATTTCTCGAGGTGGTCGTGATTCACGACATTCCTCCGCATATTCACCACCGCGATGCCGAGTCGGCGCTGGTTGTAGAGGGAGAAATTCGCTTCACTTACCAGGGGACGGACTATGATGCCGGTCCCGGGACTTACATCTACTTGCCTAAAGGAGTCCCGCACTCAGTGAAACGACTGAGCGCAACCAATCCCAAGGTGCTGCAGATTGCCTCGCCCGGCGGCTTCGAACATATGACCGAGGAGCTGGTCGAAGCGGCCATGAAGCATGGCGGCATGGATGCGAAGAACGATGTGTTCCGACTGATAGCCCTCAAGTACGGAATGGAGTTCCTGCCGGGCTGACCGTGCCGATCTCTCGGCTGAAGCCTTGCGAACGACGTCGTGGCTGATGCGCCCCGTGGCGGGCGAAAAAACGGCCGCGGAATGAATGGTAGAACCACGCTTGGCAGCGAGGATCCGCGGATTGCCCGCAGTCGCTCCGGCGTGCTCGAGGCCGCCGCTGCGCTCATCATGGAGCGGGGGCCCGCCGCGTTTACCATAGATGCCATCGTCGAGCGCACGGGAATCGCCCGCACCACCATCTACCGCCATTGGCCGACGCGAGGTGACCTGCTCGCGGCGGCGATCGGCACGCTGAGCTCGCCAGCGACTATCCCGGATACGGGAGCACTGCGCACGGACCTGCTCGAATTCTTCGTGCGCCGCGCCCGAGCAATGCAGGGTGATCATTGGGATAGGAGCCTCCAAAGCTTGCCCGGAATCATCGATGCCGCAAGGCTCGATCCGGCATTGAAGGCAGTCGTGACCGCTATCCCGACCGGTCTGCAGCGATCCGTGGTCCTGATGCTCGAGCGTGGTCGAAGCAGGCACGAGCTGCGCATCGACCGGAACCTCGTCGCGATTGCCGACATGTTGATCGGCGCGGTGTTTTTCCGCCGGGGGTTTCTGGGACAGCCGCTCACCGAGCAGTATCTGCAGGAGATCATCGACTACCTGCTGGACGGCGTCGCGCCGACGGGAGCTCGTCCGAAGGGTTCCGGTTCCAGACCGCGCGGCACCGAATTGGTCGAGCAGTGTCGTGGTGAGAGATCCGACGGCAATCGCTGACGGCGGTATTTCGGCATGACTCCGGCGCGCGCGACGATGGCGCGCGGACCGGTTGTGATTTAATATAGAACACTCTTCTCAGTACAGAATGCTCGATCCTCGCGCCCGCCGAAGAATACGACAACGTCTACTGGCGAGCTTTTACATCACTCGCTTTAGCGGAGGAATGCCGAAGATGATTCACCATATAGTCTTGATCCGATGGCGCGAGCAAACGTCGGCAGCCGATATCGAGTCGGCGGTTACCGGTCTCAAGGAGGAGCTGCAAACCATAGACGGCGTGGTCGAGGTCGCGTTGGGCCCGAGTCTTTGCTTGCTACAAGCCAATGCGTACAACTACGCTCTGACGGCGCGCTTGCGCACCCGGGAGGCGCTGCTGGCTTACGCTCCTCATCCTACGCATCAGCGTGCATTGGGGAGGCTCGCACCGCTGATGGCTGAGGCAGTGATCGTCGATTTCGAAGCGTGATCGCGGCCTGGTTGCATGGAAACGATACTGCATTGTATTGAAAGTGACGTTGATCTGCGATATTCTAGATAAGGATTGGTATTCTGTAGAAAGAATCAGTTGACATAGTTGACGGCTCGCGCACAAAGGCAGTAACGAATGTACAGAGCATTGTCCGTGGGATTCATTCTAGGCCTGTCGCATGCGCTCGAGCCGGACCATCTCGTCGCGGTCGGTACGCTGGGGGCAGAGTCATCGGCTCTGCGCCGCGCGTCGGTGCTAGGGGCATGTTGGGGGGTAGGGCACACCACGACCCTGTTGATCGTCGGCGGCGCGATCCTGGCGTTGAAGCTGGTGATGCCGGACTGGATCGCGCGATATCTTGAATTGCTGGTGGGCGCGATGATCGTGTTGCTTGGCACACATGTTTTGGTGCGCGCCGCGGTGGGCTTGACAGCGCACAGTCATGAACATATTGACCGGTCGGCGGTAGGCCATGGGCATTTGCGCGGGCATACAGCGAGCCAGTCTCCCGAACTTTCTGTGACTGCCTCCCGCCATCCCATCCGCGGAGCGGCAATTCGAGCCTTCACCGTCGGCACCATTCATGGGCTCGCCGGCAGCGGCGCCCTTGCGGTCGCAGTGATGAGTACGATGCCTTCGGCGCTGTTCGGCCTGGGCTACATTGGATTGTTCGGTATTGGATCGACCGGCGGCATGCTCCTCATGAGCACCGCGATGGGGTTGCCCTTCGTGTGGGTCAATTCGCGACCGCCTCGCTGGCGCAATGGCGCGCGAGCATTGATCGGATTGATCGCCGTCGGTTTCGGAGTCTCATATCTCGGTCGGTTTCTCTTCAGCTGATAGGAGGAAGTCGTGGCGACAGTGTTGAACGAGCGCCGCAACCCGGCGCCTGCGCAAGCGAGTGACGAGTCGGTCGAGGGAGGATATGCCCCGGGTCGCATGACACCCATGCGCAACACCTGGTTCGCGATCGCTCACGCCAAGCAAGTGGGCAAGAAGCCGCTGCAGCGCATGCTGTTCGACACCCCGATCGTGCTGTGGCGGACGCAACAGGGCTCGATCGTCGCCTTGGAGGATCGCTGCGCCCATCGCCGCACCCCGCTGTCGGCCGGTAAGGTAGTGGCTGACGGCCTACAATGCGGATATCACGGCTGGACGTTCAACGGCGAGGGAACCTGCGTGCGCATTCCGTCCCTCGGACCCTGTGCGGCGATGCCGGATAGATTCGCCGTCCAGACCTATCCTACCCAGATACGTTACGGGTACGTGTGGCTATGGTGGGGAGACACCGCTGCCGCGGACCCCGCGCTATTGCCGGACATTCCTTTCATTCATCCCGATGCGCCCGACGTGTACGAGTCGACCTACATGTACACCTGCTCGTCCGACCTGCTGGTGGAAAATCTGATCGATCTGACGCACCTGGACTTCGTGCACAGCTGGCTGCTCGGCGACCCGCATGGAGGAGCGGAGGAGGTGACCTGTACGTCGACGGAAGAAGTCCTGACGATGCAGCGTCGTTCAGAGAACCGACGGCCGCCGCTGGCGCAGGCGGCGCTGTTCGGCTTTCCCGAGAAGCAGGACATCGTGCAGACCACCCGCGTTTACCTACGCAGCAATTGCACGATCGGCGTCATCTGGTACCGACCCCCCGGATGGGGTCTTGCGGTGGTGCTACCGAATATTCCGGAATCGGCCGCACGCACTCGCGAGGACTTCTCGCTGGTCGTCACCGGACCCATCTGGTACCGCAAGATGATCCACTGGATGAACAATACGATTGGTGATCAGGACAACGGCATCATCACGGCGCAGCAACCCGCCTACCATGAACTGGCCCGTATGAGTGCAGGGCGGCCCGATCGGAGCGTCGCTGGCGACAAGGCATGCATGCGTTACCGGGAGATGCGGCGCAAGCTCCTAGCGCGGCAGCAGCAGGGCGACTTCGCATACGCGGACGGCTGGCAAGGCTCCGCCGCGCACGAGTTGCTTGAGATCAAGCGCGTCTGGTGAAGGCCGACCGACGACCCGTACGCCCTGCGCAACCGCAGAAATTTAAACCCGTTTGAGCAGCGCAAATAAATCAAGAGCCAGAGGACAAGACATGAATTCACAAGAGTTGTTTGATGCAGCCGATCGCCATCTTCAAGCCGAGTTCAACGGTGATCTCGACGCCACCATGGCAACGGTCGGACCGGACCCGGATTTCTATTTCGCGCCTGTCGGCCTGCGCGTCAGAGGGCGCACCGCGGTGCGCGAATTCTACCGTGAGATGTTTGCCGCAGGCCTACATCACTTCGAATCAAACATGCTGGGACGATGGGTGGGCGACGAGCGCACCGTGATACAACAGATCGATACGGTGATGAATCTCACCGGCAAGTTTCTCGGGGTCACGTTCGAGGGGACCAGGCGCGTAAAGATCGAGCAGGTGGCCATCATCTTCATCGAAAACGGTCTGGTCGCCGGAGAGCGACTGTATTTCGACGTTGCCTCGGTCTATCGGCAGCTAGGAATCGAGCGTCTGCCACCGGTGCCTGGCGCAACCACGCCTCACTGACATGAAGGATGCATATATAGTAGCTGCTGTCCGCGCTGCAGGAGGTAAACGTGGCGGACGATTAAAATCGTGGCATCCCGTGGATTTGGCGGGAAGCATAATCGACGCATTACTGGACCGCTTATCTGTCGATCCTGAGATGATAGATGACGTGATACTCGGATGCGTTGGCCAGGCTGGCGAGCAGTCGACCAATATCGGTCGAAATGCAGTCCTCGCATCGCGACTTCCGGAGAGGGTTCCGGGAGTATCGGTCGACCGCCAATGCGGATCGTCACAGCAAGCTTTGCATTTCGCGGCTCAGGCGGTCCTGTCCGGGATGATGGACGTCGTGATTGCCGGCGGAGTCGAAAGTATGAGCCGGGCGCCAATGGGACTGACTCAGACGCTGGCACGCGACGCGGGACTGGGCGTTTATAAGAGCCCGAGAATGGAGGCGCGCTACCCGGACATTGTTTTCAATCAATTTGACGGCGCAGAGACGATTGCCCGCAACTTCGGGTTCACGCGGGAGGATATGGACCGTTTTGGGTTCGAAAGCCAGCGCAAGGCGGCGGCGGCAAGCGCAAGCAAACGCTTCGATACGGAAATCCTGCCGTTGACGATTGTTCAAGACGATGGAAGTACGGACATACACCGAATCGACGAGGGCATTCGAAGTGGTGCGACCTTGGAATCGACCCGTGCGGTTCGCCTTGTTCGCGAAGGCGGACTTCTCACGGCCGCGACGTCATCCCAGATTTGCGACGGGGCCTCCGGCGTCCTTGTTTGTAATGATCGCGGGCTCAAAACACTTGGGGTAGCACCTATGGCCCGCATACATCATTTGAGCGTCCGGGGCGGTAACCCCGTGACGATGCTTGACGCTCCCCTAGAAGCAACGCGTGTGGCGCTTCAACGCTCGGGCATGTCGATGGATAACATTGACCTTTACGAGGTTAATGAAGCGTTTGCGTCCGTTCCCATGGCGTGGTTGAAGTCGCTTCACGCCGATCCAGAGCGTCTAAACGTCAATGGCGGCGCGATAGCACTAGGGCATCCGCTCGGAGCGAGCGGTACGCGGTTGCTGACAACGTTGGTGTATGAGCTTCGCGCCCGTGGCGGGCGCTACGGCCTCCAGACGATGTGCGAAGGTGGCGGTCTGGCGAATGTCACAATTGTTGAGAACCTCGAAACGGTTGCCGAAGGTGGTCACGTCGATGTCAATCCGATGAGCACCTGAGCGATCAACGGGGGTCGACGGGCATTGGCCGGCCACCCATGGTCGCGACCCCGCGCGCAACGCATCGGCTGCAGAATCAAAGGCGCAAACGCGCTTAGGTAACCTCGCGACACAGCGCGACGTCTGATCTAACTGAAAGCTTCCGGTTCCCGGTCGACGCTAAAATCGTTGAGGAAAGACTTGGATCTAAAAATCATACCGCAGTGAGATGCCGTACAAGCGGGGCAGCCCAGGGATGTAGACGTCGGCGCCGAGTCCGGACGCGACGAAATCCGTGGCCTGAACCTTGTACTGCGTGTTCGTAAGATTGCGCCCAAATACGGAAATGGTGAGCGGCATTCGGGTCAATTGCATCGCTACTTTGGCGTCCAGCAGCCCGTAGGGCCGCTGGCTTACGGCTGCCGTCTGTGCTGCGTTGCCTGGGATGGGCTCAAAGAAGTAGAGCGTCGAGCGCCGGGAATAGTCGAGGTTGAAGCGCAGGGCGCCGACCGGCAACCGCCAGGGATACTCCGCCCCAGCGGACCAACTCGTCCTCGAGGTATTGATAAACGGCAACCCAACGTTCGGTCCTTGAGTGTATTTCGGGTCGAGTAGTCCCAGGTTGGCGTTCAGCAGCAGATCTCCCACGGCCAACAACGTCGCATTGAGCTCCCCCCCGTAGACGCGCCCCACGCCCACGTTTCGGATCACCGAGAGTGGCTGTAAGCTTCCGGGTGGTGGTGGAAGATTCTCGCTGAGCTGAATGTGCTTATAGTCGGAATAGAACGCAGCCGCATTCACGCGCAGCCGATTGTCCAGCCCTTCCCATTTTAAGCCGATTTCCGGACTGAGCAGGCTCTCCGGCGCAAACGGCGCGCCACCCTCGGCGAGGGAAATAGCGTTGGCGGCGGCGGGCGGGGGTTGACCCGCCGGGCCAGCAATCGCCGGCGGTCCAGCCTGGGAGAATCCGCCGGAGCGAAAGCCCCTGGATACCTTCGCATAAAGCAGCGTGCGGTCCGTGGGTTTGAAATCGAGACCCACGGTCCATGGAAAGTAATGATAGTTGACGTGGTTGGTGTAACTGCATTGGGCGGGATTGGTGCCGTACGGATCGTTAGCGAGGGCGCAATACTCGAAATTGCCGGTCATTGCCGAGGCGCTGCGATCGTACCAGGTCATCTCGCGGCTATCCTGAGTGTACCGCACACCGCCCGTTAGCCGCACAGAGGGTGCGATCTCATAGGTCAGCTGCGCGAAACCGGCATAGGACTTGTTGTCTGCCGCTTGCTTTCCATCACTGTTGATACCTGTCAAGTCAGAAAGCACGGCGACGAGATGCCCTTGGGTACCATGGTCTGTGTAGAAGTACAGGCCCGAAATCCACCTCAAACGCTGGTCGTTGCCGTCGCCATAAGCCTGCAATTCCTGAGAGAATTGGTCGAGATTCGCCGGAAAGTTCAGGATGTCGACGAATGCGTAAGGCGTGCCGTCGACGTCGTCCGGATTGTTTTGTGTCAGACGCGAATAATTCGTAATGGACTTGACCGAGAACAAACCGAATGAACCAATAATCGTGGCAGTGGCGCCTTCAGTCTGCACGAAGATGCGCGAGTCAACATTGCCGTAGTTGTTGTAGAAGCCGCCACCGACATAATTCGTCAGTAGGTCGCCGGGGTGTCCACTCACTGCCGGAAGCAGCGCGTTGAGCGGAGGCAACCCCGGCGCCAGGGACAGTGTCGGATCTAAATAGTCCAGTTTCTGATTGACGCTGTTCCCCTCGAACTTGGAGTAGTTCCCGGTGATCAGAATTTCCCATCGATCATTCGGCACGACGCGTAAAGTGCCGCGTACATAGTCCTGTTTGCCCGAGTTGAGATCCTTATTCAAGAAAATGTCACGATCGTAGCCCGAATGGTCATCGTGCTGGTAGACCAATCTGGCGTCGATCGTGTTGCCGACGATGGGTAGATTGAGCACGCCGGAATACTTCCGAGTATTGTAGTTGCCGAAGGCGACGTCGACGAAGCCCTCGAGCTTGTCCGTTGGCTTTTTCGTGGTGATGTTGATGGCACCACCAATCGTGTTGCGCCCAAAGAGAGTTCCCTGCGGGCCCATCAGAACCTCGACCCGGTCCATGTCGATGTCGGCTATGTCCAGACCGGGATTGAAGCCATGGTAAACGCCGTCGACATATACCCCTACTGCTGGATCTGAGCCGATCTGCGGCACCAGTTCGGTGATGCCTCGCAATTGGATGCGGATGTCCCCGGGATTGTACGCCTGGGCGGTGGCCATATTCGGCGTCAGTAGACCCAGGGTTGTCATATCGCCGAGTTGCTTGGACTCCAGATCCTGTGAGGTATACGTGGAAATGGAAATCGGCACATTCTGCGCGCGCTCCTCTCGGCGCTGAGCCGTAACGACGATCTCCTCCAGGCCGCCTCGCGACGCTTGATCCTCGGCGATCTTTTCGGCCGCGCGTGATTCGGAATGATATGTGGCCAATGCACAGACGGTCAGGACGCACTCGACGATCGAACGCACGTGCCTAGCGAGCATAAAGCACTCCCCTTTAGTCTGGCCGAGGATCAACCTCGGCCTTCTAGTTCATGTTCTCTGAGATGCCGAAAACCATTCCACCGGCGCGGTCGTCACGCGACAAATCGCGCCTTGTACAACCGCCGATTGACTGCCTGCCCAATGTGATAGTAACTCTCCAGTCGAATTGAAATCAACTTTCTATTCTATATAAGTAATTACATTCTATATCCAGAATGCAAGACCATCCATGGCGAGATGCCTTTCAGGCTCCGGCGGCAGGCTCGATCGGCGTGCGCAGGAGCACCAGCCGCATCGGTCTATAGATGATCACAGCTTCGCCATTTTGATTCACCACTCGATTCTCAGTGCGCACGAGGCCGCGGCGGCCCTTGCTCTCGACGCGCGCCTCAATCACTTGGCACTCCGTGTGAATCGTGTCGCCGATGTACGATGGATGCCGGACATCGAGTGTCATGCCGAGAAAAGCCTGCCCCGTGTTTTCCATCGAGGGATGCACAAGCCCCTCGGCAAAGCAAAACACGAGCCCAGCGGGTACCACTCGGCCCTTGAGCGACCGCTCGGCATGCGAGTGCAGATTGACGAACAACTCCTCCGTGAACCACGTGAGGTTGACATATGCATTGAGATCGGCCTCGCAGAGCGTGCGTCCCTTGGTGTGAAACCTGAAGCCGATGGGCAACTCCTCGTAGTAGAAGCCGTGCCCGAGGAGAAAGCTGTCGTGATCGGTGCTCATCGAGGGTCATCCTATGTTGAGCGGGCACGACCAAGTGCGATTAGAATGCCGGCCCGGCGCCTGCATACTAATTCAGCGACATGCGTCTGTCCCGAGATGAGTGACACTTGCCGGTGGCGAATGTTGACAGATTGGCCACCGGTCATCGTCATTCTATCCCTGGAAGGCGGTTCTCTAGGAGATCCAGCGGTCTTGTACCCAAGCGCGCGTCTGCTAGTATCGGAACCTCCGGCCAAAACACGCCGGAATTGACGGCACTCAGGAGAAAGCACCATGCCCGCTGAAGAGATGTTTATCGTCCGCCCGGGAGAATCACGACCCACCCGCGTGCCCATGCCCGGCTATCGTGTTCTTGCCGGCGACAACGACACCGGTATGCGCTTTTCCTTTCTCGAAGTGGTCGTGATCCACGATGTTCCGCCGCATATTCACCACCGTGATGCCGAGTCGGCGCTGGTCGTGGAGGGAGAGCTTCGCTTCACGTATCAGGGTGTGGACTACGACGCAGGTCCAGGGACCTACATTTACCTGCCGAAAGGAGTCCCTCACTCGGTCAAGCGCCTCAGCAAGAGCAATCCGAAGGTACTGCAGGTCGCCTCGCCGGGCGGCTTTGAACACATGGCGGAGGATTTGGTGGAGGCGGCGATGAAGCATGGTGCCGGCATGGATGTGAAGAACGAACAGTTCCGGCTTATTGCACTCAAGTACGGACTGGAGTTTTTGCCGGGCTGACCTGTAAATCCTCCGATCAATAGGGGCCATGTGCGTTCATGTCGACGCTGAATTTCGAACCGCTGGAGTTTCCTCAAAACGCACCACAGCTTCGTCGGGACGTGCGCAGTTTCCTGGGCGAGACGCTGGCGCGACGGACGGTAGCGCAACGGGCGCGGTCCTGGAGCGCATTCGATGCCGAGTTCAGCCGCGCCCTCGGGCGGCGTGGCTGGATCGGCATGACCTGGCCGAGGATCTACGGCGGCCAAGATCGCAGTGCAATCGAACGCTACGTCGGACTGGAGGAATTGCTCGCGGCCGGTGCACCGGTCGGGGCCCATTGGATAGCGGACAGGCAGAGTGGGCCGCTGCTGCTGCGATACGGAACGGAGGAGCAGAGACGTCGCTTGCTGCCCGATATGATACGGGGCGAGGTCTACTTCTGCATCGGAATGAGCGAGCCCGGGGCAGGCTCCGATCTCGCAGCATTGCGCACCCGTGCGACGCCGGTGGCGGGCGGCTGGCGCGTGAACGGTTCGAAAATCTGGACGACGAACGCCGATCGCGCCCACTTCATGATCGCACTAGTACGGACCAGCGGCGAGACGGCGGGCCGCCATCAGGGTCTGTCGCAGCTGCTGATCGATCTCAAGAGTTCCGGCGTAACAGTGCGCCCAATCGCCGATTTGGTGGGGGATCGACATTTCAGCGAGGTATTCTTCGCGGACGTGTTTGTTCCCGAGACGATGTTGATCGGGGGGGAAGGTGAGGGGTGGACCCAGGTCACGGCCGAACTCGCGTTGGAGCGCAGCGGACCCGAACGATACCTATCGAGCTATTGCCTCCTCGACGCGTTCGTTCGGGCGGCGGCGCTGTCTTGCGCCTCGAGCGTAAGAGCGCACATCGGTGTATTCGCCGCGCAGCTCTGGACCCTGCGTCAGATGTCCATGTCGCTCGCGGGTCAACTCGCCCAAGGCCGCGACCCGGCCCTCGAGGCTGCGATCGTGAAGGATCTGGGCACGGCCTTCGAGCAGGACATTCCGAAAGTTCTGCACGGAATTGCTGATCCGGAACTTCTGGGATCCGCCGCAGGCGACATTCTCGAAGCGATAGAGTATCTGGTGCAAATATCTCCCACGTTCTCATTGCGCGGCGGCACGCGCGAGATTTTGAGAGGCATCATTGCGCGGGGACTCAGTCTACGATGAGTTTCAAAGTGGACCAGACGCTTCTCGATACGGCGGAACGGCTGTTCGTCGATCTGTCCGCCGCGCCGTCCGCCGAGCTCAAGTGCGGCGCGGACGATTGGCCGCAATGGTCACGGATACAGGAGGCGGGTTTCGGCTCGCTACTGGTTCCGGAGAACGCCGGGGGCTTCGGGGGTTCGTGGGTCGATGTCCAAGCGGTCATGGCGCGTGCGGGTTTTCACGCGTTGGCGCTGCCTTTGGGTGAAACGATTGTGGTGCACGGTTTGCTTGCGCGCGCCGGCGTGACTGCGCCGGACGGCCCCTCGAGTTTCTCGTGCGACTGCAGCGGCGCGATTTTCTCCCGGCCGGAGGCGGGCGGCGCCTCCTTCAGCGGCGACATCCGGGGTGTGCCATGGGGTCGGGCGGTACGCCACGTATTGTTTGAACTGCGCGAGGCGCACGGCACGGTATGTGCGCTGGCCGAAGTCGATTCGCAGGCAACGATTACGCGGAAGACCAATATGGCCGGTGAACCGCGTGATGAACTGCGCCTGATCGGTGCCCGGATCACGCGGGTCCCCTCGTTCGCGCATGGTCTTTTCTCTCTGGGAGCGCTGCTGCGCGTTGCACAAATGAGCGGCGCGCTGGAACGTGTTCTTGATCTCAGTGTCCTGCACGCCGGCAACCGCGTGCAATTCGGCAGGCCGCTCGCGCAGTTCCAGGTGATTCAACAACAACTGGCCTTGATGGCCGAGGAGGCAGCCGCAGTCGACTGTGCTTCAAGGGCCGCCGCGCGAGCTGCTGAATGCGGTGACGCCGGATTCGAGATTGCGGCGGCCAAGTTGCGCGCAAATCAAGCGGTTGCATGCGCGGCTGCGATCGCGCATCAGTGCCACGGTGCCATCGGCGTGACCATGGAACATGCCCTGCAATCGTTCACCCGCCGCCTATGGGCCTGGCGTGCGGAGTTCGGCAACGAGGACCATTGGGCCGATTGGCTGGGTCGGTTCGCACAGAAGGCGTCTGCCGACGGTTTGTGGTCTCTGTTGACGGCGCGCGGCGACCGCATAGCCGGGCAAGCAGGGTGAGTGCTCGGCCGGCGGCGATCACGACATCGTGGCGGGGTGCGGACCGGCGCCGACCTCATTCAAACCGACAGGCATCCTCGAAAGGCAATCGCGGATTGCGCGGGAAGAGATTCTCGTCGCTGCCGTAGCCGATATTGATCAGAAAATTGCTCTTCCACCGTCCGTCCGGAAAAAACGTCGCATCCAGCGCCGTGGGATGGAAACCCGACATCGGGCCGCAATCCAGCCCCAGCGCGCGCGCCGCGATGATCAAATAGGCACCCTGCAGGGAGGAGTTGCGCTGCGCCGTCTCGAGGATCAGCGGTGCATTTCCCTCGAACACGGCGCGCATGTCGCGCCCGGGAAAGAGCTGCGGCATGAGCTTGTAGAAGCGCGTGTCGTACGCGACGATGACGCACAGCGGCGAACTCATCGTCTTGTCGACATTCGTGGGGTATAGATGCGGTTTGAGCCGCGCCTTCCCCTCGGGAGTGTGAACGAAAACGAATCGAGCAGGACAGGTATTGGCGCTCGTCGGACCCCATTTCGCGAGGTCATAGACGGCGCGCACGAGCTGTTCTGCAACCGGCTTCGCAAGCCAGGCATTGCGCGTGCGTGCGGCGCGGAAGATCCGATCAAGTGCGGCGTCGTCAAGGCTGTGGTTTTCCATTGGATACTCTATTGGCTATGCAGAATCGCTACTGTCGATGCCCGCTGCTTAGCGCAGCGGCTTGGCCCGGGCACCGGTCACGATATGGTTGCGCAGCGCGCCCAGGCGTTCTATCTCCAAGACCACTTCGTCGCCTTCCTTGAGCCACGGGAATCGATCGGCGCCGTGGCTCGCCGCGAGTTCGAGAATGCATCCCGTTCCGACCGTGCCGGAGCCGATGATGTCCCCCGGTACCAGGCGAGCATTTCGCGACGCATAAGCCAGCATCTCTGCGAAGCTCCAATAGATGCTTGACCAGGTGCCGCGGCTATATTCCACACCATTCACGGATGCGGTCATGGCGAGATCGTAGCCACGGTCCTTTCGAACATCCTCGAGCTCGTCGGGCGTCACGAGAAAAGGACCCAAGCCATTTGCGGAATCCTTACCCTTGGCGGGCCCGATAGGCGCGCGTGCCATCTCATCAAACTGCAGATCGCGAGCGCTCCAATCGTTGTATATGCAATAGCCGGCGATAGCGCTTTCCGCCTCGGCCGGATCCAGATCGATGCACTCGCGGCCGATGACGGCGCCGATTTCCAGCTCATAGTCCATCCGGCGGGTCTCGCCCGGGATGCGAACCACATCTCCGTCCGCCACGAGCGCATTCGGATTGCTGAAATAAAAGACCGGGGCACCATACCAGTTTTCATCGAAACTCTTGCCAATGGCGATGATGCCCGCACGATAGTGCTCGACGAATGAAGAGAAGTCACGGATTGCGGGGGGATTCGGGATTGGCGGCCGCATTCTCGCCTGGGCAAGCGGCAGCACGTCGGTGGGGGAGTTTCGCGCTCGCTCGCCGGCGAGCCGCAAGCGCGTGCCATCGTCACCCAGCAGGTCGATTAGACGCGTTCCCAGGTCGAGCGCGTGCAGCGACCCATCCAGCAGCAGACCCACGCGGTCGGTAGAATCTCCGGGAATATTGGATCGGTAGGTTGCCCATTTCATTGCCATAACTCCGTCAACGTGGATTTTCCTAACGGAATGCCATTTCGTCATCCGAATAAACAAATCAAGTCTACCTGGACACGCGCCACAATTGTGATAAACATTGCACCGCAATGGCAAGACATTTGTCTGCAATGGCCGAAAGTTCGGCGAGGAGAATTGGATGGACGCGAGAGCCCGGATGGAGATCGAATGGGAGTGCCGGAACTTGTGCTATGAGTTCGCCCATTGCATAGACAGCCGACGGTACGTGGAACTTACGGCGCTATTCACGCAGAACGGCGTTTTCAATCGAGTCGGCCAGGTCCTCAATGGCCGCGCCGCCATTCTTGCCGCCTTGGAACAGCGATCGCTCGAGATGCGCACTCGGCACGTTTGCCACAACATCCATTTCAGCGAGGTGGGCGAAAAGTTCGCACGCGCGCTGGTCTACAATACGACGCTCACGGGCCGCGGTGATCCGTCCGGCGTGCCCGTACCGTATGGACTGACGCAGGGCGTATTCCTCGAGTTCAGGGATTTCTATCGTTTGACGCCTGAAGGTTGGCGCATCGCCGAGCGCATCGCGAGTACCGTCCTGACTCCGTCGGACATGCCACAGCACTGAAACGAACGGCGCACCTCTGGACGGCGAGCAGGGGTTATTCTGGCGCGCTCCATTTCATAAGGAGAATGAACAGCACGCCGGCCATCATAATTGCGTATGGTATTCGAAGTTCTCTACCGTGAATGCGATTCGTATCGTAGAATGACCTATAACGATGTCGGACAACAGTCATAAGGCGGTGCAGCTGGAGCGGCGGAACTCGATCGCATGGATCACGTTCAATCGCACCCAAGCGCTGAATGCGATCAACGAGGATATGCGCCGCGCCGTGCCGCCGTTACTGGCGGAGCTCGATTCGGATCCGAGCGTGCGCGTCATCGTCATTCGCGGGGCCGGTCCGCGCAGCTTCTGCGTGGGTGCGGACCTGAAGGAGCAGCGGCCGACCGAGAGCCAAACAGGGCCGGCCGGTCCGGTATGGATTGAAGCGTTTGCCCACGTGTCGAAACCGACGATTGCCTCGATCCACGGGTTTTGCCTGGGCGGAGGGCTAGAGATCGCGCTGGCGTGCGATCTGCGAATCGCCTCCCCGGATGCGACATTCGGTCTGCCTGAGCCGGCGCGCGGACTCATTCCGGGCGGCGGCGGTACACAGCGCCTCCCGCGCCTGATTGGCTTGGGCCGGGCTCTCGATTTGTTGATCACCGCTGAGCGGATCGACGCGGCCGAAGCGCATCGAATGGGGATCGTTTCGAGACTGGTGCCCTCGGCTGCGGATCTGCCGCAACACACGGAGCGACTGGCTGCGCGCATTGCAGCATTGGCGCCTCTGGCCGTGCGGCTCGTGAAAGAAGCCGCGCGCTGCGGGATCGATCTTGAACTCGCGGCCGGCCTCAAGCTGGAAAGCGAATTGTTTTTGCGCGTGCTGGCGACCCAGGATCGGCGTGAGGCGGCGGCGGCGTTCGTGGAGAAGCGCGACCCCGTGTTTACGGGCACGTAGCGCGGGGAGAGTTATAGCGTGTCTGTCAATCGAGTAGAAACGGTAGTGGTCGTCGGGGCGGGCCTCATGGGTACCGGGATTGCTCATGCATTCGCGACGGCGGGCCGTGTAACGCTGATGGTGGATGTGGATTCCCGAGCATTGGAACGAGCGCTCGGCGCCATTGATAAAATCCTGGCGGACGGCACACGTCGCGGCAAACTCGCGCCGGAAGACGCCGAACGCGCGCGCGCGCGCATCACAGCGCACGGGGATCTGGCCGCCGTGCTTAAGAGTACGGAGGTGGACCTTTTGTTGGAGACAGCGGCGGAATCGCTTGCCGTGAAGACTTCCATCATTGTGCTCGCAGATCCGCTGCTGCCGCCGCACGCCGTGATCGCAACCAACACTTCGGCGCTGAGCGTCACGGAGATCGGTGCCGCATCAAGCCGGCCGGACCGCGTCGTCGGCATGCATTTCTTCAATCCAGTTCATAAGATGAAGCTGGTCGAGATCGTGCGCGCGCTCGGCACCAGCGACGACACGGTGATGCGCGCTCGGGACTGGGTGCAGGCGGTAGGCAAGACTTCGATCGTCGTTAACGAGGCGCCAGGTCTCACGACCAGTCGCATGTCGGCCCTGGTCGGCAACGAGGCCATGTACATGCTGCAAGAGGGCACCGCGAGTGCGGAGGATATCGATACCGCGCTGCGCCTCGGCTTCAATCATCCCATGGGGCCCATCGAACTCGGTGATCTTACCGGATGGGATACTCGACTCGCCGTGCTGCAGTACCTGCACGCGACGCTCGGGGAGAAGTATCGCCCCTGTCCGCTGATCATCAAGCTGGTGCAGTCCGGCCGAACGGGCCGTAAAGCGGGGCGGGGAGTCTACGAATACAAGGACGGCGAACGCGTTCCAGGCTCGGGTCTCAGGCCACACTGATGCGCGACATCGTGATTATCGAAGCGGTGCGCACCCCGGTTGGAAAGTTTCGCGGCGCGCTGAGCGACGTTCGAGCCGACCACCTCGGTGCGCTCGTTCTCAATGAGCTGATGCGACGCGTCGGATTGAGGCCGAATTTGGTGGACGACGTGGTATTTGGCTGCGTGACACAGGTCGGCGAGCAATGCGGCAATGTGGCACGGACGTCGCTGTTGAGTGCCGGCTGGCCGGAAACGATTCCCGGCATGACGGTAGATCGCAAGTGCGGCTCGTCCGAGGCAGCCATTCACACGGCGATCGGGGAGATCGCGAGCGGTGCATGCGATGTTGTGGTTGCCGGCGGCACCGAGAATATGAGCCGTGTGCCGATGGGAGTGAATCGCAATATCCATGGGGATCCATTCGGTTGGAAGTTGCGTGAACGGTTCGAAATGGTCAGCCAGGGCGAGGCAGCCGAGCGGCTGGTCGATAAATGGGCTCTGACGCGGCAAACCCTGGACGATTTCGCTCTGGCAAGCCACCGGCGAGCGGCGGCGGCCGACGATGGCGGCTATTTTCAACGCGAGATCGTCCCGGTCCCGGTTGCCGAGTGGCGCGAAACACGCGGCGCGGAGGATGCGACGCTCATGACCCGCGATGAGACGATTCGCCGCGATACGGGCGCGGAGAAACTGACGTCGCTCCGCCCAAGCTTTCGCCCGGACGGGCGCGCAACCGCCGGAAACTCATCGCAGATCGCGGATGGCGCGGCCGCCGTGCTGCTCATGGCCGCCGACACTGCGCGTATGCTGGGGCTCAAGGCGCGTGCGCGCATTCGTGCCATTGCCACCGTCGGCTCGGGCCCAACGCTGATGCTGACAGGTCCGATCGCTGCCACCGAGCGGGTACTCGAGCGAGCCCGTCTGACGCTGTCCAACGTCGACCTATTCGAGGTCAACGAGGCCTTTGCTCCGGTGCCGCTCGTTTGGATGCGTGAGACTGGCGTGAGTCACGAGCGGCTGAATGTGAATGGCGGCGCTATCGCGTTAGGTCATCCCCTGGGCGCGAGTGGCGCTCGCATAATGACCACCTTGCTGCACGAACTAGAGCGGCGTCAGGCGACATTTGGATTGCAAACGATTTGCTGCGCGGGCGGCCTTGCGACCGCCACGGTGATCGAACGGTTGAACGACTGAACGATCGAGCGATTGAACGATTGAGGGACTGAACCGGTGTCTTCATGCGATCCGTATTGAACGCTGACCACGAGAGATTCCGCGACCAGGTGCGACGCTTCGTCGAGGAACACATTGCGCCGTTCCACGCGCAGTGGGAGCGGGCCGGCATCGTGCCGCGCGAACTGTGGCGAGCCGCCGGTGAATGCGGTCTGCTGTGCGTCATGACTCCGGAGGAATACGGCGGGGCAGGGGCGGACTTCGGCTATTCGGCGGTTATCATCGAGGAACTGGCGCGCGTCAATGCCAGCGGCGTGGGTTTTTCCCTGCACTCGGACGTCGTGGCTCCTTACTTGCTGGCGTACGCCGGAGAGGAGCAGAAGCGCGGGTGGCTGCCGCGCATGGCGAGCGGCGAACTGATCGGTGCGATTGCCATGACCGAGCCGGGGGTCGGCAGCGACCTGAAGGAAGTACGCACCAGCGCACTCCGCGACGGCGGGCACTACTGCATCAGCGGCCAGAAAACCTTCATCACCAACGGTACGAACTGCGGGCTGGTGATCGTGGTCGCCAAGACCGACCCGGATGCCGGGCGCGAAGGAATTTCGCTGATCTGCGTGGAGGAAGGCACGCCGGGTTTTGCCAAGGGACGCAATCTGGAGAAGATCGGGCTGCATGCGCAGGACACGTCCGAACTGTTCTTCACGGAGGTTCGTGTGCCGATCGGCAATCGACTGGGCGAGGAAGGCAAGGGCTTTAAGTACCTCATGCATCAGCTCGCGCAGGAGAGGTTGATCGTTGCGGTGCGCGCCGCGGCTTCCATGGAGACCATGCTCGAAGCCACGGTAGCCTATACGCGGGAACGCAAGGCGTTCGGCAAGCCGTTGTTCGAGCTGCAGAATACCCGCTTCAAGCTCGCCGATGCCCGCGCTCAATCCGAAATGTTCCGCGTGTTTGCGGACGATTGTCTTGCCCTGCATCTTCGCGGGGTGCTGACGCCGGAGCGCGCGGCGATGGCCAAGCTCGTCGGGGCCGAAATGCAAAATAGAATCCTTGATGATCTGTTGCAGCTGCACGGAGGCTACGGCTATATGAGCGAGTACCCCATCGGCCGCGCCTGGGTGGACGCCCGGGTGATGCGTATCCTCGCGGGCAGCTCGGAGATCATGCGAGAAATTATCGCGCGGATCTTGTGAAGAGCGGGCACACCACAGGCCGACTCGGGGGCAAGCTGGCCATCGTGACGGGAGCGGCGCCGCGTGCGGCAGGTGTCGGCAACGGCAGCGCGTTTGTCACACTGTTTTCAAGTACGGCAGGCGCACATGCGCCGCGGCGGCGGCTCGATCTTCAACGTCTCATCGATCGCCGGGCCTGACCAGAGATGAATCGCGGTGGGTGACCGGCATCGGGCTACCCGTCGATGCGGGGCAGATGCGCTTGTTTACTCGGCCTCGCTAAGGGTCTTGGGCACTTCTTCGGCGGCATGCCGCAGCTCCGACCAGTTTCTGATCGCTTCGAATACCAACTCAAGCCCCTCCGCCGCGGGCGTGATTCGGTATTCGACGCGTGGCGGCACCTCCGGAAATATCGTGCGCCTCACCAGGCCGTCGGCCTCGAGTTCGCGCAGCTGTGCGGTAAGCATGTGTTGAGTAATACCTGGGATGGAGCGGCGCAGCTCACCGAAGCGGTGCATCCTTTGCTTCAGGAGCCAGAGAATTTCAAGTTTCCACTTTCCCGTGATGACTCCGAACGCGCGCCGGATTTCAGAGCGCAGTTCTGCGACGTTTGTTAAGACGTCTCGATCAGCGGTGCCGCAAGTCATCTTTTGCATACTAAGTCAGCTCAAGCATCCTTCTTGTGATACTCATCTTAGCGTATTAGATTCGCCTTGCACTAACTCTTCATCTTGCATGGATTGTCGCTGCACCCGGTTGCCGCCCGCTAGCGCGGCATTCACTCGATATTCGCTTAGGAGAATTTTACGTATGGCCACCGTCGCTCAAGCCTCTACATACCCAGGAGCGCCTTCTAAAGTCCTGAAAGTCTCGCTATGGATTGCACAAGTTCTTCTTGCCGTGTTGTTCGGGATGGCTGGAACCATGAAGGTTTTCATGCCGGTCCCGGACCTGATCGCGAACGGTATCAATTACGCCGCTGATCTGCCGCTATGGCTGCTGCGTTTTATTGGCATCGCCGAGCTGAGCGGTGCAATCGGAGTGATTCTGCCGGCGCTGACACGCATTAAACCGCAACTGACGTGGATGGCGGCGGCGGGCCTGGCCACGATCCAAGTGCTGGCGATGTGCTTTCACGCGTCACGGGGTGAATTCCTGCACGTGTTGCCGATGAACCTGATGTTGCTGATTCCCGCACTGTTCGTGCTGTGGGGGCGCGCCCGCAAGGTGCCCATTCTACCCAAGTAACCGCCCACCCGATAACCAACGACGGAACCGAAGAGGAGTATTGCGATGCGGCTTCCCGAGCGTGTCGGTCCAAAGCCACGTACCACTCCGTGGGCGCCGCATCTGCAGAAAGATCAGAATGCGCCCAAGGCGATGCTCGACGCGCTCGCGGAGCGGGTGTTCGCTCTACCGGACGTGGAAGAACGCCCGACGATGTTTTCGGCCGACGGCGCGCGCGCAATCTGGCTGAAAGATGAGTTGCCAGCCGGGCCGCCGGACGCTTTCTTGGGCGCGCGGGAAATCGGTCATTTCCACCCGTGGGATGGCAGCATGCATGTTGCTCTGCCGCCAGCCGTAGCAGAGCAGGCGGTGGCTAAAGGCTGGGCGGAAATTCATCCGGTGGCGCTTGCCGGTTTGACATCACGGAATAAAGTGATGGTCTACGGCCCCCGCGACCATCGCGAGATCGACATCATTTTCACTCTGTTGGAGGCCGCCTACCGGTATGCGCGTTCGCATGCGGATCCGTCGATCCACCCCTAGGGGGCGAGCCTTTGCGCGCAGAACGTGCGTGAAACTATCGTTTCGCGAACGTGGTGGTCGCAGGCATTGGTCCTCAAGTGGTCGACGACGGGAAGCCGCTGACAATGAGCGCGTGAACGCCGTTCCAGCAGATCTGGACACCGATACACAGCAGGATGAATGCGGTCAGGCGCACCACGACGCCAGTGCCCGTCGCACCCAACTTCCGGAGGATTCGATCGGCGTAGCGGTAGCTGAAATAGACTCCCAGTGCAACGAGAAAGATGCCGACCGCGTGAGCGAAGGCTGTTACGAGCAACGGCCGAAATCCCGGCGGCGGATTCGCCCCCAGCGTCAGGGCCACTGAGATCGAGCCAGGTCCGACGGTGAGCGGCATTGTCATCGGATAGAAGGCCCGCTGACTCAGATCTTCGGGTGTAGCCGTGTGAGGGCTGTCGCGTTCGAGCGCCGGCGGCGAATTGGGACTATTCAGCAGCGACCACGCGATCATGCAGACCACGATGCCGCCGGCGACTTGTACTGACGGAATCGACAGGCCGAAAAAGTCGAGCACGTAGGCCCCGATAAAGGCCGAGGTGACCAGCAGGAGAAAACTGTTGATCGCAACCGTCTTCGCCATTCGGCTTCGCTCCTCAGAGGTGAGGCTGGCGGTCATCGCCAGATAAATCGGTGCCCCGCCGAGTGGATCAACGATTGGCAACAAAGCGCCCACCGCCAACATGACGATGGAGCCGAAATGGAGCAGGGCATTAAAAATGGCGACAGCCGACATGGTGCTCAACAGTCCGAAGAAAAGAATTCAGTTTCCGATCTGCGAATCGAGAAAACCGGGGTACGTCCGGTAAAGATAAATACAGCCGCGCCGCGCGTCGAATATTAATCGCTCTGCGCATGTAGTCTGATTTGCGTGCGCGGCGGGCATTACGAATTGAGACGGCCTCCTACTGCCGCCGCGATATTCTCCCCGGCGTGCCTCGGGCATCGAGCAGCGCGAAAAGCGGCTGATCCTGTGCGTAGATGTCGTCGAAGGACAGAGTGCGTCCGTCTTCCAGGGCAAGTGCTGTTGCACAAACTATAAAGACCCGGATCGGATTGCGCAGTTGAATTCGCTCGGAGTCCGGCTTTCGTAGAGCTTGTGCGGCTTCTCGTGATTCCAGCGCGGATCGTCCGGAGGACGTAGTCAATAAGGGCAGGCGGATTCGCGACACGCACGCAGCCGTGACTGAACGTCCGCCGCGCCTCGGCAAACAACTGCGGCGATGAGGTGCCGTGCAGATAAACGTTGTGCCGTTGGGTGTACAAGTCGCCAGCAGCAGGGTGACGGCAAAGCGGGATAAAAGTGAAGTTTGCATGAACGCAGCATAGATCACTGCCGCGCGGATCATGCTGAAATTCAATCTTCGACGTAGACGTGTGCTCCACGTGTACCGGCATGCGGTAGAGGCGATGCATCCATTGCGCGGTGTGGATCGTCTCAGCGATTCTGATGCAACTGGAGCCGGCCGCGCTTGGTGACCACAGGGCGGAAATTGACGAGCACAAATATGTCCTTGACAGACCAGAGCTCTCGGTTTCTGAAATTAGACCAGGAGCGATGAGACGGATGAAATGTTGTGCCACGAAAACCTCGGCATGCTCCCGAGCGTGCGCGGCTGTCAGGCTGCACGTGATAACCGGGGACACGATTTGATGCGTCTGCAGCCTGTCCCGAACAGCCGAGGCGGGCCGCACCTGTGGCCTAGTATCGCTCCGGCCGCGGCCGTCAGCTCCCACGAAGCGCTGAGAACTGCCGCCGATTCGTGAAGTGACGCAATTCCGTCACCGGTCCGGAAATCGCGATTTGTAGAGAAATCATGGACTCTCGTAGCTGGCACCCGCCGAGATTGGCCTTCCGGGCGCCCGCTGAGCTTCCGGTGCACGCGCCCAGGCCCATTCAGCGGGTTGAAAATCGAGCTTCCCGGCGCGCACTTCCCTTAACGCCTCGGCCCCGATGTTTCGATGAGCGAAGTCGTGTGCCTGCGGCGAGTCTCCCATGACTACGCTCGCGAATACGATCAATAGTCCACGTGAGGGATTCAGCACCATGAAGATCCTTGTCCCCGTTAAACGCGTCGTCGACTTCAACGTCAAGATCCGCGTCAAACCAGACGGTTCGGGAGTCGATCTAGCCAACGTCAAGATGTCCATCAATCCATTTGATGAGATCGCGGTCGAGGAGGCGATCCGCCTCAAGGAGAAGGGCAATGCGAAAGAAATCGTCTGCGTGTCAATCGGACCGCCCCAGGCGGAAGACACTCTGCGCACGGCCTTGGCAATGGGCGCCGATCGGGGGATCTTGGTCGGTTTTGACGGCGAACTGGAGCCGCTTGCCGTGGCCAAGGTTCTCAAAGCCGTAGCCGTCGAGCAGAAGGCCGACCTGGTCATTCTGGGCAAGCAGGCGATCGATTATGACTGCGACCAGACCGGTCAGATGCTCGCCGCCCTACTGAGCTGGCCGCAAGGAACTTTTGCCTCCAAGGTCGTGGTTGAGTCCTCGGACCTTGTCGTCACTCGCGAGGTCGACGGTGGCCACCAGACCGTCAAGCTCAAGCTTCCGGCCATCGTGACGGCCGACCTGCGTTTAAATCAGCCTCGCTACACCAGTCTGCCCAACATCATGAAGGCGAAGAAAAAGCCGGTGGCTAAGAAGGCACTGAGTGCCTACGGCATTGACGTCCACCCACGCCTCGAAATCCTGAAAATGGCCGAGCCCCCGCACCGGAAAGCCGGCGTGAAGGTCACTTCGGTCGCGGAACTCATCAAGAAACTGAAAACCGAAGCCGGAGTCCTACAATGAAGACTTTGTTACTCGCCGAACATGACAACTCCTCGCTCAAGGATGCGACCGCGAGGGCGTTGACCGCCGCCAAGGATTTTGGCGGCGAAATCCATGTGTTGGTTGCCGGGTACCAGTGCCGGCCTGCGGCCGACGCCGCCGCCAAACTCGACGGAGTCGGCAAGGTTCTCCTCACCGATGCGCCAATCTACGCGCACATGCTTCCGGAACCGCTCGCAGCCTTGATGATGTCGATTGCTCCCAAGTACGACGTGCTGCTGGCGCCTTCAACATCCTGCGGAAAGAACGTGATGCCGCGGGTGGCCGCCCTGCTTGACGTGATGCAGATCTCGGACATGATGGCTGTCATTGCCCCCGATACGTTCGAGCGTCCCGTGTTCGCCGGCAATGTGATCGAAACGGTTCGGTCGAAGGACTTGAAGAAGGTGATCACCGTCCGAACCACGGCGTTTCATCCAAGCGTGTCCGGCGGGACGGCGGCGATTGAAACCGTCAACGCAGTTGGCGATCCTGGGATCTCGAGCTTTGTGGGCGAGGAGTTATCCAAGTCCACACGCGCAGAGTTGACTACGGCGCGCATCGTGGTCTCCGGCGGGCGGGCCCTGCAGAGCCGCGACAATTTCACCAAGTATATCGAGCCTCTCGCCGACTCCATGGGAGCGGCCGTGGGAGCCTCTCGGGCGGCGGTCGATGCCGGATATGCACCGAATGACTGGCAGGTGGGGCAGACGGGCAAGATCGTGGCGCCCGACCTCTATGTGGCAATCGGAATTTCCGGAGCCATTCAGCATCTTGCGGGAATGAAGGACTCCAAGGTCATCGTCGCCATCAACAACGACGCGGACGCACCGATATTTCAGGTCGCCGACTACGGGCTCGTAGCCGATTTGTACCAGGCGGTTCCCGAACTCACCGCGGAACTTTCCAAGGCCCGATGATCGCTCGCAATTCCGACGATTGCCGACTTACGCCTACCCAATATTCAGGAGCTATCAATGCCTACATATAAAGCACCGGTGGAGGATTTCCGCTTCCTGTTGAATGATGTATTCCACGTCGACAGCCACACGGAACTGCCGGGGTATTCGGACCTAACGCCGGAACTGATCGATGCCACGCTCGCCGAGGCCGCCAAGTTGTGCGAACACGTACTCGCACCGCTGAACCGGGTCGGCGACACAGAAGGCTGCACTCGCCATGACGATGCGAGCGTCACCACTCCCAAAGGATTCAAGGAGGCGTTCAAGCAGTTCAGTGATGGCGGCTGGGGCAGTATTTGCTTCCCGGCCGAGTTCGGTGGGCAGGGCCTACCGGTCGCGTTGGCCGGCGTCATCACGGAATTTTTGGCCGGATCCAATCTCGCCTTCTGGATGTATCCGGGCCTCACGCAAGGCGCTGTCGCGGCGCTGCTAAGTCATGGAACACCGCAACTGAAGGCCACGTACTTGCCGAACCTGATCGCCTGCAAGTGGACCGGCACCATGAATCTGACCGAGTCCCATTGCGGAACCGATCTGGGGATGTTGCGCACCAAGGCCAAGCCTCAGGCTGACGGCACGTACCGCATCACCGGCACCAAAATTTTCATTTCCGCCGGGGAACACGATATGGCAGAGAACATCGTGCACTTGGTTCTTGCCCGGCTAGAAGGGGCACCGGCCGGCGTGAAGGGCATTTCGCTGTTCGTCGTGCCGAAATTCCTGCCCAAGGCCGACGGCACGCTAGGTGCTCGCAATACCGTATCGTGCGGTTCGATTGAGCACAAGATGGGTATCCATGGGAATAGTACCTGTGTCATGAACTTCGACAATGCCACCGGCTGGCTGGTTGGCGCGCCAAATCGTGGGCTCAACGCCATGTTCACCATGATGAACCACGAACGCCTCGGCGTCGGGACGCATGGCATTGGAATGTCCGAGGTGGCCTATCAGAACGCGGTGGCCTATGCAAAGGATCGAATCCAAGGCCGGTCGTTGAGCGGTAAGAAGTTTCCCGACAAGCCCGCCGACCCGATCATCGTCCACCCCGACGTGCGCCGCATGTTGTTGACCATGCGCGCCAACACCGAAGCGTCCCGCGCCCTCATCGTGTGGACGGGATTGCGCTACGACATTGCCACCCGCTCCCCCGACGAAAAAGCCCGGGAACAGGCAGAAGATCACATGGGGTTGATGACGCCAATCATCAAGGGTTGTTGCACCGACATCGGTCTGTCAAGCGCCGTCATGGGCCAGCAAATCTGGGGTGGCCATGGGTATGTCGCCGAGAACGGCATGGAGCAATTCGTTCGCGACGCGAGAATCAACCAGATCTACGAAGGAGCGAACGGCATTCAAGCGCTCGACTTGGTCGGGCGCAAGCTGGGCATGAATGGCGGCCGCGCTGTCCAGTCCTTCTTTTCGGAAGTCGGCGCGTACTTAAAGGCGCAATCGAAGGTCCAGGGAATGGCTGAATACGCCAATCCAGTCGCCTTGTCCCTCGGCCATCTCCAGCAAGCGACACAGTGGCTTGCCAAGAACGCAGCCACAAATCCCGAAAACGTCGGCGCCGGCTCTTACGACTACATGAACCTCTTTGGCCTCGTGGGTCAAGGCTACATGTGGTGCCGCATGGTCGAGGCAGCCAACGGGAAACTGAGTGCACCCGGTGCCGCCCCGAACCCGCATCTCAGCGCCAAGTTGGTTACCGCCCGTTTTTTCGTCCAGCGGATGCTGCCGGAAACGTCGACGCAATTGGCGCGAATTAGCTCGGGTGCAGAAACCATGATGTCACTACCCGCGGAAGCCTTCTAGCGTGGGTTCTGTCAAAACGTCGGCGCCACCAAGGGAGAAATCATGAGCACAAGCGACTTGCCTGCCCGCGAAGCGATGGACTTCGATGTGGTGATCGTCGGTGGCGGTCCCGCGGGGCTGTCTGCCGCGATACGCCTGAAGCAGATCGCGCCCACCCTGACCGTCGTAGTGGTCGAGAAAGGATCGGAAGTGGGCGCCCACATCCTTTCGGGCGCGGTCATCGATCCCATCGGTCTCGACCGGCTCCTGAAGGATTGGCGCAAGGATGAGACCTGTCCCATCAAACAACCGGTCACCGAGGACCGCTTCTACTGGCTGAGTGAGAAACACTCAGTCCGCATTCCCGCCTTCCCGATGCCGCCGTTGATGAGCAACAAGGGCAACTTCATCGTCTCACTCGGCAATGTCTGCCGCTGGCTCGCTAAGCAGGCCGAAGCTCTCGGAGTCGAGATCTATCCCGGCTTTGCGGCAACCGAGGTTCTCTACGGTGCCGCCGGCGAAGTAACCGGCGTCGCCACCGGAGACATGGGTGTCGACAAAAACGGCAAGCCGAAGGACAGCTTTACGCGAGGAATCGAGCTGCGTGGAAAATACACGCTGTTTGCCGAGGGGGCCCGTGGCAGCCTCAGCAAAACGCTCATTGCGCGCTTTGCACTTCAGAAAGACCGTGATCCGCCGAAATTCGGCATCGGCTTAAAAGAGCTCTGGCAGGTTCAACCGGACAAGCATCACCCTGGGTTGGTCCAACACAGTTTTGGGTGGCCCCTCGATAACTCAACCGGTGGCGGCTCGTTCATGTATCACTTCGACGTCAACTTGGTCGCGGTGGGTTTTGTCGTCCACCTGAACTATCGCAATCCTTGGCTCAGCCCATTTGAGGAGTTCCAACGATTCAAAACCCATACATTGGTCCGCAATACATTCGACGGCGGCAAGCGGCTGGTCTACGGCGCTCGAGCGATTACCGAAGGCGGGTGGCAATCCGTGCCAAAACTAACCTTTCCTGGCGGCGCGCTGATTGGGTGTGCCGCCGGATTCATGAATGTCCCGCGCATCAAAGGCAGTCACAACGCGATCTTGTCGGCCATCCTTGCCGCCGAACTTGCGGCCGCCGCCCTGAGCGCAGGCCGAGCACATGACGAGCTGACCGCGTACGAGCAGGGCTGGCGGTCTTCGCCGATCGGCCGGGATCTGCGCCGGGTGCGAAACGTCAAGCCGCTATGGTCCAAGCTCGGCACGATTGTTGGTGCCGCGCTCGGTGGTCTCGATATGTGGACCAATACGCTGGGTTTCAGCCTGTTTGGCACGTTGCACCATGGCAAGCCGGACAACGCGACCCTCGAACCGGCCGCGAAATTCAAACCCATAATCTATCCGAAGCCCGACGGGCGACTCACCTTTGATCGCCTATCCTCGGTATTCCTGTCGAATACCAATCACACCGCCGATCAGCCTGTGCACCTACATGTTGCGGACGGTGCTCTGCAAAAATCCTCGGAACACGATATTTTCGGCGGACCGTCGGCGCGGTACTGCCCGGCCGGAGTCTATGAATGGGCCACCGAGGGGTCGAATACTCATTTCGTCATCAATGCGCAAAATTGCGTGCACTGCAAGACCTGCGACATCAAAGATCCGAACGGCAACATCACCTGGACGGCTCCCGAAGGCGGTGGCGGCCCAGGATATCCCAATATGTGAACGACCCGCTCTCAGTACCAACATAATAGGCATTGCATGCAGCGCGCGAACAAAGTGATCATTACCTGCGCCGTGACCGGCAGCATCCATACCCCCTCGATGTCACCGCATCTGCCGATCACACCGCAGCAAATTGCCGATGCAGCCGTCGGCGCTGCGCAGGCGGGCGCTGCGATGATTCATCTTCACGCGCGACAGCCCTCCACCGGCGCTCCCGATCAAACACCAGAGCGCTTTCTGGAATTCCTGCCGCAGATCAAGCAAAGGACCGACGCCATTGTAAACCTTACGACCGGAGGCGGACTGGGGATGTCGCTCGATCAGCGCTTGGCGCCCGCACTGGCATTCAAGCCCGAAATCGCCTCGATGAACATGGGTTCATTCAACTTCAATATTTCTGGCGCAGCCGAGCGAATCCAGGATTTCAAGTTTGATTGGGAAAAACCTTACCTGGAATCGACAAAGAATTTCATCTTGTCCAACACGTTCGCGCAAATTGACCACGGCATGCGCGCCATGGGTGCGAACGGAACGCGCTTTGAGTTCGAGTGCTACGACGTCGGGCACCTCTACAATCTCGCACATTTCGCCGAGAAGCACCTGGTGGAGCCGCCTTTCTTCGTTCAATGCGTGTTCGGAATTCTGGGCGGCATGGGACCCGATCCTGAGAACCTGATGCACATGCGCGCCACCGCTGATCGACTCTTGGGCGACGACTACTACCTGTCAGTGCTCGCCGCCGGTCGGCATCAAATGTCATTCTGCACAATGAGCGCGATTCTCGGGGGCAACGTCAGGGTGGGGCTGGAGGATAGTCTGTATCTTGGCAAGGGACAGTTGGCCACCGCCAATGGGGATCAGGTCACCAAGATCAAACGGATCCTGTCGGAGCTGAGCCTGGAAACAGCCACACCGGATGAAGCCCGTGCGATGCTCAAGACCAAGGGCGGACAGAACGTGGGATTCTAAAGACCATTCCTTGCCGCTTCATAAGAGGGGTCCCCAATTTCCCCTCTCGCGAGCTCAATACTGAAATAAACGACAGACAATACTGATGTCGACACCTGGGTCTGGGGTTACAACCTTCGATCACGCGGCGCCTATGCATGGTAAGCACCACGTGGCTTCACGAACGCGCCGGCCGAACGCGGCCCACGGCGCGCATCTCCGGCCAGATCAAATGTTTGGTCACTGTGCGGCCTAATCGGTGAGTCAGCGGCGAGCCATCGATCGGTATCGTACACATGTCTGCGCAAACATTAGTCACATCAACCTTCATCGAAGGTTGTTCCGCCTCATAACCAATATTGGCCAACTACGAAATGCGATTCCAGAACTTGCACCATTTCCATGCGGCCTGTCGCGATTATCGCCACTGGAGTCATCGGCGCAAGATGGCGATCTTGGTTGGACTTATGAAGCTGCACTGGAAGTGAACCCGAAAAGTCCCAGGAATCCTAACGACAGTAATTTGCGAGGTGAGAAGTATGACCACGGCAATTGCGAAGTCCGACTCCGGCACGGCCAGTGTCTCCAACATCGATCTCGATGCCTTGAGGCGCGCGGGTAAGATATTCAAGGAAAATGCGGGAGCGAGCGCTCTCGATATTGGCGATCGGGTGGGTCTGGTGGAGTTTCACACCAAGGCCAATTCCATAAACGACGACGTCTGCGCAATCATCAAGGCGGTATGCGAAGACGGCACGGCGCATTTCGACGCGCTGGTGATCGGTAATCGTGGTAAACACTTCAGCGCCGGCGCCAATCTATCCTATGTGTTGAACTCCGCGCGCGCCGGCCAGTGGACCGAACTCGAGAACACACTACGCAACTTTCAGGGTGCCGGCATGGCCCTCAAATACGGACCGCTTCCGGTCGTCGCGGCGCCTTTCAGCAGCGCTCTTGGCGGTGGTTGCGAGGTGTGCCTGCACTCGGCGCGCGTCGTGGTCGCGGACAGCACGCATATGGGTTTGGTCGAAACAGGAGTGGGCCTCATTCCGGCGGGCGGCGGCACGACGGAACTGGGGACCCGCGCGCTTGATCGTGCCGGCCCGCAGCTATTTGCCGATCCGCTGCGAACTCTGAAAAAGCCCTTTGACCTGATTGCGTATGCTCACGTGACCCGCACCGGAACGGAAGCCAAAGAGATTTACCTGAGCGACGCAGACACAACTGTCGCAACAAAGGAAAGCCCGATCGAAGTCGCGAAAGAAGTGGCTCTGGGACTGGTGCGCTCCGGCCATCGAAACTCCAAACCTCGGACCGATGTTCCCGTGATCGGCACCAAGGGCGTCCGTGCCTTTCAAGCCCGGACAAAGCAAATGCGCGATGCCAAGACCATCAGCGAACACGATGCCACCATTGCGGTGCACATCGCGACCATATTATGCGGTGGGGACCAGCCGGCCGGTAGCGCCACCGAACAACATTTCCTGGATCTGGAGCGCGAGGCGTTCCTTTCGCTGCTGGGAACCGACAAAACCCAGGAGCGAATTGAGTTCTTGCTCAAGAACAACAAGCCGCTTCGCAACTGAGTCTATCCATCGGAGACTGCATGTTACAAGAACCCGGAATTTTCAGCGGACTAAAGGTCGTCGACCTGGCGAGCTTCATCGCGGGTCCCGGCGCGGCAATGATGCTGTCGGACTTCGGTGCGGAAGTCATCAAGGTCGAGCCCCCCGGTATCGGCGATCCGCACCGAGTCACGTACAAGATTCCGCCGCAGCCTCGCTCCGAGGTTAACTACGCCTGGCATCTGAGCAATCGCAACAAGCGCGGCCTGTGCGTTGACTTGAAGTCACCGCACGCGATAGTGATCCTCGAACGGCTGGTGCGGTGGGCGGACGTGCTCGTCGTCAACTTTCCACTGCCGGTGCGCGAGCGGCTCCGCCTGACCTATGAAGATGTCACGTCGTGGAATCCGCGCCTCATTTATGCCGACATCACCGGGTATGGTGACGACGGTCCCGATGCGGAACTGCCAGGGTTTGACATCACTGCCTATTGGGCGCGCAGCGGCCTGCTCGCGTTGACGCGCGATGCCGGCGCGCCTCCTACGATTCCGGTGGCCGGCAGCGGCGATCATGCGACGGCGGTGGGGCTGTACGCGGCGATCGTAACCGCGCTGTATCGCCGCGAGCGCACCGGGAAGGGTGCTCATGTTACGACCTCGCTCATCGCGGAAGGGGTGTGGAGTTGTGGCATGTCGGTGCAGGCCGCGCTGTGCGACGCAAAATTCTATCCCCTGCACGATCGGAAGAATCCGCCAAACGCAATTTGGAACGTCTATCAAACGGCCGATAGTCATTGGTTTCTGATCGTCGTTCAAGCCAAGGATTGGCCGGCGCTGGCAACGGGAATTGGCCGTTCGGACTTGCTGCTGGATGCCCGCTTCACCGACGATGCGAAACGTGCCGCGAATGCAGCGCAACTGACGGAGATTTTGGACGCAGTGTTCATGGCGCAGCCACTCGATTACTGGCGCGAAGCCCTTGATCGCGCGCGTATCACGTTCGGATTTGTCCGCCCCCCTAACGAGGTCATCAATGACCCACAGCTACAAGTCAATGACATCCTCGTGCCGATCGAAGGCGCCGGCGAGCACATGAAGCTCACGGTGAGCAACCCGCTGAAAGTCCATGGTGTTGCGAAGGTAGCGGCAAAGCGTGCCCCAGATCTCGGTGAGCACAACGACGCGTTGCTGAAGACTCTGGGTTTCACAGCGGACGAGATCGACGGCTTTCGCGCGAGCGGCGCTGTCCCAGGTACCCAACCAAGTAAATCGCCTTAATCTTCATCCGGCGGAGCTTCTCGCGCCGGAGGCAGCGCGAACCAAAAGAACCGGCACCGGCGAACCGCGGACCACCTCTGCCGCATCGCTGCCCAAGGCAAGACGAATAAGTCCGCGACGTCCGTGCGTGCCCATGACAATGAGATCGGCCGGCCATTCTTTTGCTTGGGCGAGGATCATGTCAGCTGTTCGCTCGCCGTGAGACTCGACTAGAACGCACTCGGAAACTAGGCCATGCATGGCCAACATACTTTGCGCTTCATTCAGAATCTTCTTACCGGTCTCGCGAATCGACTCAATAATGCAACCGCCAATCGAGCCCGGGTCAAACCTTTCATTCCAATGAGGCTCATCCACTATGTGCACCAGACGAATTTGTCGAGCTTGGCCGCTTCCGATTTTGATCACTTCACAAAGTCCGGCCATTGAAGAATCGCTACCATCAACTGGGATCAAAAGATTGCCATACATGAGAACTTCCATTCACTGCACGTTGTCAACGTAGGGACTCGCGGTACGGGATATATATACATATTCATTTTCCAGAGCGGCCATAACTGCCGCGTCGAGCGGAAATGCTGGAGGGTTATGATAATGTGCATTCGCGCACAACTGACTCACGCCATGGGCCACTTGAGCTGTTAGACGCTGCAAGCCGCGGTCGCCGCGAGACGGCGCCGCCGTCATCTCCTCGAAGATTTGGCGCGCCAGAGTCGCTCGAACGCCCACAAATCAGACAGCGGAGAGCGACTGCACACGGTCTAGTACGATCACATGCTCACGGACCTGTCGAAAGGCTATGCGATTTCAGGGGCAAGCACTTCCAACGCAGAGTTTTAAATCTATACACCGACGTGTGCCACTGTGGGTCGAGCACACGGCGTGAGGTCGACTGCAAGTGATCGCCCCCAAATGTGCCACTGGAACTCACCGCTCGGCTCAAGGAGAACCGAGGGTGGGGCAGCACTGTTCGGTATATCGAGGGGACCGCGCACTAAGCGCTAAAAAGTGATGGTATTGCGCACCCTGCCGATACGTTCGATTTCCGCTTCGACGATCTGCCCCGGCTGTAAGAATCTCCCGTCTCCTTGAGCGACACCGGCGGGCGTACCAGTGAACACCACATCGCCGGGTTCGAGTAACGAGCGTGAGTTGACGAACGAAACGAGCTCCGCGACGTTCCATCGCATCTCGGAGGTGCGCCCGTCCTGGCGAGTTTCGCCATCGACCTTAAGAGTAAGCCGTAAATCTGGCGTCTCATCGCCGAATTCGTCGCGAGTCACGATCCAGGGCCCAAGCGGCGTTGCGTGATGAAGTCCCTTGCCGGAGAGAAAATCCATGCCAATGGCGCCCCCGGGACCACTTTGCAGATCACGTGCGCTAATGTCATTGCCAACTGTATAGCCCAATACGGCTTGCATGACGTCGGATAGGCCCTCGAGGGCTGCGCCGATTACTGCGACCAACTCCACCTCGAAGTCGAGCTTTTCGGTCAGTGGTGAGCGCTTGATCTCATCATACGGGCCGGTGAGCGCGGCATAAGGCTTCAGAAATGCGAACGGGGACGCCGGTGGCTCGATTCGAAATTCCGCCAAATGTTTGAGGTAATTGGCGCCGGCCACGTAAACCGTCGCCCCCCGTTCGGCGGGTGCGAGCAGGCGAACATCGACCAATGGCCAGCTTTCACCCGTGAGGGCAAGACGATGTCCGGCGACACCAGACGTAATACCAGGTGCCCAATCATCGAACTCACCGACGATGGGGCGGACCAGGCTCGCTTCGACGTCAACGACAGCCCAGCACGTATCTCCGTTGCGGCTGCAGCGCGCGATCTTCATGTCAGTAAGCCAGACTCAAGCCGCCACGCTCTTTTCGCCGATTCGTCCTTCCGTCACGTCAATTTTCAATAGCTTGGCGGCATTTTTCCAACGTATTTTCTCGCGATCGTCCTGTGACAAACCAATGCCGTCCGTGAGATCTTCGCGCACACTGTCCATTCCGCCGAAGTTGTCTCCGTAGAGCAAGCGATCCGCGCCAATAATCTCTACGATCGCCTTGCGCATGGGCGCCGAATGCACCAACGGATCGAAATAGAAGTTGGCT
>Ga0210387_10000273_pt1 | contig 37727 bp, 53 predicted proteins | sample IncBWC7OmetaG_FD_160108 | JGI IMG/M metagenome (GOLD analysis project Ga0210387, IMG submission 160108) | Forest soil microbial communities from Barre Woods Harvard Forest LTER site, Petersham, Massachusetts, United States - Inc-BW-C-7-O ... | reverse complement strand
CGCTCAAAACGAGCTTTGTACTGAAGTCTTTAAAGTTCATTCTTCTGATTGTTGTTTTGTTGGTTATTAACTATTTTCTTTAGGTTATCCGCCCACCTTCGTGAGCTTCCCGACTTAACCTTGTCGTATTGTTGTTTTGTTTGTACCTCCGCGCCGGGATGTATTGTTTTCAAGTAACGAATAACCGCAAGGCGTTTTTCTTCATACGTCAACTCTGTTTCTATAACAATCCATCCGTTTGACTTACACCATTCAAACACAGCTTCGTACTGCCAGTACAACGGAATAGTGTTGTACGTATCTACAAACTTCAACAAGTCCCGGTAACGCTTTTGTCCCGTTACGCTTTTCCAGTCCTCTGGGTTTTGTTTTCTGTTTTCTTCGTGAAGCTTGGTTATGATTCGAGCTGTTTCCTTTTTGTACTCATCCATTACCTGTCCAACGAACGCCACCGAAAACGAACCGTAAGGCTGTATTATTTTCCCGTCTGAGGTTTTGTATTTACCTGCGGCGCAAGCTTCCATAGCATTAACAATGTCGGCTGTGTTAAAACCTGAATAATGATTCTTCAACATTCTAACAGTTACCGCCATAACCATGTCGGGTATTTCTTCGCGGATGGCGAAGTGAGAAACCGCTATGAGGCGCAACTGTTTTGTTAGGTTTATGAAATCATATTGGTTGTATGCCTGTATTTGTTTCTCGCTCCGGCTTATTACAATCTGTTGTTCGGCTCTGTTAAAGAGCCTCATAATTGATTGTTTCGTCCTTTCCCAAGTTGAGGTCGGCTCGATTGACTTTGTTTTTTCCATGTTTGTTTTCTGGTTTCATCCAAACTTGAATCATCTTCATTTTCCAGTTCTTTATTAGTTTTCCCTGACTATCCTTCCACGCCCACACGCCCGGTTTAATTTCAAACTTGTTTGCGTCGTAACCTTCCCAAGCTTGTTTAGCTAGGTCGGCGGAAAATTCTTTTAACTCGAAAAATGAAATACATTCTTCAATGGTAGGTATATATATGTTTTTAACATTAACATTAACATTAACATTAACAGTTGGATTTGTTGACACTTGTTGAACTTGTTGACTTATGTTAACATTTGTTGACTTTGATTCTCTGTCCTTGCGTCGCTTCTCTGCGCTTGCCTTCCCGGCCTTGCTTCTCTCACTTCTCGTTTCTTCCCAACTCTTCAAATCCCTTTTCAAGTTAGACTTGATAAGCGCGAACGCTACCAATATCGTTTTGTCGTCTGTTTGCGGTTTGGAATCGTTAACATAATTCAAAACGTGTTTGATTAGCTTTCCGGCTTCTTCGTCTGAGAGTTGCTCGAACAAGCCGAGGTAATCGGCGTACATCAAAAACGAGCCTTTTCCTGTAGCCATTAGAACAGCGTTTGTTTGTGTTTCAAATACAACTCATCTCCGTTAGCGATATAGGTAATTTGCTTTGCGCATTTTTCTATATCCCAGACATCGTTGTTTTGAAGTTCGTGATAGTCTCTAGATTCAATTATGTTGTTTAAGCGAGTTTCGCATGACGCTAACCACTTTTCAGATTGCTGGCTGCCCCTTTCCTTGAACCGTGATTCGATAAGCAATTTATTACAACGCAAAACAACTAACTTCGGTTTTACTTCGTTTATGAAAGAACTCGTAAAAAGGCGGCTGCCTTCTATGAAGTTCGTAAAACCAACATTGTCGTTGTGATTGATAAACTTTATCGCATCCGGCTGAACAGCCATACTCAATCGGTCTGTTCCTAAAAATGGTTTGTCAGCGTTAGGCTCGTAATCTCCAAACACGTTCATACCCGGTCTTCGGTAATGAACGAATGGAGTAGTAATGCGCTCCCAACCATCAAACATGGACATGAGTTTTAACATTACCGTTGTCTTGCCGCTTCCCGGCAAGCCGTACATTAGTATCGTCTTCATAGTGTTCTTCTGTAACCTGTCTGGTCAATCTTAGCTTTCTTTAGCTCGACAGACGGTTGTTTGCATTGATACATATATTCCCTGTAATACATAACAAAAGAGATTCGCAGGTCATTTTCTTTCATGCCTATGAACTCTGAGTTGCCGTGGAACTTATGAACGTCGCAAAACAACATGTCTGTGTTTTGAAGGTCTATCGCAACGCGATACTCCGGGAGTATAAATAAACCTCCTGTCCAGTCACCTTCCCGGTACACGCAAATGTTTCCCATTCCCTCCCGGTAGTCTCCTGCGTCTTGGTGAACGGCAGTACGGAAGTTTTTGTTAACAGTTACGGTCGTGAACGATGTTCCGTCAATCACATAGTTTCTATTAGTCGCCTTCGCTACGGCTATCTGCCGGGCGTAATGATTTGGACATAGTTCTTTGAACAGCCTGTCCACCTCCTGAATGAAGGGGATGCCGGCCTTGAATTTGTCGAAATACTTTTGCGCAAAAGCGGTCTTACGACAATATCTAACTAACGCGTTGGCGTCCATATAACCTACGTTGCCGCTGGTTACGGGGTTGCCTACGGTCGTGTTGGTCTGGCTTCCGTCCTTTCGTACTCTCTTATGAACGCTCCCGGAGGCGAAGCCCCGGAGGTTGCTAATATCAATACTGTCTTTGAAGGATTCATACCCGGTCTTCAGCACGTCGTAGTTCAATGCCCCTTTCCTGAACTTCAATAACAGATTCCCGTGAAGGTCGTATGCATCAACGTCTGTTTTTATTACGCGGTCATAGCTGTACTCATTCAGATACGTTCCCTTCAACGCCTCGGCTTTCTCCGGCGTTAGATGATTCTTTAGCTTCAATGTTTCCATACTTCTCGCGTAACAAGTTTAAAATTAAATCACTTTGGTTTGCTTCGTCCAAATCGCTCGGCCACATTATCCTCATACCTATCTTAGCAAGCCTGTTGAACTCCTGATGTTCTTCTTCGGAGTAATACAAAAGCTTTTGCTTGATAGCCGCGTCCTCGATTGGACTTTCGTCAGCCGTCCATTCTCCGGCGAACAAGTCGCCCGTTAATACTGTCATGTTTGTCTTGTAAATCTTTCTGTTACCATTTGCTCCTTGTACAAACTTACTATGGTGCGCAAGGCATCGCACCCGTGATGAACAGCCGCGTTCAAACGCTCCGCGTAGGTATACAGCGCAAGCCATTCTGACAAGTTGCTTTCAACAAGCATCTTCAATACCGTTGTCTGTGTCTTTAGAATGTCCAGCTTGGCCATCTCCTTTCTCTGTTCATCCAACACTAGCTTCCTAGCCCAGCGCATAGTCTCCGCGCTCAATGCGTCGTACACTTGTAGCTTCATAAGCTTATCAGTTACGTCCATAATTGAATCAGCGGAGACTTCGCGCTCAAGCTCGGTCTTAATCGCTATTAGATTGGATTCAATTTGCTCCCTGTTCATCGCCGTACTTTATGAATTCCAATTCGAGTTGAGAAAGGCTATGTCCGGCCTCTTTCATAATCCTTAATTGGTTGTAAAGATTTAACACCCGGTTATCCATTTTGATTTTGTATGCCCGGTTGTCCATTTCGATTTTATTGTCAACAACAGGCGGCTTTACTTCGGGTTTATCTAGGGACTTACCCCAGACAAATTTACGCCACCACGCTTTCAGTCTCTGTTTCATTTAATGATATTGTATCCGGGTATATTTTATTCAATGGCTTGTAGTTCGGATTTTCCTCAAGCCAAATCTTATGAACGTGTTCAAACACTTTCCAAGCGTCTGTGTAATGTCGGTCGAATAGCTTTAACTGCCAACCAACTCCTTGAAAGGTCTTGGCTTCCAAGTCAACCTTCGCCGTCCTTACGTTAGAGTTAAGCCATAGAACGGCTGTATGTACGATAGGGTTGTCGGGGTTGATTTCGTTCCACATCATAGCATAGGCCGCCATTTGTAGTTCGTAAGACTTGTGAAGGTAGTTTGACGATTTGATATCAACCAAGTAAAGCTCTCCGGCTATCTTGAACACTCTGTCTAGTGTTCCGCCTAGTTTGAGGCCTTCCGAACATAGCTTCATTTCATTTGCTATCAACTCACAGGTTACTACCTTTCGGAAGTTTTGATACTTCAACAGCATCTCCCATTCCTTTAATGTGTAGTTTGCCTTTCCTGTTTCGTCAGCCCATTTAAGGATTCCACCCCTGTCCATCTCCTCTGTACCTCCGTGAACTACAGTACCCTGTTTGCCGGCTCGTTCCATAATGTCCTTGGCGTTGCCTCCTACATCTTTCAACCATTGCTCAAAGCCGAATCCTTTCGGAAAGACTTCAAGCACCGTAGTTACCGAAGGGAAGAAGTGAATTTCATCCTTCGTATAAAAACGGTTATCAAGATAGTTGATTTGCTTGATTTCTGGGTTGTGAAATATTTGATTCATGATTCAAGGTATTGGCGAAACGTTTTTGCATACTCAAGTACATCTTGAGGCGTACACGGGCGACCTTGTAAAAGCCTACACGCTGCGTTTAGCGCAACGGTCTTCTTGTCGGCTTTCCATTCAGACTTCTTCTTGTTGTCGCTCTTGATATAGATTTTCTTGAACGCAATTCCTTGGTACTCTCCGTCTTTACATTCAACTTCAACCTCCTTGCCTTCGTAGTCTTTGAGTTTGTCGTCAAACGATTCATAACGGTTTCCATTAGTGTCTACAACTTCGTACTTCCTGAACTCGCTTCCGCCCGGCTCTTTAGGCGCGAAGGTTTTGACGCAAACGATTGATTTGATTATTATCTTCATAGCGTCTTGTATGTGTCTGGCTGGTCGTCAATCCTCAGACGGGTTATTAATTTGGACTTGTTTACGTGATACGATATAGCTGACGCAATCTGCTGTATGTCATATCGGTCTTCTTTGAGACAAGATAACATAGCAGCGTTAACCGTATCCATAATTTGTTGAGCTGTTCCGGGATGTAGCTTGGTAGCAAGCCAAACCTTTTGAATAATCGTTTTGGCTTCATCCCAATTGTCGGGCTTATCGAAGCTGTATTGCTTTTCTTCTGCTCCGCTTTGTATCAACAAGACGGTAATAGCTTCGGCTTGCGCTAACAATGTTTTGCGCTCTTTCCTGAGCGCGTCAATAGTAGTCTGGTTCATAGTTTTAGATTAAAAGGTTAAGAAAAAAAGGGACGGCTTTGAAAAGGTAACAAACCCCGAAGGCCTTGCGGACACTTCAAACCGCCCCGTTGGCCATGAAGCCTACTATCTTAACGCTTTTCTGTAATCTAAAAGCTTGCCGCTCTTGGCGGTCGACCTTGGGAACTTTCTGCGACCTAACGCGTGACGTCCGTACGCAGCTACAAAGAACAACTCAGCATCGGTCTTTGTCTTAACTTCGGTAAAGATGTCGGAAAGCTTGCGGCTTGACCTTACTGCGTCAAGTGTTTCTTTAGCAAGCTCGTTAGCCCTTATTGAGCTTATTCCGATTTTGGTTGAGATAAGTTCGCTGCTTTCGTTTACAACCTTACGGCTTTTAGGCTCTTCAACCTTTGCTGCGGCTGGTTTTTTGTTTCCCTTAACGCTTGCTGTAGCTCCGGCCTCGTTCAACGCTTCGACTAACAACTCAGCATCGTCCTCGTTTTCGCAATTGATTTCGTAGGGAACTCCATCAACAAGGTCTTTGGCTTCTTTCAAGCCAAGCCCGGTACGTTCTTTAACAACCTTAATGATTGAAAGCTTCGCAGAACCGTTCGCCTCAACAACAACGTTGATTCCCTTTAAAGTTTCTTTTTTAGCAGCCTTCTTTGGTGTTTCTACTTTTGTTTCAGCCTTCTTCGCTCCCTTTGCTAATGCTTTCCCGTCAGGGGTAAGGTCGCCGGAGGCTTTCAATGCCGAGCGTTGACGGCTAACGATTGAGTTGTCGCAGCCTACTGCTTCTGCGATAGCGTTGTTGGTTTGCGCTGGATTCTTTAGAATCGCTTTGCGTACTTCTTCTGATTTTGTCATTTTGATTTTGGTTTTTGATTTATTAATTAGAACTGAATTGCCTGTTGTTTAAGGTCTTCGGGAAGTTCGTTGGCTCGTTGTTTGGCTGCTAGTTTTAATTGGCGTATAATCCACGCGTGGCGTTTCCTGTCGTCAATCTTACATAGTAGTTCAATCATTTCAAGCAATGAACAATCCTCGTTGTCGGGGACTTTTAATGATATAGGGAATGCGTCTTTGCTCATTTCAATTTGTTTAGGCCGCTAAAATAGATTATATTAATTCGTAAAGAGATATTTTTAAGATACATTCCCTGTTAACATCTAGGTTGTTGTTAAGCGAATGAAAATGCTTGCGTGTTTATCTGGTTTGTACTCATAGGCCTCTGATAACAAGGAAACAATACAATGGTTCGCTTCTTATCCCGGATAGTCAAACGCTCGTTCAATCTTACGCGAACTTTATCATCGGGAATAAACGCAAGAACGTCCTTCAATCGCTTGGTGTTGAATACAAGTATAACGTCTTCGTGTTTGAAGTCGGCTTTTTTTTCCGTGTCAATTTGTTCAAAGATAGTCGCGCGGTATGGCATAACTGAAAGTTCTTGATTGGCCGCCCTTACGCAAACGCGGTCTGTAGTCGCTTCTATCTTCAACACGCTTCCGTTAACGGGCTTGGCGTTCTTTTCGGGTATCTCGTTTGAAAAGGTAGGAACTTCTCTAGCTATTACAAGCATGTCGTTAAACAGAAGCCCTGAGCCAAACCGGATAACTTGTATGTCTTCGGTTTGAGTCGCAATCCTATCAGTAGCGTACTTGTTAATACCCATACTTTTCTTTTGCGTTTGTTCAACATCTCCTTCGGCGCAATAGTACTTAACGCCGTCGAAAGCCTCGAATGAGTAGAATTTTGTAGTCAACGTAAAGGCCACGTTTTTTTCGCGCTTCGCCAAATGTTTTCGCCTAACAAACGACGACAACGGCGCAAGGTTTTTTGCGTCCTCTTTCTTAATTACAAACAACCTATCGAAGTCGTCAATAACAAAAGGAACTCCAAAAAACTCGCGTTTTATTAAACCGAAAACGAAGTTGTTTATGTTGTCGCTGTATAGTTGTTCGAGGCGGCTGCAAGCCTCTCTTAAAAAGTTAAGGCTTTCCGAGGTAGTACTATTGCTCAATACAGCGCTAACGCATTGAGGCACTTGATAGTGTTCGTTTTCTGATTCTGATGGGTAATTTATTGCTGTCCAAGACGCTAATGAGCCTGTAAGATATGCATTGTACGCTTCTTCGGCTTTATTCCAACCTGAATGCTGTACGTAACAAAACATAATTTCCTTTGCTATCTTGTCTATGGACTCTTTGTTGAACGTGTGTTCTTCGTAACAACAAAGCTGATACATGAATTCATAAAGATGATTCGGATTCCAGCAATGTTTTATAAACTCGCCAATGTTTGAAACATCGTTATCTGATATGTATTCGGCTACATCACCGCCCTCTCTTAAAAAATAGTCAATCGTTCTCATGATTAAGTTAGTTTAGTTATTTTATCATCATCATACAATACAAGCGTTCCGTCCAAGAAGAAGACGCGCCCAAGCAGTTCGCTAGGCTGAACGTCAGGCCTGAACCGATACTTCCAATGGCCTATTACTACATCGTCCGGCTTGTGAAAGGCTATCGCTACAATGCTGCCCTTCCCGTAGACTGTTTCAACTCTGTCCATTACTACCAACCCGGCTGGATTCATCTTGCGTGTTTCTAATAGTTCCGGGATAAGAGCTAGTGTTGTTTGAATAGGCTTTACGGCCTTCTTCAAGTTCTCCTTAACCTTTATAGCTAGGTTGCCGTTGAATAAACAATCTGGGTCAGCGATAGCTTGTTTGGCTAATTTGCCGGCCTTCTTCTTTGAAAGCCCCTTGGAGACAAGAAGCTTTTTAAAGTCGCCTACCGTAAAACATTCATTCACTTCATCGTATGTGATTACGTCGATTCCTTTCGGGAATGTATCTTTTATTTCAGCATACGAAACAACATCTTCATCGTAGTAAGCGCGCCCCAAGTTACGCTCGTAAGGCTGCGCTTCATAAACAACTACCGGGCGCGGCTTGTAACTTTCGTTGCTATACCAGTTACCTTCAAACCAATGCCCAAGATGTTCATTAACAAACGTAACTTCGTTATTATGATTCAAGAAAACTAGCTTGTTGTATCCAGCTATAAGCTTCCTAACCACGTTAAGATTCTTTTTGCTACGCGTGAAGTTGATAGGGAAGTTGTACCGAAGAAATACAGCGAACTGCGCTGTGTCGCTCATATCCTTCCACTGTTGAGATGTTAGTTCAAAGGGCGTATCGTCCTTGTCGTAATCCATTCGGATAGTTCCGTTATGAAACAACACTAGCCTTTCGTTGACCGCGAATGGGTGAACGTTGCTGACATCGGTTAGGCCGTGAGTTCGGATTCGGAAGTGAAGAATAACCAAGCCAACGCCCGATTCCTTCAAAGACTTATACATATGTATAAACTCCTCCTTTACCATAGTCTTGTAGACTAACAACACGCCGTTATCTACATAAGCCAGTCCGGCTCCGTGGTCGTTTCGGCTCCAAGATTCTTCTAGCTGTTCGTAAGGAATCGTCCCGACTTTATTAACAATGATTATGCACATATGGCTTGTTTTTTTATTTCGTTAATTTTCTTTGAGTTCTCTATAAGGAAGGCCGCAAGGTTGGGATAGGTCTTGAAGTTCGCGGTAACGAACTCAATGTATTTTTCCAGCGTAGCGTCTTTTAAAGAGCATTGTTTTGAATAGACGTACATAGAGTGACAATACTCTATGTTCTTGAAGAACGAAGCCGGGCGGATGTTTGATTTGAATATCCTTACCTCCGCCGTATGGTCGGTGAGATTGACGGCTTGGTTTCGCGAACCTTCGTTGAACTTGCTTGTAGCTTCTCTATACAGCTTGTGCTTTGACGAATCCTCCATGGATGCGTAAAGATTCAGCTTGTCTCGCTCTCGTTGGCTTACAAGCAGTGTAAACAACGGATTCAAGTACATAAGCTGCATGAACTTCAGTATGTGTAACGAGTTCATTCCTTTCTTCGTTATGTGAACGTGCATTCCGCAGTTAGCCGATTCAAAGCCTCTGCAACCCCGGTGTCGCAGGATTCCCAGAAACTTTGTTATTGTCTTCTCGTTCTCCTTTATCCATTCAAACGACAACGGGTGCGTTACTATCTCAACGCCGTGCCCTATCGAGCTGTCTGATTTGAAGTATAACCAAGGCTGATTAACCTCGTGAAGAATCGGATAACGTACGCCGCCCGGCATCTCAACCTCAAGTTCTATTCCAAAGTGAAGGTCTTCGTAACCGAAGAACAACGGCGTTGGTTTGGTTGAGTAAGATTGTATGTATAGCTTGTCTGCGCAAGACGTACAACACGCACCTATGTGGGTTGTAATAGTTGATAAGCCTCGTCTTGAACATTGAACGCAGGACGGTCGCTTGTCGTTGCAAGTTCTGCATATTCTCCTTGCGCTATCTACGGCAAAGGAATTATCTTTTCGACATATCGAATGACATTCGCTGCATGTTACGAAGTTTCGTTCAAAACATTTTCTACAAACTTCTTGTGTTTGTCCATCAATCATTATTACGTGTGGCCTTCCGACTAACTCCGGCTCGTTACAGCTCAAACACTTCTGATAAAGCCTGTCGAAACAATCATCGCAAACAGCTCCATCCGGAACTAGATTGAAGAAGCGATTCGCAATGAGCTGGTCGCAAGTTATGCAATTATTTGTTTCCATTATGGGTTGATTTTAAAGATTAGTATGATTACTAACGCTATCGGGTTAACCGCAAACGCGGCTATCCGGCTGAGTTGCTTGATTGGTTTATCGTAATGCTTCATTTTGTTTTAGGTATAGTTTGTAGTCTCCGTGTTTTATCTTTGTATAATTTGGGCCTTCCATTACTACGCGTTTGTATTTATAAACAAACGCCATTACCTTTCCGTTCTTAGTAATTACATCGCAAACCTCCCTAGTATAGTTGTTTTGTTCGGGGGTTTCGGGATTGTACGTTTCAAGACGGTCTATTCGTTTCAATGAAACATCGTCTATTTCCCAAAGCTCTCCACGTATAAGCTCCTTGCCTTCTATGAGCACGGGGTATTGCGGTCTGTTTACGTTGAATAACTCTCCTTCGCACAAAGCCTTACAAATAAGCCGCTGTCCATCCATAAACGGCTTGTTGTTTCTCATGTCTGTTTGAAGCGTTCCGTAAGTAAATAATAAATGTTTCATGATTTGTTTAAGTTTAAAGCATTAACAACTTCATCGTACGCGTTGTGTCCTTTCAAGAAGTTTGTTGACATAGCGTCACGAGCCTTCTCTAGGGCTTCTATGTTTACTTGGTTAGACTTTATTATAAAATTTATCTTAACAACCAACGCTGTTGCTGTTTTTGTGGCTGATTCAATAAAGTCTTCCTTTTCTCCGCCGTGGTCGTCCATGAGATAGTTTTGGTTAGAAATTTCATCGGCTATCAATTTTATGATTTTGTCTCTTTCGTCTTTTCTCATGATTGATATTTTATGATTATTAATAAGACTAACGCCAAGCAGCCCAAACATAGGCCGAACAGTATTCGTCTGTATTGTTTCTGGGTGAACTCGCCTCCCTTTAGTTTGATACACATAACCTTGGCTGAATAGCTTGGTTAAAGAATCGGGAGAAGTCTAAAAAGACTACCTTGCCGCATGGCTTGGCTTTTGTTACCAACACTGGTGTTGATTGTTTAGGCTCGATAATTCGAGCGCGTTTTTGTTTCATTTGGCTTTGGTTTATTGGTTTTGTTATTTAGGCTCTTGTTCCAACTCCTCAAACGTCTTGGGAGTGTTTAAGAATGTAATGTAATCTATTCCGAGTTTAAATAGGTCTTCTTCTTTCTTTAATTCTACAACCAATTTACGGTCGCGGTCGCAAGTCAAATAAACAATAGAAAGAGATAGCAAGCAAGCCTTCAAACGCGGCTTGTTTGGAATAACAAATGACGGCATAATGTTTTGTATTAAAGGTTTGAACGAGGGGTAAGGGCGAAGCCAAACAGCCTCGCTAACCTTACCCCCCAACGGCATTCTCGTTGGTGACTTAGCACCTTTAATACCACCACGGCAGCCCGTTCGCTGCTCGTGATTCGTTGTCTTCTATCTTGCCGGGGCTTTCCTAAAGGCAGCCGCCCGGTTTGATTTTCTATATATAAGACGCTAACCTATATATAAGGAGGTATATTTATAGGGAAACCACCGCAACCCATGACCTACATCTCGATAGATTCCGGGCTAGTTGTAACGTAACAATCGGGTTATTTCAGTACGCCTTACAGGGCGTTAGAAGTAACAGAACCCCGGAGGTTTTCAGGCCTCCGCTCTGCGAATCTATCTGGACTATGAGAATGAACTTTATTTGTTAACCGAGAACGAAAGTAATATTATTAGGATTACTTTATATATTATTTCTATTTATTTTCTAACTAAGTTACTAACGTACAGATAATCAGCTAATAAAAATCAATAAAAAAGGGAGAGCCGAAGCCCTCCCCTAATTAATAACCCCAAAACCAATACGAATATACTAAACCTATTTCAATTCAGGTCGCCTTTTAACAACATAGAGTATATAGACATGTTACGGGCTGTCCAACCGCCCAAGAACTTAACTTGGTCCACCCTATGGGCTACTATCTGCGAATCCGAACACTCCCGGTAAAACAGGAACGCCGCGCCGGAGACGTTGTTGGATTTGGCGATTGTATCCGCTCCTAATATTCCGTCCACGTTAGCTCCGGCTGATTGTTGTAGCAACTTGATTGCCGTACCTACGCCCATATTTACGGCCGTGTCAAACAATATGTATTTCAGTTCGTCCTTTACTTTGTCGCATCCTGCTGGTGTCCAGTACTTGGCTGCGTAGATAGCCTGAGCTTGTTCGGCTGTAAGGTTAGCCACGTCAACTTCCGGGTTGGCTGCTTTGCTTATTCCATACTTCGTAAGCCCTCCAGCGTCTCCCGGTATGTTTGTTATTGTATCTCCGCCCTCGAAAGGGAACAGGATTGTACAGGCTTTATTTAAGTCCATCCTTTGGTTTGTCTTTAAAGTGTTTGTAAATAGTTAAGGCCGCGACTGCGAACGAGCCTATGTAACATAGCCATTGTCCTACTCCCATAGCGAAGTGGAACCAGAAGGCGTGAAGCGTTATGAAGCTCTTTGCGTTGCCGAACAGCGTGCTTATCCCAGCTAGGGTAAGCGACAACAATGACATGAATAGTTCTTTTGGTTTCATTATTACGATTGTGTTTGAGGGAACGCATAAATAATCAAAAATGTAGAATCAAAATTGGATTGAGACATCCATTGGCCGTTAGACAATTGAATATATACAACGGAATCTAGTCCTGTTATAATATCAATTACGGTATACTCCGATAATGTATTTGATGAAATTACACTTAATAAATACAGTGTTCCGATTGTTAAATTAGCTGCTTTCATTTTGTTTTGTTTTGTATTAAACGTTAAAACCTACCGTTGTAGCGAAGGCTTGAAAATATGTATAGAAATTAGATTGACTTAAATTACCCGACCCAATATATACCATTGACATTACACGAACCGAGGGAAATAATATAGAACCGTTGTTATTTAACCCAAGTGCCCATAAGTTTAAATTAGGTATGGCTGTTGACGTTACGGACGAAGTCGCTAAACTTGACCCTCTTTTCCAATAGCTTAATGATGTTGATGATGTTCTTACAATTGAGTTTAATGCGAATGAATCAGATGTCGTTGGCAATACAGTTGATGCAATAGTATCGTTACAATAACCGTTTGATGTAATACCGTTAACGCTTGTGTTAATGGCTGATGCGTTGGTGTTATCGTATGAACCAAAATCATAATACGGTGTTGTGGCGTTATATGTGTTTGTGTGGGAATAAACACCGAGCGATGCGTTATTGAGCGTATAGTTAACTCCAGTTGTTTTTGGGTTAAATGAAGTATCTATATAGCTTTTTACTCCGTCACCCAAGTAACCTGTATTTACGCCCCATGTTAGCGTCCCCCCATTAGTTTGTTCTACAGCTTTTGTAGCCATAGGATTTTTTATATTTATTAAAGCATTGCTTCTACATCCCGCAGGCGTAGCAAATATCCATAATCCATCCAAATAAACCCAATCTCCACTTATTACCATTTTCCGTATGAAAGTATTTAGTGCCTGAGTCCACATCTGTGATGGCTTAGTACTACATTGCGCTAAATACGCAATAGTTTCGGGCATTAGATATGATGGTAAATAGTTCATCAGGTGAAGTTTGTTCCGTACATTACCCAGTAATTAGTGCCGTCGTACAGTATTGTTAGTATATCTATTGCGCTTGCCGCTGTTGATAAAACAACAGCGCCACCACCTGCGCCCGCGACTTTAGTACCGCTTGGCATAGCTAATGTATATGGGCCACCCGAAGACGGCTGTTTTACAATTAATGTATATACACCCCCATTGACTGCGCCCGATATAGCGAGTGTTCTATTGCCACCAAGTGTTACCGTACCTACAATGCCGCTCGTTACCGTGAATGTAACTGTGGATGCGTCTGTGACGGTTTGAACCGACTTGTTTGTTATTGTTATTGAACCGCTTCCTGTTACTGGCGAACTTCCCACCGTAAAACCGCCAGTGTTATCTGTAAGCCCTATTGATGTTACTGTTCCCGTTCCGTAACCTTGCGATTTAACGTATGCAGTGGTTGCTATATTAGTGCTGTTATCGGAAGATGTTTGTGTTGTTGCGGTAGTTCCGTTTGCCAACACGGTCGAAAAGCTCCAAGAACCAGAACTCAATTGAGCTACACCAGACGAGGCCGAACTGTCAACACCAGTACCTCCGTAGTTATTAGCTATTAGAGTTCCGTGCCACGTGCCTGTTGTTATTACTCCTGTGTTAGCCGTTACAACCAATCCGTTCAAGCTTGTAACTCCCGTAAGGGCGCCAAGCGATATTGTTATTGCGGGTGTAGTTGTAGGGTTTGATATTGATGCGCTTACGCCTTGGTTTGTTACTACCGATACTGTAGTTACCGTTCCGCCGCCTATCGCTATCGCTGATGCGGCGGTTATTTGTCCGGCTGCGTTTATTGTTAGCTGAACAACGTGCGTAGAATCTCCGTACGTCGCAGCCGTTACTCCAGTAGCCGCTAAACTTATATCAGTAGAACCGTTACCTGAATTGTCGGCTACCGTAAAGGCCGAAAGAAAATTCAAAGCGTCTTCTTGAGGCTCTGGAGAACCTCCGCTTTCAACAACTTGATAATAACCTCCGCTTGCTGATGTTGTTGCGGTCAATATAGCTCCGTTGTTATTTAATACCTTCCAACCGTCAGCGTCATATACCAATGAATAGCTAGGAGACAATGTAACCCTCATGAATACGTATGTAGTAGAATCTACGTACTTCAAAGATACTACAACAGGTGATGTGTCGGCGTTGAATATAGAAAGATATTTCAACTGACGTTGAGTAGACGCGGCTGGCGCTCCGGCTATTGTTACGGGCGTGGTTCCGTTCAAAACTCCGTCGGTCGTACCGGGTAGAAACGTAGACGGCGTTATGTCAACATATGAACATATAAACGTAGGCTCGTTAGTCGCAACCGCTCCGCTAAGTACGGCCTGAAGGCTTTTCCCGGTCGTGTTTAATATAATCATATCCTCAAAGATGTTATGGCCATCATGTTAGCTAAATTGGCTGTTGATGATAGTCCGTTGTGGTCAAATGTTATTTTGTTAGCCGGGGAGAAGTAGTCAGCAAAACACGTGATTGGGAATATTACCCTGATTTGGCTGCTGCCGTTCCCGTCGAAGTTGTTTAGTATCTCCATCTTGTTTTGACGGGCTGTATTGTAAACATTTCCATATTGGCTAACAGAATGGAAATACGAACCGTTTAACGGATAGTAAACGAAGTTGGCTTGGTCTACAACCCAAGTAACTACACCTTGTATCGCAACGTCTGGGTCTGCTATTAAATCGCCTACGCTGAACTGATGTATGTCTACGGTCATTAAGTTTCCGCCCGGCGAACTGTTTAGTGTTTGAATCTGAGCAGCGCTCATAGCCAAGTTCCTTATCTCTATCATGTTAAGCAACCCGGTGAAACCCGAGCCGCCTATTTGAAAACCGTAGTCCGATGAGTTAAGATACGAGAACGAAACCGACAACGTGCTGTCCAACGCTCCGTTTATGTAGACATAAAGAAACGCTCCGTCCCAAACACATGCTATTGTGTTCCAAGTTGACGCGGTTATAGCGGCTGTAGAAGTTAGCATATGGGTTGTTGTTACGTTATCTGTAACAACGAAAACTACATTGCCGCTTGAGTTTAGGCTTATGCTAAACGTACCTGTAACAAAACATATTGTTTTGTTCAACAGCGTAGGATACACGTTCATGAAGCAGGTGAACCCGGCGAAGCCGCTGAACGAATATAACAATTCATTGTCAAGGTTGTTAGAGCCGCTCGTAAACACCGCGTCACACCCCCAAGCATTAGACGTAGTAAGGGCGTAAGTAACGCCCGTGTTTGTCATGTCGTATTTATTGCCGGAGAAGTCGTGCGCCGCCGATTCGTTGAATGTATATGCCGCTACAAGTGAACTCATATAGGATAGCCGAAGGTGGCGGCGTTTACTCGGTTAGTAATTGGCGAAACAGGCGTGAATCCTGTTGGCCCAGTTATAGGGCTTGGCGGCTTTATAGGAGCTGGCTGAGGCGCAGGGCGAACCCAAGGCGTAAAAGGAGCTACATGTATAGGCGTAATCGGCAACCCGGTGTCGGCCATGCCTTCCATATCAGTCCTGAAGCTGTTTAACTTCGGCTCAACCGTATGGCCGAGCTGAATATAAAGCTCTCCATCTTCGTCCTGTACTGTATGGTAAAACTCTAGTTGGTCGTCAAATATAACGTTGCCTTTCAAATTAGGCCTGTAGTACGCAGGTATCTGCGCGAAGTTCATAAAGAATATATCCACTAGCGTTTGTCCTGTATCTCCAACACCTACGTTGTGCCAAGTCGTAGTATTTACATTTGATGAGGTAAAGAACGAACCGGGAAAGCCTGTTGAGCTAGTGTCGCCGAACGTAGCGTTTATATCAAGCTCGTTCCATCTTGTACTTCCGGCGTTAGTAGAATAGAACGCCATATTGCTGCTTGCGCTCTGACTATTGTCTTTGTATTGAAGGTCTAATGCTCTCAACGCCCAATCATCCAACGCTATTTGAACCGTTCCGCCGTATGGGTTTAATGTACCGGGTACGGGTACTTGAGGCGGCGAGTACGGCGGAAACACTTTACAATCGAATGAGTATGTAGCCGGGGATGAAGGGAATACTGCGGCTGGAGAAGTATTGAGTTGTATGTTCTGGCTTGTTGTAGTATCGAAACAAATGTAAAACGGATTCACAACGCCTCCTCCGCCTACCTTTGGCGACCATGAATTTGCTAACCAGCTTTGTATTGTAGAGATTAATGGACCACCGTTCATTGGCCCAGAAAAACCTTTGCCTGTCCCGGTTTGATACGGGAAATTAGCAAACAACTCCTGAGTTGTCCACTGTAAACAAAAGTAATGTGGGACTGAATTGTCTTTTATAAAGCCCACGGGCGCACCTGTTTGGACTTGTTCTTGTCCGTACATGTAGTAAGAATCGCCCGATGAAACATTCTTGAATTGAAAATAAAATAACGAATACCCCCAAGCCCCCATCGTCATAGCGTCTGCGTATGTCTGCGCGTATGTTGGTTTGGACGTGTATTGAGGCGTTACTTTAATGCGTATGTACTGACGTATGTTTACTATTATCTCCGAGTTATCTGGGTCTAACACAATCAAAGGATATGTGTATGTGTCGGCAGGATTGCGCAAAGCGTGAATGCTGTACGGAGAACCGTTGAAGGCCGCATAACCGCCTGCCGGTAAATACGGACAGTTGTTGTTTTGGTATGTGTAGTTGTCGTTAACTATCTTTGAGCCGAACGAGTACCCTGATTGATACTTCACATCAGTATCGTATTGGTCTATTGTCTCCAATCCGTCTCCTCCAATCTGAACTACCCCGGTAACGTTGCCGGAAGGAGCTGTTAAGCTCATATGAGAGCTTATTGTTATCGTAGCCCCCGACCTAGCTGTTACAGTTCTATTGTACAATACACCTAGCTGAACAAACTGATATGTAACAGTTCCTATGGAAAACCCGTTAGCGATAGCTGACGACGTAAACGTCAATACAGTTCCGCCGGGACTACAGGTGAACGGATAACCGCTACTGGGAACCCATCTCAACGGCCTGTTGTTAGCGTCCTTGTCTAAAGGCGTGTTCTCCAGAAAGGCGTTAGGTATTAACTCAACATTGTTTATGTTGTTTACGCTGAACTTGTATGATAGAATAGGCTGTAATTGAGTCACGGCTTTCTCGCTAGTCTTTATGATTCTAGGGAACGATGAATTGTTTATCGTCCTAGTCCAGTTCAATGTTCCTGACGCGGCGTGAGTAATCGAGTTGTTTGTTTGCCAAGAGCCACTTAATGTGTAATCGAAATATTCAACAGACGCATTTACGCGTTCATATATCCTTTCTATGAACCATCTTCCGTTGCTCTGATACATACGACAGTTGATGGACGATAATATGTTGTTCAGAAGCTTGTTGCAGTTCCACCCGTGCGTCTGGCCATCGCTTCCTATTTCGGTTATGGCCATATCGTTTATGAACAGCTGCTCCATCAAGCCGCTAGTGTCGCTCATAGTGTCTTCGCGAACGTTCACAATCTCTCTTAAAGGGAATGTGTATGGAAGGAACGACAAACAGTTGTTTACAATCTGAGCTATCTGTTCAAGCCCGGTCGTAAGGTTGCCGTTGTTTTCGTATCTATGCCATTGAAGCTCTCCGAGGCCGCAATTGAACTTAACGTTACAATCGTAAGGAACGTTGCTGTGAGCTTGCGAGTATGTGTCTGTTGTGTTTACGCCATACCAGTAGTTTACCCAAGTTACTCCGTTGTTAGACGAATACAATACAGTTATGTAGTATTGAAGTGGAGCCGCCGTAAGGAACTCGTCATATTGTCCTGCTGTAGTAGCTTGTAAGTGTAGCGTCAATTCGCTTCCGCATATCGCGGTTTCAAGATTACCTTTCTTGTAATCAATCTGTATAGGAGAGCCGCCGCATACAACGTTTGTAACCGAACCGCCGAAGCCGTTCTCAAACACTAACACCTTCCAAAGCTTGTTGCTTATGAAGGTATTATCTCTAAACGTTAAACTGTATTTAGTGTTGTAAGCCATTGCGCTATAAAGATACGGACTAATAACAAACCGATTCCCAGCAGACAATATAAAACTATCGAAGCCGCCTTTCTCATTGGTTGTTAGTTCCCATAACGAATTGATTATTATTTTGAATCCTGTCTTGTATTCCTAAAAGCTTATCGCCTGCTATTTCAAACCTATATCCGCCACCGCCCCCGGTATCTCCAATCATGCCCTTTAGCTTGTCTAACGGCGCAACAACTTCGGGGTTGTGGCTCGCTCCGGCGTACTCGCCTATGTTAGCGAATGTTGACCCAGATACGATACCGCCGGAAGCGAACTGTATTGCGCTCAAAGCAGTTCCCGCAACAACCATCCCAGCTCCGCCTACCATCTCGCTTGTTCCGCTACCGGGCAACGCAACATTGGCTACTGCTCCAAGGGCTATTAATTTTTCACCCATCTTCTTCGCGGCCTCACCTACAAGCTTCGCCATGTCGCCGAATAGCTTCTTGGCTACGTCTTTATTTCCTTTACTATTAGCCGCGTCCGCTATGATGCTGCCGACCTCTTCTGCGCCTCTTGTAGTTATTTGAGCTACAGTCCTCGCTTCACTCTCCGCAATTCTTAGTTTTTCTTCAGACGCTTTTTTCGCCGCCTCAATTTGAGCTTCGTACGCGTCGATGTCCGCTTTAACCCTATCATTGTATTGTTTTATAAATATTTCGTTGTTATACTTTTCGGCTTCTTCTTGGTCGGTTAGTTGTTTCTGAGCGTCCTTAACTCCGGCAAGATTTGCTTTTAACTCATCGTATTGCGATTTCTCCTTGTCGGTCAACTCGCCTTTGTCGATAAGCTTCTTCATTGATTCCTCGATTGCGGCCTGTTCTTGTTTGTAAACTTGGTCGGCTGTTTTACCAAATATCGTATACGCCTGAGCGCCTTCGTTTATTATTTCGGTAGCGTCCTTTATGTGGTCTGCAGGGTTTTTAGGCTCGTTCTCTTTTGTTGCGTCAGCACCCTGCGCCTTGAAGTCCTTTTCGGTGGAAGGTTGTTTTGAGGCCTTGTCTATTTCTTGACGTTCCTTTAGTACTTGGTTTATATTCTTGTTTGCGTTCTCAAGGTCTTCAAGTTTTCGTCCGTATTCGTCGGTTGTTTTTCCGGCCTTTATCATTGAAATCATCGCCCCATCGTTGGACGCTGCAAGAAGGTTTAATGATTCGGTGCTCCTTTTAGCATACACAGATAGCTCGCTTTTGTTCTCTGCCGCAACGCTGAAGAATTCCAATATACCTTTTGTAGCTTCAAGAACCTTGTCCCTGAATCCTTGCCATATTGGCGTCAATCCTTCGCCAATAGTTTTCTCCATTTCTTCGGCGTTGTTGTCGGCTTCTTTGGCCTTATTAGCAAAAGAATCGAGCTGGCTTGCGGCCTCTCCAGTGAACTTGCTTAGTTTTTGTTGAAGCTCCGCCAAGTTTTTTGTTTTGCTTCCTGTGTCCTGTATATGTATTCCTGCGCTTATCAACGCCCTTCCGTGGCCCATTATAGCTTGCGTGGCCATGCTTGTTGCTGACGTTAGGTCTATCCCTAGCCCTTGCGCCAAGTCTACAATTTGCGGCAACAAACTTTTTATCTGAGTTGTTGTTAGTCCAAATGTAGCAAGTTGCGCTTCTGCTGATTGAAGCTCTGTTGGGCTGTAAAGCATCTTCAATGATTCGGCGTACGCGTCAGTCCATTGTATCAGAGACTTGAATACAGCCGGGGACGCTCCGCCTATCTTTTCTGTAGAGAATTGAAGGTGTCTGAAAGCGGTGTCGGCTTTTGTTGCGGCTTCAACGCAATCCTTTCCAAAGTCTATAATTTTTTCAACCGCAAAAACTTCAATTATTTTGTCTTGAAGATTGTCCATTGCGCCCTGAAAGTCATTCGCGCCCTCCTGTCCGTGTTTGAATCCTGAGTTAGCTCTTTCGCCGAACTCTTGCATCTTGCCTGACAAGTCGCCAACAGCTGCGGTTAATCTGCGTATGCCTTCCGAAAATTCAGATTCATCTAGGCCGAATTTGGCTTTCAAACTTTCATCCATTTCCTATAACTTTTGTATGCGTCCCTGTCTTCATAATGTCTCTGTATTTAGAAGCAACACCAAGTTTGTAGTCCAATCCAACTTCTTTTGCCTGTTCAACAACTTCTTGTCGGTCGCTGTCTAACGGGATGAGCTCTTGCGCCGTCATTTGCTTTGACGAGTTTGTGTTAAATATTATTGAATATAACATCCTTGTTTGTCTCCATTCGTCATCAAGCCTCAAGTGATATCCTTCCATATACAGAACCCATTCACGTAAAGTCAACCCCCAAAATTCAGCCGGGCTCAATCCAGCTCTTGCGCTCTGTGTTATAAGCGCGTCAAACGTTATTGGTTTGTCTGGCTGTCCGTTACCTTTTTTTTTTCGGTAGTGTACATAGACTCAACCATTGTGTCGATGAGGTTTGTAATTGTATCTCCATCGCATTCGTCCATCCAGTCTCCGACTTGGAAGTTAGTGAAGTCGATAGTAAGCCCTTTACTCATACAACCTCCGCAAAGCCCAGCCCAAACAAAGTCTCGCAATATTCCTATCGCGGCCTTGTCTGAAACCAACTTTGACGCAACGCTTCCAAACTCATGTAAAGGCGTGTTTGTCTTGTTGCAGTAAACCTCTATGGCGTTAAAGCCGAATCTGAAAGGGCGCGATTGCCCTCCCAGATTAACTTCAGTCAGCCTCATTAGTGAGTTACTTTAGTAAGCGCGCCAGTGCCTTCAAAAGTCGCAGTGTAGCTAACTACATCCTTGTCTTTCGCGTTCTGTTCAAGCTTGGTTATGTACGCAACACCCCACCAGCTTTGGTCACCAGTAACTTGTGTAGCTAATTGGAAGTAAACCGTTACTGCTGTCTTAGCCGCCAAAGCAGCGTACAAGTCAGCGATGTTGTGAACGCCGGAAGACGGGTGAAAGTCAACTAGGCCGTTACAATCAACACTCCATTTGCCGTTGGTTGGAATTATCTCATCCCATCCGCCGCTATCCTTTGTGGTAGCGTTAGCCGTGCCCATGTCAATAGATATTTTGCAATCAGTTGAGAATGAAGTTTCTTCTGGGCCTCCTGTGCCTGTATCAACAAGCACAACTAGATTCGTTCCATTAATTTTTGCCATTGTGTTTTAGATTTGATTTATGTTATGTCTGAATTTTTGTGAGCGATACATGAGAACTCCGTCCGGTGATTCCATAGTGAATGTTCTTGATTCCTCGGCTGAAATAATATTGTGATTGAAGTTTAGCCCTAAAGAAAATGGGGTTGTTCGTTTGTTGGGGCATATGATTCCTACAATCTGATTTATTATGTTGTCAACCACGGCCTGTCCTCCGAAGTTGCCTTGAAACTTAGCTACCGCAACGAGCGTCATAGTAGCGTCGTGGCAATTCTTTTCTTTGTTACTGTTTGCGTCGTACTGGTCTGTAAACATAGAGAAGTAAACATAAGGATAAGCCGCCCCGGAAGGGACTTTGTCGTATATGTTTACGCTTATGTTTCCGCTCAACAGCGTTACATAGGCGGCTCTTAGTGTAGGTTGCAGGTCAAGCATTTACGATATTGTTTAAATCGGTCATGAATTGATTCCTAGCTACTTCAAATGCTGGCGTCCAGTACGGTTTAGGCTTCATACCTTTCCATTGAGGATTAACGCTGTATTGAGGCATGATTGATTTGTCTCCTGTTCCGTACTCTAAATACAACGCATACTTAATGTTTGTTTCGCAGGACGCGGTAAGGTTTCCCGGTATAACTATAATAGACGAAGCCAACGCGCCTGTACGAACAGAATCGTTGTTATGTAAATTCTTTATAGCTTCTTCCTGAAGCTTGAGCGCTGCGTCGTTAACAGCCGTCATACACTTTTGGCGCATAGCGTCTGATGCTTGCTCAAGGTAAGCTTTGAACTCCTCTATGCCTTCTAATTTGAACTCAACCATTTGTTTCTATGCATTGAAGGATTGTGAAGGTCATTTTGCGTTGATTTTTTACGGTCAACGCCTTTAGTGTACGATTAACGCCGTTGTAATCGTTCCAAATGAAACGATAGTTTTCTATTGGCGGATTGTATGCGAGGTCTTGAGTTCGTAACGCTATTGTATAAATAGTTCCGGCCTGTTCCTGTCCTTGTATGAACATTCTAGTGCCTGTCTGTATGTCTACCGAACCCCATAGCTGAGTTCCGGCTGTCCACGAAGCGGTTGTACCTCCAGAGCCGTCAGCCGAAGTTCCTGTTAATGTTTGTACTGTTATGCGCTCTTGTAAGTTCACAACTGAGGTATTTTATAACGGTCTAATAACTTGCGAGAGCCTTCAGGTATCTCGATTATATTGATAGTGCCTTGGCGCGAAGCCTCTAAAAGGTCTGAACGTATTTCGTAGGCCGCGTAAATCATCATCAACATGGCTTGACATATTCCCATAGGTATCTTGCTGGCTTGAGGCGTTCCGCCGGAAGTCCAAGGCCAAGCCGAATCGTAACCTGCATGATACGTTACCTGTAAATTGAATCTACTAAGGTCGTCAGCCGGGCTGAATCCTCTCGGAAGGTTGTATGTTGTAGCGGTTAATATTATGTATTGGTCTTGTGAACCCATAACATAATAATCCGATGCGGCTGTCAATAATGTGTTGTTGTTTAGATAAATAAGATTCACCGCATCAACAGACTGTATCGGTGCGCGAGGCAGGAAAAATTCCTTTTCTATTACCTCAAAGTAAGTCGATAGCGTTTGAGTAAACAAAGCCCGTCCCAAATACTGTTCAACGCGTTCTCTCGCCGATTGAATCAACATAGGCAATATAACCGTATCGTCATTTGTGTTTGATATACGACAGTATTGCTTTACTACCGTTAAAGGCAGTTCAAGCGCAGGAGGCGTTACAACAACAAGTTCTGTTTTCATTTCAGTTGTGTCCAGTGTTTAAGAAAAGGGAATCGCTCAGCCGGAACGCCGGGCACAGGCCTAGCGTAATGGTGCATGAACAGCTTTCCTTTGGTTGGTAACTTATCTATCAGCCTCTGCCATCCTGTTGCGTGGCAATGTATTTCGGCGGCCTCATATATCGTCTTAGCGTAGGCCGCCATAAACACGTTATGCTCAGGCACTATTATTTCTAGGTCTTCGCCAACATATTTTCTATCAATCCTGAATCCTTTAGTTGAGCCGCCTTCCGGGATGAACGCAAACGGTTTACCGGGTACGACTACTTGAGGGAACTTTTTGAACCGCTCCGCAAATACATTTGTATGTATTAGTTCGTCGTAATTGAACCCTGCTGCTCTATAAACTGACTTCATATCCAAGTCGAACTCTAATGTCATGTCAAGCTCTCCAATCACGGATATGGTCTCAAACTCTTTCTCCCATACTTCGTAATCGTTGAAGCTAGAAAGACAGCGCAGCTCAACCTTATCGTTATCGAAGAACGAACGTATGGTGTTGTAGTTATGATACAGTACGGGTAAAATAATCTTGCCGTGAATCTTTTGAAGCTCGTTTATAAGCGGTACGCAATCAATGGTGTCGCCCATTGCAACGATATATTCCCGGCCAAACTTTAGTTTCAACAGCTTCATTCGCCTAGGTTTAAAACGTTCTGTTTGAAGTCCTTGTTGAATCTCTTTACGCAATCTCTTGTGTATTGTTCGTGTGTATATTTATCGAGCCTATTCAGGGATTGTGAGCATATGTGGGTTACACGTATGGGTGTTTTAAGTTCTTTTAACCCCCACTTTTTAATTTGCTCAGTAGTTACGTTGTCGGCGCACCAAAACTCATACGCTGTATCGAGTTCGTTTATTTTCATAAACGCGGCGCGTGTCATTACAAAACAGAATCCGCTTATGATTTTATCATGAAGGAATCCGTGTTGGTTTGTAAAGCTCATAACGTCTATGTCGTGAGCTTTGAATAAGTTAGTTACATGATGTACGAATCCAGCCGGGAATATAACGTCATTGTTGCTGAAGCATATCAGCGAGGCGTTACCCATATGCGCTCCTTCGTTGAGACATCTATTGTAGTTGAACGGTTTGCGTTGAAGGTAAGTGTCCGCGTTAGCGTATCTAATCTGTTCGCCCTTCTCTATTACAACAACGTTTACTTCGTCGCTATGAATTGATTGAACCGCGTCCTGAGTCATCTTCATTAACTCCGGCTTCGTTCCGTCGCTTACTATAACAACGTCCATCTTCACCATTGGTTCTGATTTAGGCTTTACGGCCTTTGGTCCAAACTTGGCTGTCTCGGAAGTAGCTTCGCAATAGTCATAGAAGTAAAGTATTTTGTTTATAACAACCTCTTTCTTCAACAGGTAGCTGTTCTTTAATCGCAACGAGAAGTCGGTGTCTTCGCTGAACGATAGTTCTTTAAAACCTATCTTTTCGGCTATCGACTTGCGAATGACGCTGAGGTGATTAGGACAACGCTTGCGGATGTGATTCTTTTCGTCGTTCTCTATGTGAAATATCGAAGCCATATATACACGGTCAGTTCTATCAGTCTCAGCATTGTGATACTGGCTTTCAAAACAAACCACGTCAGGATTCTTTTCCAAGGCCGTAAGAATCTCATCAACATAATTATCCGCAACCCTATCATCATCATCTACAAAACATATGTGTTCTCCTTTAGCTAGGGACATGAGCTTGTTTCGCTTCTCACCTACGCTCATTACCCGATTGTCTCCCAACCATAGTATTTCAACGGGCTTCCCGGATGCTTGTGGTGCTAAAATCTGCATCAACTGGGCTATCATTTCAAACCTAGTTTCTACAGAACATATCAATATGGATAATTTCACCGGCGCGCTTTTTAAATAAGCCGGGAGTTTTTACGCCCCCGGCTAATGGTTATTATGAACCGCTTATCATAGCGTTGGTAAAGCTTGAACCATATATGAAGGCGTTCGGCCTGTATATGATGTTAGCCAACCTTTCTTCAACAAGGACGGTAACCAACCCTTGGATGAAGTTAGAAGCGTTCTGAGTTGAAAAGGTAATCTCAAGGTCATCGCGTTGGAACAGTTGAGCGCCCTTTAAGAAGTCACCAACATAGAATGTACCTTGCGATACAGCTGTGTTAGGAACTAAAAGCGCACCACCGATATAAAAGCCGTTTTGACCAGCCTTTATATTTTGCTCAAACTGATACCTACCGTATGTATCACGCGCGGTGATAATGGTTTGGTAATCGTACGGGTGAACCAATATGTAGTTAGGTACATAGTAGCTTACGCGAGCTTGAGTCACGGCTTGCATCAACACGTCATAGTAGTTGATGTTTGTTGGGCTTGTTCCGCCGATTGGACCAAGGATAAAAGCAGCAGCCTTGCCTTGTATACCAACTAAGTTCGGCGCAGTGCCGTTGCCAGTTAGTACTTGTGTATCCTCTTTCATCAAGATACGGCCTGTAACTTGAGTTTGAAGATACGACATTACAAAGTCAGCGTCATCCATCATTTCCTTTGATATGTTCAAGTAAGTGTTTATCTTACGAGCTACAACCTCATTGGCTGTTAATGCGAAGTCCGACTGGGTTGCGCTTGAGCCTTCTGCTGTGGTGCTTGAGCCGTCTGTTTCTTCGGTCAGAGTGTTGAACAACACGGTAGATGAACTCATCCTACCCATGTTCATAAACTCTCTGATGTGAACAGGACGGAGCGGGTCACGGTAGATTTCATCCAAACGTAACGGCGCGATAACATCCCCGGTTAAGGAGCTTGTTTCAGTCACAGTGCTTGCCTTGGTTAAGAAACGGTGAGTTTCTCCCTTCGACAATTTGATTGAGTAAACAAGGCCTGAAGTGTCCTTCATCTTGCTCAACTCTTTGTTCCCGTGCATTATAAGGTCGCCGAACGATTTGGTGTCAGCTGAACCTAAATTGAAGGCCGGGTTTTTCTTTAGCTTTGCTTGAAGCTCGTCAAAGTCCTTTTGGAACTTGGCTTGTATTTCAGCAATTTTGCCTTTGGTAAGTTCTTTACCTTCAGCGTCCTTGGTTCCATACAGAGCTTCGTTCAGGCTCTTGATTTCGTTTTGGGTCTTGGTTAACTGGGTGTCAACCGCAGTTCCCTTGGTTTGTATCGCAGTAATACCATCTTGAATATTCTTTACTACAACAGCAAGCTCAGGTGCGCCGTCTTTAGTAATTAAGTTCTTCGGGTATGTTGCGGTTATCTTCAACATGTCTGCGTGAGACATGAAGATGCCGTTTGATGGTTCGATAGGCTTGGCTTTTGCTTTGCCGATTACTCCCCAAGAGAAGCAAGCCATCAATAAAGCTACGGTTATACCGCGCCTAACTGAACGCTTGTTCTTTAAGTGCTTTGCAGCACGGATTTTTCTTTTCATGTTTGTTTATTTAAAAGTTATTTTGGACAAGGCCTCTGCAAGCTTCTGCGATTCAGTCGGCTCGTTATGTTGTTCCTTCTTCGCGGCTTCCGTTTTTGGCGTAAGTGCTATGGAGGCATTAACGAGTGTCTGTAATTGTTTCAGGTGCAGTTCAAGCCTAATATATAAATCATCGTGAAGGCCTTTAACCTTCAACGCTTTCTCGATGTATGATTTCTGATTCATTATTCCTTCCACCTGCTTAATGTCTACGACCGGGGTGTTTGAATTAGCTCCCCAGCTTACTGTAGAGCCTTCCCATAGTTTAGCTTCGGTGATTAAGTTTACGGTGTCGCCGTCTTTTGTGATAGGCATACAGTTGATTAGCTCGAATCCAACGCTGTGTTCTTTGTACACGCCTTCTTTGTACAGCTGTAACACATCATCTCCAAGGTCGGTCTTCGCTATCGGAGTTTCAAAGTACAATCCCATTTCATCTTCAGCCAGTGTAGTTGGCCTTCCGATAGGTTGAAGCGTATTGTGTTGTAACAGGTGCATTATCCTGTCTTTGTTTTCAACTAGCGATTTCGCGAACGCTCCTTTTTGAAACATATCGCCGTCGCTGTCTAGGGTGTTGAATGATGCGAAGTAACCGCAAACAATACGTTTGTCAGTGTCTACGCTCTTGGTCAATCCACCGAAGTCTGATGCTTTGTAAGGTCTGAATTTTGGTACGCCCATTTTTAGGAGATATGTTTTGGAGTAGTTGGGCGCAACTAATCAGGTACGAATATAGTAACATTATCATTTCCATAAACTACGAAAGGCTGAAATTTCTTCCAACCTTTGTAGCTTCTTGTCAAACGCGCCCGGATGACAATCAATATTTAATCTCTTTTGCGAAACGAATACACAAGGCAGTTACAGTTCGCTTCTTCTTCCGCTCCGCCGCTACCGTCTTGAGGATAAAGCGGACTATATCCGTTCAATAAGTTGAATGGAGTTCCGTGTTGGCGTTGTTGTCCGTCAGCTGCCTCGTGAGTCGAACGACTTAACGGGCTATTGCCGGCGTGAAGCCAAGTATCTATTAAAGTAGCGTCGTAATCTTTTTGGAACATATCACGACTTGTGTATGAACCGAAGTTAGACGCTCGGTGTATTTCGGTACGCGCTATCAACATAGCTCTCGTGCGGTTGAAGTCTGAAAAGTAATTACGTAACGCACCAGCCATATCCGCAGCTCCCGTTCCTTCGTGTATAGCGTCCTCAAGGAATGACTTTATTTGTTTGCGTGTAGTATCTGTTATGGCTGTTACCATTTCTGCGCCCTGACCTTCTATAAACGCTGCTATGAAATCATCAAGTTCATCATCCCATTCGCTTTTTACGTATCGTTGTACAAGGGCTTCGTACTGCGACCGGGCGAACATGGGCGAAACGTCTTTGTATATCTGAACAATGGCGTCTTTTATGAATCCCGGTTTTACTAGGTGGTCAATCTCCAAATTGACGTGCGAGTGAGTTATGAACTTAGCGATAACAGGCTCAATGGTTTTGTTCAATGCTATCAACATTACCTTGCTGTCGTGTACGTAGAAACGAGAACGAGCGGCCTGAGTAGCCAATACAATTTTATGTTCGCTAGGAGCTTTACCCACGCAACAGCTGATTACCTACTTCGTTAAATTCCTCATCCTTCATTCCGCCGGGATTGTTTACATATGTAACGTTACCGATATGATTTTTGCCTAGGCTTTTCTTGACAGCCTTGAACTGTTCGATTACATCATCGAGGTCTTTCTCGTTCTTGAATATGTAGGCTGTTACGGTCTTGTCAGCGTCTACCGGGAAAACTTTATCAAACAATACAAATCTTATTTCCATTAGTCGTTAGTTACGTTTATGAATGCTATGTCTTCAGCTACTATGTTTTCAAGATTAAGATAACCGCCCTTGATAGCCCATGCTGATAATGACTTACCGTCTTTGGTTAGTATCGTTACGCGTTGTTTAGTTTCGTCAGCGCCCAGAGCTTTCAACAAGCTCTTTTGATAAACATTCAACGTCATACATGTTGCATTCAGGCTTACGTCTGACGCGTCGTCGGGCACGTTAGGATTTTCTTTTGGCTCCGCCGCGTTAGGGTCAACAGGCTTCGGTAGGCCTATCTGCGTAGCTACGAGGTGAGCGTTGCGCAATGTAGATTCTGAATCAGTCTCGGTAGACAATGGCAGGAAGTTAGCCGGAACATACAAGTCGTTTCCTTCCGGTATGTCTAACGCTTCATATCCCATCATCATACGTTTCTCGTTAGTAGTCAACCACCAACATATGGCTGCTGTTTGCGCTTGAACAAGCAAGTCTTCTTTTATCTCCTCCCACGATTGCTTATCAACTTCAAGCTCGTACTTTTTACCGTCGCGCTTTTCAAAGTCAGGTATAAGCTGGCTGTTCAATACGTCGATGAACTCTTTCAACACAGGCAACACAGCGTTCAATATCAAGCTCTTTCGAGCATCGTTCATGTTGTTGTAGGTCTTGTTCTCTGGGTCATTAAGTATCTGTGAGCTGAATCCATATATGTTACATATGTCGCGCATACTCATACGTTGACCTTCTACAAGTTGTAGGTCTTCGGCTTTGAACCCGGTAGGAATCCATTTCAAGTCCGCTCCGGCGGTCGTGAACATCATCTTGCCGTAGTTCTTTGAACCTGCATATTTGTCTTGGTACTTCTTTTGAAGCTGGTCCAATTGCGTTTCGTCGTAGTCGCTAGGATAACTCAAGATGCCGCTTGGGCCCATATTTTGAGTCAGCTTCATATTGGCTTCATAACCGTTGTTGCTATGAACAATTACCTTGCGAGCCGCCATCAACGGGCTCATACCTCTAACGCCGCCTTCCGGGTCAAGCTTGCGCCAGTAAATCATATCATCAGCGTCAATGAGTATTTTCTTCTTGTTGTTATCGAACAGATATGTTTGAGGCAACCCGGTGTCCGGGTTTTGCATCACCTTAATGTATTGAGGCGAGTACGATACAAGCTGCGTAGGAACGTTTTTGTTATCGCCAATGTCGGGCTTTACCTTTACCAAGAACACTTCCCCGGTCAACAGCCAATAGATTACTTGTTGCTCGGTGAACGTGCCTTTGCTGTACAACGGGCTTGGTCTATGTAACAGGTCTAATATATCATGGTCGTCAATCTCTATCTTTTCGTTTCGGTTGCTCACCTCGAACAGCTTGTAGTGAACACGCTTGGCTGATTTGGCGACCGCTTCAACAGCCGAATACACAACGGCGTTTTGCTTGTAACCTTCTTTAATGTATGACGTAGGGTTGTTTCCTATCGTGTACACCTGATTGTTTTGTATCATGGCGTACTGAATGCCGGCTGCAGCCATAGCCTTCTTGTACATATCGTCCATGCTATTTGCTCGCTTGAACGGGTTTGTGAGTTCGACGTTTAAAAAAGGTAGTTTCATTTTAGGTTGCTTGTGTTTAGTTTACGAATGATTGTGACGTGTTCTTCTATGTTACATATTCTCATACAGAACGGACACCAGTCAGTAATTGTCTTCTGAGGCCGCTCGGTACGCTTAACCATTTCGGGTTTCTTCTTCGGCTTACGAGCGTTGAGCGCCAAGAACTCTTCAACGGTCATTACGACCTTCTCTTGGTTTAGCTCGGTAATATGTTTCATCTTCTCGCTCATACCATTACAAGTTTCTTCTTTTTAGGGTACGCGATTAGATACCTAGCCGCGTCTATGCTGTGGTCAAAGTCTTTCACCGGGACGTTCGTTGCCTTGCCGTTCTTGTCGGTGTCCCACATGTAATTCCTGAACTCTGTTATCGTGTTAACGCTTGCCTTGGTTACGTGTATGCGCTTGTCCAACATGAGATTCAATCCGAAGTTAACGCTGTCTGCGCCTTTGATGCTTGGCTTCAATCCCTTCCATCCTTTAGCATACAACCAGTCTATGGTCTTCGGGTCAGCGTTATCAGCGACCGCTCTTGCTCTCAAATCTATTCCTGAGCGTTGTACGGCTTCCCAAATGGCTTCGTTCTGCATGCCGGTTTTGTACAGATGCTCTTTCAGGTATATCTCGCCACGAAGCTCCCGGACTTCTATTATAACCGTCGGGCTGTTTACATAACCAAAGTCAACGCCATATCCTAGCAAGTCGCCGTCGATAGCGTCTACAATGTCCCAGTTGCTGAACACGAGGCCTTCCAACAACCCTTCTTCTCCTAGGCCGTAAACCTTATACCAGTTTACGTTTGCCTTACGGCGTTCGATACCGTCTATAATAGACTGCTCAAGTAAACTAACACCGTTGGCGTCCACACAATCTCTGTAGGTAGACTTTCTGAATACATATACACTCCGACTATCGGGATGCTCTGTTCGTCTTCCGGCATCCTCTGCATCGAGTTCGGGAAGGAGCTGTTCATGAACCCAAAATGGTCGAACCGGGTTGAAGTCAAGTATAGTGTATTTGTTGGTACGTACGTCCAATTCAAGAAACGATTCATATGATATGTTGTTGCACTCGTTAACGAATAGTATGTTGCGCCGTCCTCCGCGAAGCTTCTCATCAGAATCGGCCGAAAAGAACTCAATTGTGCTATTGTTAACAAGTGTGTACAAATGTTCACTTTTGTTCTCTTGATAGCGCATCTTATAATCCCCGGCCTTAATAAGCTTGTTGAAGTCCCGGAGAGCGCCACGCTTGAGGTGAGGCAAGGATTCAGCCACAACCGATACCGTCGTGTTGGGATGGCGTACGGCGTAGTTGGTTATCCACTGTAAGTTGGTTATGGTCTTACTTGAGGACGTTCCGCCTTGATGAATCTTATAGCGATGGCCGCCGTTATTCGTATCGTAAAGTGGCGTGAATTTCATCAAAGTGTTTTATGTGGAAAATTTGATATAACACCCTGAGAATCAATACTACGTTTTTTTGTATTTTTGGTCCAGAAATAGGTCATAAAGACAACGAATCTTTTTGGTGGTATCAATATGTGTTCTTGAATCGCTCCGCGTCCTGTGGAAGCTGAACAATGATTTGTGGTGCTAAGTCTTTACCGTCTGTGCCTGTTATCTCTTGCCGCTCTACATATCCGCGCTTCTTGCCTTTGGTCTTCAAAAAGAATATCAACGCCGTAGCATTAGGAGGAACATCATACACAAGCTTATCCTTAATATTGCGAACTTTTACGCCATTCATAATCTCCTGAAGCTTGAACTCAGCGAAGTCCAGAACAACCTCGTCAACGTCCCGGATAGCCTTGGCGTAAACCTCGTCAGCAGCTAACCAATCATAGTGAGTCTGTCGGCCTATGCCTACTTCCCTACAACTGTTTGTTATGTTGCCAAGATTCTTAACCATAGCTTCAATCATGGCCACCTTTTTAGCGTCCATTCGTACGACTACGCCTGTTGGAACCGCTTTATGTGATTGATTGTCTTCCATTTACCTGAATGCTATTAAAAGGGTTATGATAGCCAATACAATAACAATCAACGGCGTTAACGACGGCTCTATGGGAGTGTTGTTGTATCCTATGTTGTTACTCATGAACAAAAGGGTTTTCGGTGAACAACGACACTGGCGGCATATTTTGAGCTGTTATGTTCAAGTATATCGTACCTGTTTTGGCTATTGTTTCAAGGTCTTCTTTGCTGAACTTCCAGCACGATATCATTACCCGGTTGCCTTCTTCGTCTTTACCTATGTGAACAGGAAGCTGACCGCATTGTTCGTCGGTCATTTCCTTCGGTTTAGTAAATACAACGTTTTGTTCCGGGAACTCTACAGGCATCATTATTCAAAGTATTTTTCTATCTGGTTGTGTAGCGATGCTTTCAGTTTGACCATCTCGTCTTCCGTGATAGTTTCTCCGGCTGTTAGGTCTTCGGTTACTTCGTGCATTGATTCTTTCAAATGCCCGGTCAATAGCTTATAGCCTATTCCTATTCCGGCTGCCATACAAGCAGCTCCGACTAAAATGTAATTCAATAGTTCCATGTTGTTTAGTTTAATAAGGAAGGCCGTTGAGAGCCGCTTTTAACCCTCTCCCAATTTCCAGACGCACTTCCGTGGCTGGCGTCCTTCGATTACGACGAACGGCCATGTTAATAATGATTAGCAACCTGCTGCTAAAAGTTCTTCTTCGCCTATCCAATTACCTCCGTATTGGTTTTTGACGTAATAGACTGGTTCTTGTTTGTTTTCTTCTATTGCGCATATGTACACGATACCATCGTTACCAAACGCATCTTTTACTTTATCCTTCGGAGAGAATTTGAATTCAACTGTTTTTGCTGTCATGTTAGTTACTTGATAAGTTTTTAATTGTTTCGTTCTTGTCGGAATCGCTCTTTGAACTTCCATAGTAAAATCCTACTATTGAAATCCATGCTGTTCCTAATGAGCCAAGCATTATGTTTAACATGTCTTTGTTGGCGGCTGGTACATCGTATTTACACATGTAGCCTAACAATCCGAAGAAGCCTACCGTTACCGCTGCTGCCAATAGGTGAATAACGTTCTTGGCGAACCAGCTGTTTTGTTTCAAGGCCGCAACTTCCATATCTCTGGCTGACTGTACATCCTTCAACTGGGCTTCTAATTGTTGTTCGGCCAAGTCCGCTGTGTGAGCCGAATTAGTCAACGCAAGCTCTTGAAGCTTCTCCTGAGCCGCCGCCCGTGCTGTTGGGTCTGGTATGATGTCCTTGAGGACTTCGGAAGCTCCGGCGAAAATTCCGCTTGCGCCGCCTTTGACAATGTCTGATATAATGCTCATGAAATGAAATTTCCGCTAAGATAGATACAAAGTATTTGTTTTAGGTAATCCGTTTAATATGCTTCCATGAAATACATTTCATTGCCTGATAATTGAATTCTTCTGAACCGTTTCTTCTTGGGTTTCGGTTTTATAATAGGCGACAAGACAAACTTGAATGTCATGAGGCCTTTCTCTAGGTCTTGATTGTCAAACCCGGTATCAATGTGCGTTATTATGTAGTTGTAGTGTATTCGGAATCGCTTCGCAAGTCGTTCGGCGTTCTGTATTGCGTTGGTTGCGCACTGCTCCATAACATTGTCGTCGCCTTCGGACGATATGTATTGTATACTGACTTTTGAGGAGGTTGTTATTGGTTCGCCGCGCCTCAATAAGTTCTTGCTGCGAATGTAGTTTAAGGCTCTCTGGTTTCTGTTCATGCTTTTGTTTTATCGGTTAATGATTCTATTAGGGCATCATACATATTATTCCATATTTCATTGTATGATTTAGTGCCTTTTCTATGCCATTCTTTTTGAAGAATTTCAATAGTTTTCTCCCTATCAATGCTTACCTGTTTATGTGAGGCAAGTAAGCCTCTGGATGCAAGTAAATGAATCGAATTTTCAACAAATTCTAAATAAAACTTGTCGCTTCTATGTCCATTTGTCATTAATACCTCAACCGCTTCCTTCTCTACTTCTTCGGGGGTAAGGGGTGAAGGGAGAGGTATAATTGAAACCTTGCCATTATTACCATCCTTCCAGCATTTGTCGCCGTACTCGCGCATTTGTTTTTCTGTATACATAATTCAGTTGTTAGTTAGTTATTTTCTATATAGAAATTGGGGGTCAATTTCATCTATCATTCTCCTAAGAGTACTTATAACCTCATTGTTCCTATCATCGAGGAAACATATATGTTGCTCAATAGCCTTTACCTTATCTCTTGGGGTAGTTGCTGTATCAAGACCATGAATAGCATATCCATGACCATCTTCTATTTCTTTAGATTTTATCTTCTTTTTCATATTCTGTTTATTTAGTCTTACTTCCATTGTTGAAAGCGGTTATGTAGCCTTCGTAACGATAGTGAAATCTTGTTTTGCTTAATTCACGGTTTTGATTTAAAAGCATTTTTACTTCTTTGTCACTTAAATCTTCTTTATTAGTTAAAATCCATTCCTCAAACATTAACGGTTCTTGCTTTTCTATCCCCTTATTTACTGAGGGTGGGGTGATAAATAAATGTTCAGTAATTTCTACTCCAGTCCCTTCCTTAAGTCCCCAATTTTTACAATATTTGCTTAAATGAATTTCGGCTTCATTCCTTGTGTCAAAACATAAAGCAGAGGATGGGTTTTTCGTCCAACGTTCTTTAGCTTGCTCTTTAGATAGATGGAAAGAATATGCACACCATTCATTTGTGTCTAATCTCTCAATAAAATATTTTAACTTTTCTTCCCCTCCCTCCGCTTGTGGTTCAACCATAGGGACACGTTCAAGCCATGCCGATGGCTTTATAACAAAATCTCCTTTATCCGTTGGCTCAATCCAATCTTTTCCATCCCAAAGTCCACTACATACGCCCCTTGGGATATTATTGAAAATACAAACAACATATATCCCTTCTTCAGGCAATCTATGTTTAGGGTTCTTACCTACTTCTGTGCAGGGAACCTCTACGTGGTGATATTTAATTTCAGACATTGGGACGCGGACAAGGAAATTTTTATTCCAATTATCAGAATGATGATACCACAATGCTATATCTGTTTTGGTTACTGGGGTAAATTCTCCTTTTGTATTAAATACATCATTACCCTCTTTAAGTTGATGTCCTTTTTTGATTTCTACTAAGTACTGTTCGTTTTTCATTGTTTTTTATTTTAGTCGCCATAGCCGGAATTGAACCGAGCTTCTCAAAGTTTATTACTCACGTCAAGTCTCACTGTTTAAGCCAGAAGGCGTTATTGAAGCACCGCTGTATCTGGTATTGCGTCAACTTTCGCGCGTCCGTCGCGCATTATGGCGATGAAAGGGATGTGTAATTGAACCACGTTACAACATATCAATTTCTCGCGACTACCTAATATAGATTCATCAATCGCAACCGTATATCGCGCGATTGTTGTAGAATCCGGTCTGTAGTACCAACCCAACCGACCATCTGTTGTTGCCTTTCCGTCAGGCGCATCCCTATTCAATGTAAGGTATTCTGTTAGTTGTTATCAATTCCGCGTAGAACCAACTTGCCTTGAACCCTTCTGTGTACTTATGATTAGGATTGTAGGCAAGTATGTTCTTCACGTTAGTCTCGTATAAATCGAGCTTGTATTGTTTCTTGTCTCCGTACTTCTGGTGGCAATCCCTACAGCTCGGCATCAAGTTCTCTATAAAGTCCCATAGTTTAGTTCCGCCCATACCCTTGCGGTGTATGTGAGTTACGTCAACCGCTGGTTTCCCGCATCCGTAATACAAACAATATATTTCAGTCGGATTTCCGAAAAACCTCAAAAACGCTTTTATGTATCCTGTCATTAGTATGGTAAATCGTCTTCGGCGTGTTCTTGTCGCGAACTATCTTCGATTACTATGGGCGGTGGGTTATGAAGCCCCCTGAGTTGCGCCGCTGCTATATTCAAATCATCAATAGATTGATTGGCTAAATTAACATATCTTGTTGTTGCGACGGAGAAGGATTGTGTTGTTTCTAATAAACTGCCGGCTGTTAATGTTGATAGATTTTCTCGCACATATTGTTCAAGAGATAGCGGCGTTATTGACGAAGGTTGAGCACCGTTAAATTCTGCAATATGACGAAGCCTTGATTGTAAATCTTCAGAAACTAGAGGCTCGTATCTGGACAACACAGAAGCCTTGATTGGTTTGTATGTTGAACGCTCGAAATAATCTTTGAATTTTATGTAGTTATTGTCTAGACAACAAGACATATTCAATCCTCCTACAGCCTGAAGCGTTCCGCAACCAGTACATATCTCAATTCTATCGGTGTCGAATATTGTTGTTATTTTGTTTTCCTGTTCTAGAATCTTTATGCGGTCGTTAGCCCTCATTAACTTTATTCTCAACAGGCTTGCTTCGTAGTTCTCCATAGTTGTTAAATAAGGGGCGACCGAAGCCGCCACTTATTTACTTGTTGTTGATTAGATTGTTGATTTTAACTAGGACGTAATAGGTTGCCAGCCCAAATATAAAAGCCATTATTAAGCACCCCAAACCGATGCTTGTTATCATGAAGTCGCTCTTGATTGTTAGACACATTGCGGCGTAAGACATTACCCACAAGAAGAAAGCCCACATCAAAAGTATTCCGACGAAACACGTGAATATTTTTACGGCTATCATTGTGTTTCTATGTTTTGTACGTCTCCTGTAGTATCGTGTACTAACTCGTGCTGTGTTGTAAAGTACGGTGAATCCATATACGTAGTCAGGTCGACGTTGATTGTTTTAAGACGCGCCCGGAGATGGTTTGTATCGTCGCCTAGCTCATAGCGTCCTCTTACGAACGAATGATATTTGCAAAGGCAAGTTTCAAACTCCTGAATGTTTACAAGTCGACTTCTTCCGGGAGAATCCAGTATTGTAGGAAATTCCGCCCAAGCCTTGGTAACCATAAGCGCATAATGCGGCTCTTTAAACCTGAACCGCTCGTTGTCGGCAAAGCCGTTTACAACAAGCAATCCCTTCAATGGGTATTCGTAAGCTTCCCTGAAGTCTACGTCGCTGAAATCAATATCAATATCCATTACCTGTTCCAACAGGTCGGCGAACTTCCAAGCCGCCCAAGAGCCTATGCCTTGAAATGTTTGTAGATATTTGTTAAGCGAAGTGTATTTAACTCCGGGTTGTATTTGAGATTCTGAAAAGTTCTCGATGAAGGCCGCTAGGTTTTCACGCGCCGTGGCTTTTGCCTTTATGCGCTCCAAACCGAATTTTACATCTTCAATCTGAACTCCATTCATGATTTGTATTTCGCTGGTTGTGTCGTAAACAAATATCTTTGTTTGTAACCAGCGTAAGAGCGTAGCCCTTTCCATCTCAACCCGTTTAGCATACTTCTTGATGAAGAGGTAGTCTGGGTCAAGGTCGCCGCTCAAAACGAGCTTTGTACTGAAGTCTTTAAAGTTCATTCTTCTGATTGTTGTTTTGTTGGTTATTAACTATTTTCTTTAGGTTATCCGCCCACCTTCGTGAGCTTCCCGACTTA